>Ga0209068_10000589_pt1 | contig 19549 bp, 10 predicted proteins | sample ColStrG_CSR_2012_FD_187200 | JGI IMG/M metagenome (GOLD analysis project Ga0209068, IMG submission 187200) | Freshwater sediment microbial communities in response to fracking from Pennsylvania, USA - Cold Stream Run_MetaG_CSR_2012 (SPAdes)... | ecosystem: Environmental > Aquatic > Freshwater >... | reverse complement strand
GTGTTCTATCCTCCAGTAGTTATCTACATCGCTTACTTGGGAATTCGATTTCGGGGTTGGACGCTATTTACGGCCGCAAACCCCGCTATCCTAGCGAGCGGGTTCGTCGGCGAGTCTAAGTCCGAAATCCTGCAACGCCTGAAGGATGCCCATGAATGGCTGCCGCGCTACACGCTTCTACCCGCTGGAGAAGCGGAGTGCCGCATGGCGCAGGCGCAAGAGTTCCTCGACCAGAACGTGCTCCAGTTTCCGGTTGTCTTGAAGCCGGATGCCGGGCAACGCGGAGCGGGGGTCGCCATCATCCGCTCCTCTGAGCAACTGCGAGGCTATCTTTCGCATTCCTCTTTCCCCACCATTCTCCAGGAATACATTCCCGGCAAAGAGTTCGGGGTCTTCTACTATCGCCGTCCGGACGAAGAGCGAGGGCACGTCTTTTCCGTCACAGAGAAACAAATGCCCATCCTCGTTGGCGATGGCAAGCACACGCTGGAACATCTGATCCTCGCTGATGATCGCGCTGTCTGTATGTCGGATTTTTACCTACACAAGAATTCGGAGCGGATAAAGCAGGTACCAGCAGCGGGAGAACGTCTACAACTTGTCGAGATCGGCACACACTGCCGCGGCGCAATATTCCTCGATGGAAGCGACGCCATCACTCCAGCTCTGGAACAAATCATTGACCAAATTGCGCGAACGTTCCCAGGATTCTATTTCGGGCGTTTCGATATTCGTGTTCCCTCCAAAGAGGATTTCTCGCGCGGCCTCAACCTCAAGATTGTGGAACTCAATGGTGTTACCTCCGAGGCCACCCACATCTACGACCCGAAGCTCGGACTGTGGGACGCATACCGAGTGTTGTTCCTGCAATGGCGCATCGCGTTCGAGATCGGGGACCTCAACCGAGCCCGCGGCGTTCGGCCAACTAGCGTGGCTGAGTTGATACGCATGACTCGCCAATATAGCCGCCAAGCGCAGGGGTATCCTGAATGAAGGTTCACCGGATCTTCGGGAGCGTGCTGTTTGTCACACTCCCACTCTGCTTGGGTCAATCCTTACCCTTGCCGAGTTGTCCGCAGCCGGACGAAGCAAATGGCGAGCTTGCGGCGGAAAGAATTGTCAGCGATCTTCGCAGCCATTCGTTTCCAGAGTTAACTCAGGTCGATGTCCGGATACGTACGTTTCATAGTCAGGCCGATTACTTTCGCACGCGGTTCAGCTTTGCGCGCTTCTTCTCCCCTCTGCGGATGCGATACCTCGTCGAGGTCAATCCCGCCCTGTTCAGCCAGCAAGCGCCGACTGACGGCGTTTGCTCCGTCCTGGCCCACGAACTGGCGCATGTTGTTACCCTCAGCCACGGCAACCGCATTCGACGTCTTGGCCTCGTACGTTTGCTATCCAAGAGCTACACCGCGCAATTTGAGAGGGAGACCGATCTTGAAGCCATCCATCGTGGCTACGGGGAGGGGCTGAAGAGCTATCGAACTTGGGTTTACGCACACATCCCTCCTGATAAGGTCCAGGAAAAGCTGCGCAACTATTTTTCCCCCGACGAGATCGCGGCCATCCAGAGGAAGTTGCAAGAACAACCCGACATGCTGGCGTACTGGCGCAAGCACGTGCCGTCGAATCTCCACGAGATACAGAGCACGAACCGGTGACGGTAGTTGGGATCGAACGAGGCCGCCCCGCTACGAAGGAAGAAAGCGTCAGCAGCGCGGTCTATGGGTTGGTCCCGGTCCGGGTTTGTGTCCGACTCACTATTGCCGTTGGTACAGGCGCGGTCTGCTTGGCTTTGACAGCCGGAACCTCCCGCTGCGTCATCGATCGCAGTCCGTAGACATCCTCCACCAAAGTCCTGAGCACTTCTGCCACACTCCCAGCTTGCGCCGTACAACCACACGGTCGCTGCGGCGAGTCGCCGTCGAGAATTTCCGAGATGTGGCCGAGCCCACCGTCCGCGAGGTGATCTTTCAGGGACGCAAGCCATTCGGCCGCTTGGCGGCGGGCGGCATCGCTGCGTCCGTTCACCTTTACGTATGCGGTAATGAACGGCCCAGCAACCACGGCCATACGGTTCCCTGGTGATAAGCGCCATCGCGCCTGCGGGTCCACCCGTGTACCGGCCACAATACTGAGGATCGCTCGTCGCGAGGCTTCGTAGACCGTATGGCGTCAGGAGGTGCTCGCGCACTTTCTCCACCACGGCCTTTGCCCGGTCAGGTGACAACATGGTGTGAGTCAGGCTGACCGCAAAGATCTGGTTCGGGCGGATGGATGGGTCCGGCGGCGCCCCGTTTGTCACGTCGTATAGGCAACCTGTGTTCTCGTTCCAGAAGAGGCGATTGAAACTCCAACTCGCAATCGTTGCCATGCCGCTGTAGCGTTTTTGATTGACTTCGTCACCGAACGTGCGGGCCAGATCTTCCATGATGCAAAGCGCGTTGTACCAGAGCGCCTGGATTGTCGACGGGCTTGCCACGGCGCGGCGTGACAACCCAGTCGCCGATCTTGGCGTCCATCCACGTGAGCTGGATACCGTCATCGCCCGAGGAGAGAAGGCCGCTGCCGTCCACCTTGATTCCATAGCGGGTGCCGCGAACGTGCCAGGAAATAATGTCCGTGAACACGGGATAGAGCTCATCGCCCACAAAAGCCAGATCGCCTGTATATGCCAGATAGGCGCGAGCAGCCTCAAAAAACCACAGCGTGGCGTCGACCGTGTTGTATTCCGGCGTTTCACCGGCATCCGGAAAGCGGTTCGGCAACATTCCTTGGTCCATCTTCTGGGCGAAGGTACGCAAGATGCTGCGCGCGACGTCATACTTGCCAGGTGCCAGAGTTAAGCCAGGCAGGGCGATCATGGTGTCGCGACAGGGCGATTCGGATGCCTTCTTTGACCTGGTGCGTCCCTATGAACGCGCCGTATTCGTGGCCGCAATATCTGTGGTCAAGAATGATGCGGATGATGAGGATGTCGCCCAGGAAGCAGTCCTAAAGGCTTTTAAGAACCTTGCAGATTTCCGGCAGGAAGCAAAATTCAGCACGTGGCTGATCCAGATCGCCATCAACGAAGGGAAGATGAGGTTGCGGAAAGACCGCCGGCATCTTTACGAATCGATAGACGAAGGACGGCAGGGAGATGATGGTGACTACACGCCCAGAGATTTTGCAGACTGGCGAGAGATACCCTCCGAGGCGTTGGAACAGAAAGAGCTTCGTGGGGCGCTCACCAAAACCTTAAATTCTCTGCCCGAGAAATACCGCACGGTTCTGATCTTGCGGGACGTACAGCATCTCAGCATCACTGAGACTGCACAGGCGATTGGCCTGTCCGAGGCGAATGTGAAGACCAGACTGTCTCGTGCCCGCCTGCGAATGCGCGACGCGTTGGCACCTGGTTTCGGCGGAGCCTGGAGCCAAGGAAGAATGTACGATCAAGCCCGATCAATCTGATAGACTCTGGCGCGAATTGCGGCGATGGCGAGCCGAACTAGTTGTCATCAATCAGGCAGCGAACACGCGAGATTCAGAATCTGCTTTCTCGGCAGAATTGATTCGACCAACTCGGCTAGTATGATCCTCGTCGTGGCCATGGCAATCAGGCTAAGAGGTTGAAACTCATGTTTTGTAGGCGTCCCGACAATGGGGGGCGAAATCGCTGGTTTCGAAGGCCCCGCTGGATTGCCATGGGCGATGCCAAATCTCGTCCGTCCAGTCCCAGGCCGACTTCTCGTTACAAATCAACGAGCGCCGTATTGGGATAGTAGTGGCTCAGGATTTGCCGGAATCCTGCGCCCTTTTCGGCCATTGCCCTCGCACCGGATTGGCATAGCCCGATGCCATGTCCCCGACCAGTTCCTTCCAGAATGCTCGCTCGGTTTTCCTTTTTTATGATGAAGTCGTTGCTCGGGACCGCGCTCCAGCCGAGACGACGGACCAGCTTCAGTCGTGCAGACTCGTCCGAGCTGTGCAGCGCAGTGGCATCCTTGGCGGAGATTCGACTGATCCAGCGCGCCGGGTGTGCGCGGCAGTACTCGCACTCGACCGAGTAGTAAGGATATGTGGCAGGGGGAAGGTTCAACTCGGCAGGCGTATGAGTTTGGCCACCGCAGCTGCGGGTGTACATCGCTGCAAACGGCCGAGAATCATAGGCAAGCACCAGGCCGCGCGTGGCAGCTACCGCTTTGGCAACGGCGCTGTCCGGCGCGGGCGGCTCGCGCAGAAATTGGCAGTGTGTAGTATCGCAAGCATCAAAATCGCGGTGGCGTCCGCTGCCGACAATCAAGTATGAGCGCGCCGCAACCGCCTGCGCTTTGAGTGCTTCCAGCGGGGTACCCGGTGTGCTTTCCGCCGCAACCACAGAAGCAACCGCGGTTTCACGATCCATGGCGACGACGGCGAGCAATTCTCCGGCGGCGGGCTTGATTTCGAGCGTGCCGCGGTAATGGCGGGAGAATTTGTCCGGAACAGCAAGAACGAAGTTCACCGGCTCATTTCTCCGACCCTTGATGACGAGCGTCGCCGCCCGGACGGTGTTCACTCCGGCCATCAAGACAACAGCGTTCCCGTCGATGCGGACTCTAGCTGTTTGTATCCCGGAACTTTGCTCAAGCACGATACGTTCTTCGTCAGCTTGGATAACTAACGCGGTACCAGCGACGGTGCTCACCATAAATTCGCGCGGATGAAACAAGCCAAGCACGCCGATGTGGACGTCATTCGCCGATACGGTGCCAGCGGCGCGCTGAGGAAAGGCGGGAGAGCCCGGTGCGGCCAACACAAGCAAGATCACAGCAGCTGGGACCGCTATCGCCGCGATTGTAAGTTTCATATGCATTCGCGTTCAATCCTCGATCCGTCGCAGCATGTTCCCGGCGGTTTTGGCGGCTTGGGCGCCCGGAACTCCGTGGACGCGGACCATCAGCAGAATCTGCGGTTGATCCGCTGGCGTCAACGCTACCGCGAATCCGTCGCCGGACGCATGAGGGGAGTGCGTGCAAGGCGCTGTGCCCGTTTTTACAAGAGCGTTGGGAAACGGTAGAGCGCGATCCACTTCTGCACCGCTTCCGCGCCGCGCCGATTCCGCCATGCCTTCGAGAACTTCCCGCACGCCCGGCTGTTCGCGGCGTCGAATCAGTTCAAGATAGGCGCGAGCCATGTGCAACGGAGAGATTCGCCAGTGATTGCCGAGGCCGGCGAGCGTGAGGCTCGCCGCTTCGGCGTCCGGAAGCTCAAGCCCGAAGCGAGCCAAGGTTGGAGAACCGTTCGCCACCGTCAGACTTGCGGTAATCATGCGGAAGTACGAATTGCAGGAGTAGGCAATGGCTGACGTGAGATCGACGTCTCCGTGTCCTCGAGGCAGCCAGCAACCTGTGGCCGTCCCGCGGCAGTTGTGAGTCGGATACTTGAAATCGTGTTGCTCGCCATAGGCCAGCGCGGTGAAAGGCTTTACCAGCGATCCCAATGGGATGGGAGTGGCCGGATGATCCCAGCGTGAAGCGAGAAATTCACCTGTGCGGGCATCTAGAAGCAGAAAGGAAATGTCGCGGCTCTGGAAGTTTCGTCTCAAAGTTTCCGCGGCCGCCTGCGCAAATAGAGATTGGGAGGTGCTCCTGCCCGCGGACAAAGGCGTTCCAGCCCGTTCGCCGGAAGACGAGAGCGACAGCCAGATCAGGATCACAGTCAGCATCACCGCGATGCGCCTCATTGCGACCATTCGTAGGTGACAGTTTGTCGCACCTTGCCTCCGTCCGGATGAACCTCGATCTTCTCGCTGGAAACAGTGCTCAGCGTCGCGCTCAAGCTCGCCAAATTCGCAGAGAAGAATTGCGGTTGGCGTGCTCCGTTTTGCGCGTCGGCTGCAGTCACGCTGGGCCGATCAATGACACTGGCGAAGCGAACAAAGTTGCTGCTCTCGCGCTGATGATTGAACCCGGCCAACAACTCCGCGGGTTTGCGATCGGACTTGCGGGTGAAGTTGGCCAGCAGGGTTTCGGTCAGGGCTGAATCGTCACTCACCAATAAGTACTTCCCTCGGATTGAGGCGACCAGGGGGAGCAGGCCATCGAGCGCCTGATACCCGGATTTCTGCTGCCAGCCCATACCGAGCTGGCTAGCCGTGAGACCGGGCCTCACGAAATCGGTCAGGGCTGATTGCACGGCAGCTTGGTCCCAATCGGATACTGCTTGCAAAACAACAGCGGAACGAATTCGAACGAAGACATCGGCGTTATCGCGCCCGGTAGACTGCACGTGAAGAGACGCCAGAAGTGGAGTCTTGTCGAGTAGCTCTTGAAGTGCCGATGCAGATTGCGGTGGCGCAGGGCGTTCGGCCGGAGCCTGATCGATGCGTGTCTCCAGATCGGAGCCGCCACCTTGTTCCCCGGAAGAGAGTTGCACCTGGGGCGCGATCTGGGATGGAGGAGCCGGTCCCAAATGCGGTGCCAGGAGCTTTGTTTCAAGCAAGGCAAAACTGGAATCTCCTGTTGGGTTCGCTTCCGCAGCGTAAACCCCGGCATCGTCAGGAACGAGCCGCGCAAGATCGGAAGCTGCGGCGAGTCCGTCGGCGGACGGAACCTTTTCTGGCTCGGTCTTCAGAATCAGAACCCGCTCTTCACGGTACTGCTTGCTCGAGCGGAATAGATCGGAAACAGCAGCCGAGTACAGTTTTAATTCGGTGATGTTTTGCTGCGCCCAGTAGGTGCGGAAATAGCCGTTCGGCACAAGGTGTCCGAGATCGAGGACCATGCGGAGATCGCCCGCGTTCCCGGCTGCGGCCGTTGACTGCGTCCACCACTGCTCACTTTCGATGGTCCGGTCTGGCTTGCCTGACATCAGTTGCAACGCACCTGCTATCAGGTCTTCACGCGTCGAGAGAAGCAGATAGTCTCCCGAAACCGCAAAGGCGACTTCGCGCTGCGATGCGGAATCGCGGCGCACGTAGAAGTTCACGCCTCCAGCATGGCGCGGCTCGAACTTTGATCGTGTTTGCCATAGCGTGGTCTGAATCGATCTTGCGGATGGCAGATACGTGACATAGAGAAACTGCAAGTTGCCGATATCGTAGAGAGCGAGAGCGCTATGTTCGCCAGCCACCTGCGACAGAAAATTCATGTCCGGCGGAAGTCCGGCAGCCGCGGCAAACTGATCGCTGGCGCCTTTCAGTCGCAGAAAAAGGCGCGAGCGTGAAAAGACGTCATAGTTCCCGCTCGTCACCCACTGCTTTTTCTGCGTCGAGGAATTCCAATCGCTGAGCAGCGAAGAAAAGTCTTTCGCCTCGAGATAAAGTAGCGGCCCGGCGGGAACATAGCGGGAAAGCGGCGGTGCCGACGGCGTAGCGGCGCGGTAGGCGGCCACTCCGATTCCAGCACAGGCGAGCAGGACGAGGAGATAGATGGCGATGTGTTTCATTGCTTCACGCCTCCTTTCGTAGCAGCGGTCTTGGGCGGGAGAGCGGCGCGGGCAAGGAGTTGCGGTCGAACGATCCGGTCCTGCTCCAGAGGTTCATGCAGAAGCGGCTGCCGTGCGGCATTTTGATGCTGAATGCGCAGGGTGGCCTTAGCATCTCGGATTTTGGGCATCAGCGCTTTGCGGCCGACCAAAGAAGTCTCGGAGCGACGCGCGATGTTGTAGTAGGCAATTGCATCGGCCAGCCGGTCGAGGCGAGCCATCGTATCGCCGATCATTTGCGCGACCTGCGACTGTTGCGGACGCGAAAGCGTGACTCCTTCGGTTGTCGCAGCGCCTGCTTCGTCGCCGCCGTTTTCCTCATCTTCGCCCGCACTGATGATTTGCTCTTCTTCGTTGCCACCTGCCGGCGCAGAGGTGCGCAGGAACTGCGTCTGGAATAATGATTCCATCACTCCAAGTGCATATTCGTTCGATTGCGCAGCCGCTGCGGCCTGGAACAGAGGCACGCGCGCTTCGTCACGACGCGGAAAATCAATGATGCAGTGACTGAGAAGCTGAGTGTTTGTCTTTGGATCGGTGACATTGCGCGCGGCCTTGATGCGCGCGTCATAGAAATAGAACCTGTCGGCCGCGGCGGGCGTAATCGCTGCGGGATTTCCAGCGAGCAGGTTCAGTTCTCCGCTGCCAAGATCGCCATGTTGGTAACCGGTGAGCGCGACGGCAGCCTTAAGCCGCAGATCGTACGAAGCGGTTGGCGCTGAAGCAATACCAGCGAGAGCTTCTTGCGCATGGGCATTGGTTAGGGCCAGGGGACTCGCGGTGGCCTTGCCCGCGGCGAGTATCGCCTTGGCGAGACGGAGTCGATACGAAGCATCCCAGGGCGCCGATTTGACGAGTTGATCGAGGAACTCGAGGGCTTCGGCGTTGTGGCCGGTTTTCTCTAGCAAAGCGGCAGCGGGATCTAGATTTTCAAAGGGATTCCCGACCGCGACGACGAGGCGATGCAACAGATCGAGAGCTCCAGAGGTGTCGCCGGAAGCGAGGCGAATTTCGGCGAGTCCAAGGAAGTTGGCAGCAACGAGGCGATGCTCCTCAATCTCTCGAGCGAAGACCAGTTCCAAAATCTTTCGTGCGGCCTGCTTGTCTCCGGCCTCAAACAGCTGGCGAGCGGCGGTGCGGAGAAGTTCTGGCGCGGGCGTGCTTTGCGGCTCAGTTCGATAGGCGGCGAGTTTCGAGTCCAACGTTCCGAGCTGCGCAGCTACTTGCAGGTCTAAAGGAACAAGAGTAGAAGCCTGCGCAGCGCGGGTTTGATCGGCCAACGCCGCAATCGCAGAGGCGGCGACCGTGTATTGCTTCGTTCGCACCAGATAGCTGATCCAGCGTACCTGCCAGGAGGAAACATCCTCTTCGGCGCTTTGGCGAGCGAAGCCCGTGAGCTTGCCGAGTGCCGCTTGTTTTGAGTCGAGAATGCGCTGATAGATGGCCGCGCGCTGCATGAGCGGAATCCAGGAGGCATCGGCGACATCGGAAAGAACAGCGGATGGATCGTGCGCCGCAAAAGAAAGATCCAGCAACCACGCTGTAGCGGTAGCCGGATCTCCGGCGGACGCGTAAACCGAGTGCAGGATGGCGTTCGAGCGATAGTTGCCGTTGCGCCGGAGATAAGTGCGGAGGATGGCTTCGGCATCGGGCTTGAGTTCATTGAAAAGATGGCGCGAGGCCAGTTGATCGCAGGTGCGCCCGAAATCAGCCCAGAAACTCTCGGGTAGACGCGAGCTGTCGAGTTGCTTGGAGAGCATGGCGAAAGCCTGCTTCCATTGCGCCAGCGCTGCCGCACGATCTCCCTGCTTGTAGTATGCAACGGCCAGACTGTCGTACACGTCGGGCCGATTGGGAGAGAGTTCTAGTGTGTGTTCGTATTCGGCAATCGCGCGTTTTGTGTCGCCCGCGCTAGCATAATATTCGGCGAGAGTCAGGTACCCGGAGGCGCTTGCAGGGCTCTCCTCGAGAATTGCAGGCAGGAAATCTTCTGGATTGCCCAGCCTCGTGGTACCGAGATATTCGCCGTAACGCGATCCATAGTAGAACCAGGTGTTGCCTGCGAGCTGTTGCGTGCGATCACCGGGCCGGGAAAGGCGCACGCCGATTGGATCATCGCCGAGCGCCGCAAGAAACGCGTTGTTCACTTCGGGAGTGGGTTCGGAGAAGTAGAGCCCTACCAGCGCGTTGTATGCCTTGTTCCACACAGGCGCGCGACCTTGCCCTCGCGCTCGTACGACCGAGTGCGAGAGTTGAACATTGCTGTGCGCAACCACATAGTTGGCGGCCTGCTCGTTGTAAACGCCCTTCCAGTTCGAGGCCAAACGTACGAGCTCCAACGGTTGGCGCGCCAGCAGCAACTGGAAGTAGCGCTCCTGGCGGTTCGCATCCAGGGCGCCCGCAGAGATGCTGGAGAGCACGCGGAGCTCGTTTTGGTTGTCGGCCGCAGAACGGTAAGCAGCGGCAGCAGCGAGTAAGGGCGTGGTCCGCTGAATTGGGAGGACCGCGTTGGCCATTTGTTCCATCTGTGGGCCGAGTTCCGCGAAGCGGCCACGTCTCCGCTGCAGATCAATAAAGGACTGGAGTTGGCCGGAGTAGTTCGGCGTGCGTGCTTGTTGCAACATCAATTCGAAGCGCCAGCGGCCTTCCTGCTCTGCCAGAGCCGCGCTTTCAGCCAGCGGGATCGCAAATTGTTCCAGATCGGCCGCATCCATGCCCTGGCGCTTAGATTCGGCAAAATGCCCGAAGGTAAGCCGCTCTTCGGGTGTGAAGTAGGCGTTCACCGTGCTCCCCATTTCCTTCAGAGCGTCGGCCATATCGTTACGCGCGGTTTCCATGCGGTTGTGGCGTACGTTTTCGCGCCACTGCACATCGGTCATCCCGGTGATTCCCTGTTTCTCTAATTGCTCTTTCAGAACAGGCAGGTTTGCGGCGGAGTCCGAAAGCCCTTTCAGCAGGGCGGCGAAGGACTGCTCGTGCTGGCGCAGGCGAGTCATGATGCGCACATAGGTTTTCACGCCGGGATTGTGTAAGGCGTCCGCCAGCAGATCGGACCCAGCTTTACTGACACCTTGCGCTGCGAAATCTCGTGCTTGGTCGAGCATGCCCCAGTTTTCGAGGCGGCGGGCTACCTCAAAGTAATTGCTCGCGCTTTCCGGGCGACCATCAATCAGTGCGGCCTGCAACGCAGCGACCACCTCTTTGGTTCTGCCCTGGCGGGCGCGAACGGCCGCCACTTTCTCCATCCACTGCGGATCCTTGTACGCTAGTTGATAAATGTGTTCGTAGTCGGCGGCAGCTTCGTCGAAGCGCATCAGGCGTTCTTCGAGTTCTGCACGCGCGCTGACAAGATCTGTGCGGTCGGGTCGGATCGCAATCGCTTTTGCATAGGTGTCGATCGCGGCCGGATAATGTTCGAGGTTGGTCTGCGTGCGCGCGAGCACCATGGACCAGCGGTAGTCCCGCGGAGAATTGGCCACTGTCTTGGCGTAGAAGTCGACCAACTGCTGCTGCCGTTGGTAACGCAGCGCATACAACGCTGCTTCGGTGACTAGCGTGTCGTCTTCGGGGAAGTTGTTTATGAGTTCGATGTACTGATCGACCGCGCCGGAGTGGTTATTCATGCGTGTGAGTGCGGGGATGAGGCCACGGCGCAGTGTTGCGATTTGCGATTTGCGCGCATCGGGTGGCAGGTTAGCGTTTCGCAAGAGTGCGATCTTGTCGAGGTAGAACTGCTCCAGGCCCTTATCGTCGCTGGCTTGAGCGTAAGTATCGGCCATGGCGGCAAGGTACTCGCCATTGTAGGGAGAATCCTTCAGCAGACCGGCCAGTGAGGCACGCGCCTCCCCAAATTGTTTTGTGTCGGTTTGTTTGCGCGCGGCCTCGAAAGTGAACTGCGTGCTCAAGGCGGGATGCGCGTCTTTCGCTGCTTGGAGCAGCACCGCGATGGCCTGCGCCTGCATCTTTGTACGCCAGTAGAAATCAACGGTTGATCGCACCACCCCGAGAATCTTGGGATTCTCGCGGTAGAGCACCTCGACATTTTTCTGCGCGGAAGCAAAGTCCTTGCGGCTCTCATAGAGCTGAATGAGTTGGTACCGCAACTGCAAGCGAGTCACGGGGTCGGTGGTCAGCGTGGCCTGCTTTTCGAGCGCGTGTTGACGAACGCCCTCAAGCGACTTCTGTTGCGCAAGGGTTTCGATGTCCTCGGCCTGTTCGATCGACGTGGTCCCGTTTGCAAGGGAGTCAAGAAAGGCTTCCATCTCCGGGTTGCGGTTTTGCGCTTCCAAGACTTTCACTCGGAGGTAGACTACGGCCATCGGTGGATTGGGAGCCACGGCAAGTCTCGCAGTGCTTTGGTCTACGAGGTCGCGGAACTTGGGGCGACGTGCCAGCTGCAACAGCCGGAGTTCTGCCGCCGACTCGGGCGCGCCGCTGAGTGCGCCCTTTACGTATTCGGCGATGGCTTTGGGATAGTCGCGCTGATTCTCGTAGATCGCACCGGATTCATAGGTGTAAAGACTCGGGTTGGCAAGGCGGTCGCGGCCCTTGCCCAGCAACCGCATTGCGTTGTCGAAATCGAAGTAGTCCCAGTAAATGGTGGCGGCTTCGAGATATCCACCGGACTGGCCGGGAGCAACCTGTGGGATTCGCTCCCAATACGGCGCGGCTTGCGTCAACTGATCGCGGTCCGCGTAAATATCGCCGATGCGCGCCATGATTTCGGTGTCCGTGGGATTGGCCAGGAGCAGGTTGTCTTCGATCTTCGCGGCGATGGCGGTGTCGGCGGGCTCGAAATACGCAAGCGAACGATAGACAGAAGACGCGGTGTGGCCGATCTCAGCCTCAGCTGGATACTGCGCCGCGAGCGATTTCAGTACAGGCGCGCTCCCCTCGAAATGCGAGCGCCAGAGATCAGCGTAAGCGAGAAAGTGAGCAGCTGCTGGATTATTGTCCCAGCTGGCGGCGTCGGGCGCGTTTTGTCGGATAGCGTTGAGCTCGGTTTCCAACTTGCCATTTCGCGATAAGAACTCGAAGAACTGGTTGCGCAGCGCAGGCTCTTCTGACCAATGCTGTCGCAACAATGCTTCCCATGCCGCTGGGTTGCGGGTCGCGGGCAATTGATAGGCCGTCAGAAGATTCCGCACGAACACCGGGTTATGCGGGAAGCGTTCATGGGCGAACTGGTTCAGCCTTAAGAAGAGCGAAGGACTGCCGGATACGACATTGTTAAAGTAACTTTCCAGTTCGCTGCCCTGGAAGCTTTTTACGGCGTCGCGGGTGAGTTGCTCAAATTCCGAGTCGCGCTTGTAGCGCAGATAAAAGCGCGCCAGCTTGTCGTACCAGGATTTATCTGGGAAGCGGTCAATGGCCCGGCGGTAGACTTCTTCCTGCTCGGCCCCCAGCCGATTCTGGTCGAGAAATACAGCAAGACGTTCATAGAGGCCGGGGTCGTCTGGATTGCGGTCAATCTCGCGGCGCAGGACGCCGAGAGCCGGAGGAATCTGTTTCATCTCCACGAGCCGCGCCAGATAGCGTTCCAGAACACGCGCATATTCCGGCGAACGTGCACCGCTTTGTTGTGCCGGCTCGGTGGACGCTCCCAACTGGAAAGACTTGCTGGTGCGATTGCGTGGAACTGTGCTTTGTTCCGATGTTTGGGCCGCTTGGCCTTCATCACCTTCGTCCCCGTCATTTTCGGTCTCGGTTGAGCCGGTTCCGGTCGCGGCGAAATTGTTGGCGGGATTTCCCGCTCCTTCGGAAGACCCGAGTGGTACGTTCTGCGCTTTGGTGGCGAGTTCTTGAAGAACGGAGTCGTAGATCGCAAATTCTTTTTTGGTATCGTTCTTGCGCGCGTAGGCATCGGCCATCAACAACGCGACAGTCGTGCGTTCAGGGGCGTTGGGAAAGCTGGCAAGAAATTCGCGTCCGCCCTGGATTACCGCGTCGCTTTCGCCCGAGGTGGAATAGAAATCGAGTAACTGCGCGTGGAGCGCGGGACGTCGCGTGGAATTCGGAAACCTCGTATCTAGCAGTACCAGCAGCTCCGCGGCACGGGAACGATGGAAATACGGTATCGCGCGCTGTTCTTCCTCCGAATACTGCGATACCGGCTGCGTCGTGTTCAGGATCAGAGATAGAATTCCGTTCAAATAGCCGGGTCCCTGATCCATCGTGGCGATGTCGCGATATATGGAGAGTTCGCCGGAACCGAGCCGAATCGGCGTCTCCGGCGCGGTAAGCAAAAGACTCGTGAGGCCGGCAATCGCCTTTTCTTGCGCTTCGGACATGCCGTTACTGTTGTAAAGCGCGAAGTAGTAACGCGCCGATTCAGGATAGGCATGAATGTCCTCCAGCAGGCGCGCGCAAACGTAGAGCTCCTGCGAAGTCCACGGTGACTTGCTCGCTTCCTTGTGCTGGCGCAGGTCGGCGATGGCTTGTTGCGCCACATCGGTCTTGCCCTGCTGTTGGTAGTAATAAAAAGTTCGCGCTGTGGCGTTCAAGTCTTCCGGATTGGCTAAGAGCGCGACGTGCGCGTCGTCTCGAAACTTGCGCAGATTCTGCGTGTCGCGAAGCAGATCAAAATAGCTCTTCACAAGTTCCGGGTTCCACAGCGGTTGGAAACTCTGCTCGTAAACCGACAGCCCTTCGCGGACCGAGCCTTGACGATACTCCAGCATGGCTTTCGCCTTTACCGGGAAAATCTGATCGTTGGGAAATTGCTTGCGATATTCGGTGATGAGCTCTCTGGCAGCGGAGTACTCTTTCTCCGTAACCAGGAATTGCAGGTAGCGGGCGTAGAGCGACTGCTCGTCGGGGTAGCGGGCGATCCAGGCGCGATACTGGGCGAGGGGAACGTCCTTCGTCAAACCCTGGGTCTGGATCACGCCAAAGATGCGATCAAACGCCTGCCAGGAGCGCTGTTGCGACCGGGCGGTCAGCTTTTCCGCTGCGACGGGCGCAGCATTCGCCACCAGCGAAAGAGTTTTGATTTCGTCCGCTGGCCGAAGCCGGCGATGGTAGAAATCGGCGAGGGCCAGTTGAGCGCCGATCTTGTCGGAAGAATTCTCAACGTAGGCTTTCCAATCAGATTCGGCTGCGGTAAAGTCGAGCTGCTGCTCGTCTTCGAGAGCGCGCAAGGAATAGAGATTCGCGTTGCGAGGCTGAGTCTTGATCAGGTCCGCGAGCGCGGGCCGGGTCTCTCGCGGAGGCCGGCGGAAGGCGACTGCACCGTTCGGCATCGACATCATGCGAAAGAATGCAGCCTCGACTCCACTGCTTGCCTCAATGTTGCGAATCCACGACGGCAACTCCCCGAGCGCGGAGACCGTTCCACCGATCGCAACGGCAAAGACCGCTAGCGCGACGAGCGGCACGCGATGCACCGCCGGATTTGACGAGGAATTAAGGAAGTACTTCAATCTGCACCTCCTGCGTACCGATGTTATGGGCAATGTCCTCGGCTGTCACAGTCAGCTTGTAGGTGCCGGGGATGGTTTGATCAGGAATCGTGAGTTCGCCTGTGTTGGCGGCAGCCTTTGCGTCCCACTGCAACGCGACCGGCAGCGCTCCGTCCATGCGGGCAACGAGCGTGCGTGTGCTTTCCGAGGCACTGACTCTCAGGGCGATGTTTTGACCGCGCTGGAAACGTTTGCGGTCAAGCTTGACGTGCACTACTGGCGGCTTGCTGGCAATGACGAAAGTCTTTGATTCGCGATAGGCATGGCCAACCTTGTCGCGCAAGATGAGGCGAACAGTGTACGTTCCATCCTGCATGTCGGTAGGCGCAAGAAAACGAGTCTGCCATGTGTCTTCGGAGGAGAGATAGCGGAGTGGCTGGATCAGCCCGAAAGGGAACAGAGCGATGACAGAAATGATAGATTCGTCGGTCTTGACGCGGAGAACGGGGTCGCCGGGGCGGATGACCCGCGGACGCAGCAACGCACGCGGCACAGCCAAGAAGGACGTGTAGGGCGTGACGAATTTATACTGGCGCGCCAGGCGGATAATTTCGTCAATTGTGGCCTGATCTTCACCGTCGCGCTCGATTTTCTCCAGCAGAGCGTCGACGCGGGCGCGCGCCCACAGGCGCGGCAGTTGCGGGTGTTCGAGAGACTCCCGCGGCAGATTCGTTGTGCCGGTCATCCGGACCGTCGCACCATCGCGGACGCCGCGGACAGTGAAACTGACGTTTTCCTGCGGCTTCTGGTAACGACCGACCCACGAGGCCAACGAGCCGGAGAACGTTGCGGCCTGCATAGGATAAACGGTATCAACGGAAGAGTCCGGCGCGATGGCAAGGTCGAGTTGGCCGATGGGACTACGGCCAATCTTCGACAAAAAGGAATTCAACTTGAACTCCATCGGCTCGGTCGAAAGCACATGCTCAAGCAACCCGTCCTGCCGCGCAAGCATGCGGAAGAGTGGGAGATTGGCGTCGTCTCCGACGGCAAGGATGTACGTGCGCGGGCGCTGCGTTGCCGGCAGTTGTTTCCACGCCGATGCGTACCAGGCGGCCAGTTTTCCATTCTGGATGGGACCCCGCGTTGCGCCGCCGTCACTCAGAATGACCAGATACGTGTTACCCGAGCCGGGTGCCGAAGCCTGCTGTAGGCCGGTCTGCAGGGCGCGCTGCACATCGGTGCCTCCGCGCAGACGGCTGCCGCGCACTGTTTCGATCGCGTGTTGAATGCTGCTTGCGTTTGCCGCGCTTACGGGTACGACTTGTGTCTCAGAGTTGAAGAGCACCAATCCAAAGTGGTCCGCAGGGCGCAGCGCGTGGAGTAGAGTCTCGAGAGCCTGATAGCTACGCTCCAGCTTTTCCCATTGCATCGAAAGGGAAGTATCGAACAGCACAATGACCGTCTTCGGGGCGCCGCTGCCCCCATTCCCGGAGGGTGAGGCCGCACTGCCGAAGCCCAGGAGGGCTTCTGCCTCAAAAAAGCCCGGCTCATTGGTGCTGCGGACGGGCGCTGTCTCCGTCGGCGATGGCTGGCCGCTTATCGGATTTCTGTAAGTCAAGAGCTGCAGCTTGTCGGACTCTGCCGGATCAAGATCAAAGGTGGCGACAAAGTCTTCTCCAAGATTCACATTCTCGCCCTCAAAGTGGCCTTGCACCAAGTGGGGAGTGCTCTGGTCGAGCTGCAAGGGAAACGCATGCGCTGGCGCTTGAAAGTTGCGGACTGCGTTTGCCGTGCGCAATTCGAAATTGATGCGGAGATGCCGTGCCGATTGCGCGTGATACGCGTCGGGTCGCAGCGGGATCGCGAAATAGGATTTCAGATTTTCGACGGGGATCGACTCGTGATACTCGATTTCCAGCCGTTTCGTCCCCCACGCTGGAATTGGAGTGATGCGCGCGCTGAAAGCGGAGGTGCGCTTCGCTTCCTCGGCGCCGCGTTCGCCCATTTGCAGCAGTCCCGGGTCTATCGCCTGCTGTTTGAGCTGGTTGTAGATTTCTTCGGCGCGCTTGCGTTCGAGAATCACGGCGGGCAGCCGCACAGGCCCGTCCCAAGTAGCGAAATCGGAAATGGTTGCGCGACTGGGTAGTGCAAAAATGTAGTTGCCTTCCTCAATCGCTCCAGTGTGGTTGGCAAAGACTTGGCGCACGAAGACGCGTGCATCACTGTTATCAATGCGCACGGTGATTTCCATCTCTTCCAGTGAGAGGATCGCGGCATTTGGTTGCTGCTGATTGCGCGGGATGAGAATTCCCGCGTCGCCAAAGAGCCGCGCCGAAGTCGTTGTCACGGTCAGGATCGAGATGAGAGCAGGCAAGATCAGCTTTTTCATAGGTGCAGCTTCTGTTCTGGTATGCGGACCAGGCCATTGTCCGTGCCGATATAGATGTAGCCGTTCGCGGCCGCGAGTGCGGTCACATTCGACGACGGCAAGCCGTCGTGAAGCGCCGACCAGCGCCCGGCTTGGCGGTCATAAAGAAACAAACCCTCTCCCAGAGTCCCAGCGAGAACATAATTCGGAGTCACTAGCATCGCGTTGGGATTCACTTCGAACGAGCCGGAGCCGGCCTCGAAGGAATGAAAGCGTCCGGAGGCATCGAGGCCGAGAATGCCCGCCCCGTAGGTGCCCACCATCCATTCCGGCCCGACCCGCACGACGGCGGTGATCCAATTGTGCTTCAGGTTGGAAGTGGTGGTCGTATAGTTCATCGCGACGTCACCCTTATTCAAGCGAGTCAGGCCACCCAGCGTGCCGGCCATAAGTTCGTCGCCGGAAACGCCCAACGCATAGACGTGGTTGTTCACGAGTCCCTGAAACGCGTACATGCTGCGGGCACCGCTGGCGTCGAGAAACGTAAGTCCTGCTGGAGTGGCGAGCGCGAGGCCGTCGCCATAGGCGGCGACATCGGTGACGTGGTCGGCAATGAGTCCGTCGGAGCGAGTCAGGACTTGTTGCTCGGTGCCGGAGTTGTCGAAGCGAACCAAGCCGTTCGCGGTGGCGACATCAACTGCGCCGGTCTTCGAATCCGGCAGGATTCGATTCACGCAGAACACATGCTCGTCTTCCACATGGCGGACCCGGCTGTCAACGCCGAGAAGATCGAGCCCGCGATCGAAGTAGCCGACCCAGAGCCGTCCATTCGCATCCGCGGCCAGCGCGGATATATTGCGGTCGCTCAGCACAGCGCTGCTGCCTTCGAGCACCCGCTGCCAGCCGAATCCATGAGAGTTCATGCGGTAGAGGCCGCTTCGGGTCACGGCAAAGATCGCGTCGCCCGAAGGGAATATCTGACGCACCTCCGCTAACTGTGAGCCGGGTTCCAGGTTCGGGTTCGGCCGGCGACCTTCGAGCGGGATCGAGATCACGCCCTGATCTTCCGATCCGACATACAGCTGCGTAGGGGTGGCGAACAGCGCGGTCGCGAGCACTCCAGGAGCCAGAACACGCGAGAAGCGACCAGTGCTGAAAACAGCTACGCCCGTAGCCGTACCAACGTAAGTGGTGTCGCCAGAGATCGCGAGCGACTGCACCTGGGGGTCCGGCAAGCCCTGCGCCTCGGCAAAGCTGTCGGTTGCGCCCGCGTGGAAATGCAGCACCCCGCGATTCAGTGTGCCGATCCACAAATCGGATTCGCTGCCAGCAAGCGCAGTCACATAGAGCGCATCGAGCGTGGCGTGAAGAACGGCGATCCGTTTGCCGTCGTATACCAACACCCCACGCTTCTTGGTTCCAAGTAGAAGATGTCCGGACGGGGCAGGCAAGATTGCAGTAATGGCGCGAGCATCGGCGCTGGCGGGCAGTATCTGGCGGAAAGTGCGGCCATTGAAGGCAAGAAGTCCATCGTTTGCGGTCGCAACGATCAGTTCCGGTTCCCGCGAGTCAACCATCACTGCTGTCCCCAGGGCGGTCAACGACGATCCGGGGAGCTCGCGCCCAACCGCATATTGATGGAGCAGCGTGCCACTTGGCTCGTATTCCTGGAGCCCAGCCGGTCCGGCAATATAAAGATGATCCTGGAAGCGGGCCGCTTGAAGAAACACAGCGGGAGAGTCGATCACTTCAAATCCGGTGTTGAGTGTCGGTGCCACGGGCTGCACCACAAAGCGGAACTCACGCTCGGAGCGGACATCCTCGGTCGCCGAACGAATCGCCCGCGAACTGCGCCAGACTACCAGCGCTCCAATAGCGGCAACACAGAGCAGGCTGGCCGCAACTGCCGCGCGCAGAGACACCTTGGACGCTCGCTTCATAACTCCTCTGGCCAGGAAGGTGAACTATAAACCTCAAACCCGGCGATGCAAAATGAAAAGCAAGATGCGGGCCAAACTTGGCGTTTCAACGTGGAAAGGCTTTTCGCGGAGAACGGCGTGAGTCAGAGCGTGTATCGCGGTAGACACTTGTATCAGGGGCGACACGGTGAACCGGCTGGCATTCTTAGCAATTGCATTGCCGCAGCAACCTCGGCGCTAGATCGCAGCACCCGTTGTGTCGGAAAAGGTGTCGTCGCTATCAAGGGCAACGGCAGATTTCAGCTATTTGGTTTGGTAGCAGCCGATGTCAATCTTTCCGGATTTCATTCGCGGCGAACCGTCAAGATCCAGTTCTCCAGCGGGCGGTCCGGCATTGTCGCCAGCAG
>Ga0209068_10000588_pt1 | contig 19565 bp, 24 predicted proteins | sample ColStrG_CSR_2012_FD_187200 | JGI IMG/M metagenome (GOLD analysis project Ga0209068, IMG submission 187200) | Freshwater sediment microbial communities in response to fracking from Pennsylvania, USA - Cold Stream Run_MetaG_CSR_2012 (SPAdes)... | ecosystem: Environmental > Aquatic > Freshwater >... | reverse complement strand
CGGGTCCTGCTTCTGGGTGTGGGAGAAGACTGGCATGCTGCCGTTCGCCTTCATCAGGGCGAGGAGCGTTTGCAGGTCGCCGGTGCGGGCCGCCGCGAGAATGCGATCCCGCATGCGCAGCACCGCTGGCGGCAGACGCGAAATCTCGGTGGCGATTTCCGGGCCGGCGGCCGGCGGCGCCCCGCTTGCGGGTGGCGCCCGCTCGGTGGTGCGGGCACTGCCGCCACCATCCTGCGCGGGCGGGACGAACTGGTTGGCCAACGGCGGCATCGTCGCGTCGGCCGGTGGTCTGATCGTCTCGGTGCGCACCTTGAGCTGCGCAAAGGCGCCGCCGCCCGCCAAAAGCAGCAGCGGGGCGAGCATCACCATGGCGCGCGCCAAAACGAACGTGTTGACGCGTTTCCTGGTGAAGAGAGCGGCGGTGAAAGCGCGCAGCGGCATGGCTTGACGACCGAGCTCGACGACCGAATCAGTCAAACCGCAGCCTATCATACGCGCTGCGCGATCCCCTGATCCGTCGCGCCGAGCGAAGGCTGTGACGCGGTCGTCAAGAAAGGGGGGGCAAGACTCGGAAAGAGCTCGAGACTCGCAAGAATTGCAGGGATTAAACGAGCGTCCGGCGCCTACTGGCGCGCCGTCGAGAGGGAAAATTCGCCGTTGCGGATGCGGAGCGCGAGGCCTTCCGCAAATTGCGCGGCGGCTTCCTCGCCGTAGGTGGTGACAAATTCGGCGAAGGCCGCGAACAGGCAGGCCTGCGCCAGGCAGTCGCCATCGATGCCGTCGATGCGCGCCTCGGTCCAGGCTTCGTGCAAATAGCCGAGCGCCACTCTCTTTTGCTCGTGTTCCGGAACGCGTGCCGGAGCCTGGATCGCCTGCGTGGTCATGTTGATATTCGCTGTGACGGAGGCGCCGGCGGGCGCGGCCCTTAAGTGAATGCAGGGTCAAATTATCATGCGCCTCACGCCTGCCTAGCCGCAACTTTAGGAAAGGTTAACGCAGGTCAATTGGCGTAGCGTGCGGTCACATCGCGGGCGATCTTGGAGCCCTCGTCGAGGTATCGTCGTATGACCAGATCGGCCGCCGGGGTGCAGGTACGGTAGCTTTGCTGAAAGATCCGAAAGCCGCGATTGAAGCTCACCACCATGCGGGTCCGTCGATCGCCGTTGGGGGCCTCCGCGTCGACCAGCGCCTGCATCTGGTTGCGCCACTTCTGTCCCTCATTGGCGCCGCAGACGCCGCGCAGGTAATGCAGCGCGCCCAGGATTTCGGCGAGCCGCTGCAGGTTGGTGTCATAGGGCGCGACCGGCTCCTGCGCCCGCGCCGGGGCGCCCGCCGTCAACAGGCCGAGCAGAGCCAAGATCAGAATGCGTCGCGCCATGATGCGTCGGGACAATGCGCCGTGGGGGTTGAGTCAAATCGAGATAGGCCTAGGCGCCGCGCCTGGCAAGCCACCGCGATCACGCCAGCAGGATCGGTTGTCGCGATTGTGCGGATCAAACCGCCGGAAAAATGGCGATGTTCGGCATCGCTCACCCGTCCCCTTGCAAGAGGCCAAACGCGGCCGCCACGATCTCGGCCAAGCCCGCGGTGGTCTGCAATCCGGCCAGCTCGGCTGGGCGCACCCAGCGCGCCTCGGAAAGTTCTTCGTTCAATACGGGTTCGCCTGCGAGCCAGCGCGCCGCGAACGGCAGAATGACGAAGTGACGCTCGACCCGACCGTCACGGTCGTGCGTGATCGCCTCGCGAAAACCCGCGAGCCCGACCGGCTCGACGGCCAGGCTGGTCTCCTCGCGCACCTCGCGAATGAGCGCCTGCGTCAGCGTCTCGCCGATCTCGACCACGCCGCCCGGCAGGCTGAACAGGCCGTCGGCGGGCGCCCGCGCCCGCCGCACCACCAAAACCTGGCCGGCCCGCACGATGGCGGCGCTCACCGCCAGAAAAGGGTGCTCGGGATAGGATCTAGCATCCGCCACGACTATCTAGGCTCCAAAGGCCGATTTGCGGCGCTGCCGGTTCGATCGCGCCGGCAACGCCGTCCGGCAAAGTCTTGTGCGGTATGGTTAAAGCAGTCTTAATCCGGCGGGAAGCCAGCGCGCCCCGAGAGCCCCATGTGCGGACGTTATTCCATCACAACGGCACCGGAAGCCATGCGGCAGCTGTTTCGCTATCCGGAACAGCCGAATTTTCCGGCGCGCTACAACATCGCCCCGACCCAGCCGGTGCCGATCGTGCGCCTCGACCAGGGCAAACGGCAATTTGCCTTGGTGCGCTGGGGGCTCATTCCGGCCTGGGTCAAAGACCCGAAAAAGTTCGCGCTGCTGCATGTGGCGCGGGCTGAATCCGTGAACGACAAGCCGGCCTTCCGCAACGCCATGAAACGGCGGCGCTGCCTGGTGCCGGCCGACGGATTCTATGAATGGACCGAGCACGGCGAGCGCAAGCGGCCGTTCTTCATCCGCCAGAAATCCGCCGAGCCGATCGCCTTCGCGGGCCTATGGGAGACTTGGGAAGGGCCGAACGGGGAGGAGGTGGACAGCGTCGTCATCATCACCACGCCGGCCAACCGCATGCTCAGCGTGATCGCCGAGCGCATGCCGGCGATCCTGCCGCCCGACGCCTTCGATTTGTGGCTCGACTGTGCCGCGGTCGATGCCCAAACCGCGGCGGCGTTCATCGTGCCGGCGCCCGAGGCTCTGCTCGAAGCCTACCCGGTCTCCACGGCGGTCAACCGCACCGCCAACGACGGGCCCGAGCTGATCGTGCCGGTGTCCGAGCAAGAAGTGACGGCACCGGAAGCTCCCGCGCCCAAACGCACCCGCAAGCCGAAGCCTGACGAGCGCCAGCCGTCATTGTTTGAGGAGCCGTAGCAACCAATCCAATGGTTGCTACAAAACCTTGCCCGGATTGAGGATGCCGTGGGGATCGAGCGTGCGCTTGAAGCCGCGCATCAGGCTGAGCGCAACCGGGTCCTTCACGCCCGGCAGCAGATCGCGCTTCATCACCCCGATGCCGTGCTCGGCCGAGATCGAACCGCCATGCCGGGCCACGATGGCGAACACCGCGGCATTCACCGCGTCCCAACGGGCGAGAAACGCCGCCTTGTCGGCGCCGACCGGCTGGCTGATGTTGAAGTGGACGTTGCCGTCGCCGAGATGGCCGAACGGGCAGGGGCGGCAGCCCGGAATCATGGCTTCGACCGCGGCGCTCGCCTCGACGATGAAGTCCGGCACCGCTGTCACCGGCACCGAGACGTCGTGCTTGATCGAGCCGCCCTCGTACTTCTGGGTATCCGCGATGTGGTGGCGCAGCAGCCAGAACGCCTTGGCCTGCTCGAGGCTCGCCGCGATGGTGGCATCGGCGATGAGGTTCTGCTCGGTGCCCGCCGTCAGGATCTCCTCGATGGCGGCGCGCAAGCCCTCGCGCGCCTGCGACGAAAGCTCGATCAGCACATACCAGGGATGCCGATCGCCGAGCGGGTCGCGGCAGCCGGGCGCATGGCGCACCGCGAACTCGAGGGCGATGCGCGGAACGAGCTCGAAGCCGGTGACCGCGCCGCCCGCCCGCTCATTGGCGAGGTTGAACAAAGCGAGCGCGGCGTGCGGCGAGGGCATGCCGACGAAGGCGGTCTCGACCGAGCGCGGGCGCGGAAACAGCTTGAGCACCGCCGCCGTGATGATACCGAGCGTGCCTTCGGCGCCGATGAACAGGTGGCGCAGATCGTAGCCGGTATTGTCCTTCTTGAGCTTGCGGAGATTGTGCATGATCCGCCCGTCGGCGAGCACGACCTCGAGCCCGAGCACGAGGTCGCGCGCGACCCCATAGGCGAGCGCGCCGGTGCCGCCCGCATTGGTGGAAAGATTGCCCCCGATGGTGCAGCTGCCTTCGGCGCCGAGCGACAGCGGAAACAGCCGTCCCGCGGTGGCGGCGGCCTCCTGCGCGCGCGCCAGGATGACACCCGCCTCACAGGTCATGGTGTTGGCGACGGCGTCGACCTCGCGGATGCGGTCGAGCCGTTTGAGCGACAGCACGATCTCGCCGTTGAGCGGGGTCTGGCCGCCGACCAGGCCGGTATTGCCGCCCTGCGGCACGATCGGCGTCTTGGTCTCGTTCGCCAGCTTGACGACGGCCGCGACCTCATCGCGCGTGCCCGGCCGCAGCACCAGCGGCGAGCGGCCGTGATAAAGCCCGCGCTCCTCGGAAATGTAGGGCGCGATCTCAGCCGCCGCGGTGATCGCATGGCGGTCGCCGACGATCGCGGCGAAGCGGGCGAGCAATTCGGCGTCGAGCTGTTGCGTTTGCGGGAGCAGAGCGGAAGGGAGTTCGGTCACGCAAGCGTCCATGATCGGTTGGACCGCACTCCTATCATTTCCCGAGCTTGGAGGGCACGGCATTTCACGGACGCCTTCGCGTTCGCGGTGCCTGCCCGCGCCGCAGTCGGTCATTGATCGCCTCGCCGAGACCCTGATGCGGCACCGGCATGACCGCGATCATGCTCAGGCCCGGCGTGTCGAGGGCGCGCAAGTGCGAGAACAGGTTGGCGGCCGCCTCGATCAGGTCGCCGCGCGCCGACAGGTTGAGAACCCGCGCGGCGCCGGCCGCGCCCGGCGGCAGGACCGGGCCGAAAGCCAGCAGCGCCTCGCCGGCATGAACGCTCCCGGCATCGAGGCGCAGGCTTGCGTGCGGCGCATAGTGGGAGGCGAGCTGACCGGGCGCCATCGGGGCGATGCCGTCCTCGACCTGGAGCGGTCCCTCCGGCGAAGCCTCGGTGAGCGCGTGCCCGAGCGCCCGCTCGATCTCGGCGCGCGGCAGGCCGCCGGGCCGCAGCAGGACCGGACCATCGAGGCAGGCCACGATGGTCGATTCGAGGCCGACCGGCGTTGCTCCCCCGTCGACGATCAGGTCGATGCGGCCACGCAGATCGGCCAGAACATGGGCCGCGGTGGTCGGCGAAACATGGCCGGAGCGGTTCGCCGACGGCGCCACCACCGGCTTGCCGAATTTTGCGAGAATGGCGCGCGCAACCGGGTGCGCCGGCACCCGCAAAGCGATGGTCGTGAGGCCGGCGGTCGCGAGCTCCGCGACCCCGCAGTCGGGCCGTTTGGGCACCACCAGGGTGAGGGGCCCGGGCCACAGGGCTTGCGCCAGCCGCGTGGCATCGGCGTCGAACGCGCCGAGCCGCATCGCCGCCGCCTGGTCCGGAACGTGGCAGATGAGCGGATTGAACGCGGGCCTGCCCTTGGCCTCATAGAGCCGCGCGATCGCTTCGCCATTGCGGGCATCGGCGCCGAGCCCGTAGACGGTCTCGGTCGGGAAGGCGAGGAGGCCGCCCTCGGCGAGGCAGCGCGCCGCAGCCTCGATCGCCGCCGGGTCGGCGTCGACGACGCGGGTCATCGGTTCGGTGGTCATGTGGTCATTCATAGGGTGATTTGGCCGTCCCGTGCATTCGCCTTCTTGGCTGTCGCCTTCCCGGCTTGCGGCCATGCGGGGCCGTCGATATAAGACCGGCTTCAGTCGGAGTGTAGCGCAGTCTGGTAGCGCACCACGTTCGGGACGTGGGGGTCGCAGGTTCAAATCCTGCCACTCCGACCAGCTTTCCCCACCTTCCTCACTTCTACCCGACAGATATCCCGACAGATCGCATCTGTAACTATGGCAGGGAGGAAACGCCATATGGCGTGGACGCTGTACGTTCTGAACGAAAACGTTCAACCGCCCGTCGGGCCGATGGAGCACAGCCAACACGAGACAAAGGACACCGCTGTGAAGGAGGCCTGGGGCCTGACATACGGTCCGACACGGCAGCCGCACTTGAAGCCTATTCGTGTCGAGGGACCCGACGGCGAGCGGAAAATCGAGCAACCCGAGCTGGAAAAATTAGTGGAAGAATTTGCGAAGAATCAGCAGCGCAAGTAGCCACACGAGCCGCGCGACCGGACCCCTACAAGGGTAGGGTTGCCGGCGCGCGTGCCGAATGGTGATCTGAACGGATGGAGTCACCCGGCCGGCGAAAGCCACCAAGGGGAGGACTCCATGCGAACCATCATCACACTCGTGACCGTCATCGTATTGCTGTCGGCATCCGCCGCTCACGCCAGCTGCACCTGCCAATGCGTCAATGGGCAGATGCAGCCTCTGTGCAGCAGTTCGATTGACCTGCCGCCGATCTGTCCGCCGGCCATCTGCCCCATCATGTCGCCGTCGATCGCCCCCATAAACCCGCCGACCCTGCCCCCGCTCGGCACGTCGGCCTGTAGGCAGGCGCGCGTATGCGATATGTTCGGCAATTGCCAGTGGCAACAGGTCTGCCGCTAGAAACCGAGAGGAGGGGGTGGGATGCGAACCATGTACTGTCTCGCGGTCCTGGCGTTGCTCTTGCAGCCAGCGCATGCGGCCGGATCGCCGCAGGATTTTGACTTAGCGTGTACGATGACTGCCGGCGCGGAGATGGGGTAAGTCCCCAGGAAGGCGCGCAGTTTGCCATGGCTCTCGCACTGCATACGTTTTATCTAGGCCGCCTGAGCGGGCGCGATGACACCAAGGATTGGCACAAGATTGCTCTGGGTCGCGTCGCCGAGCTGCAAGACAAGGCGCGCTCCAGCGAACTGCTCAAAGCCTGTCTGAATTTCTACCTCGCAAAAATCAAGTGAACCGGACGGGGGCTCGGGGGGAGGCTGCACCATGAATGCGAGAGGACGTGGATGGCGCCGGGTCGGCATCGTGCTGTCGGTAATTTGGTTCGTCGGCTTTGCGGCGTTTATTTGGGTCCTCGACATGCGGGACAAGAGCGACTTCCTTGGTCACCAGCTTCACTTTTGTGGTTTGATCCTCGACACCGACACCGAGTCTTTGCAGTACTTCAAGGATGATGGCGAGCGACAGAAAAAGGATAGCGCCAATTGGACCAAGTACCATGATTGTCAGGCTAAAGCGCAGGCGTTCTTTATCGCCGACGCCGAACGGGGTCACGGCGCTACCGGGATCGCGCTGCTGTTCGGTGTCGATCTCGCTACGGTGCTGATCAGCTGGCTGGTGACCTGGCTTGTGGTGCTGGTCGTTCGGTGGGTCGGCCGGGGCTTCGCGTCGACACAGCACACCCGGGTCTAAACCTGCCGGGACCCCGATCGAGCCGCCGCTGATGGCAGCAGTTCCGGGGGCGCGGGCTTCTCGATCACCCCGGCGCCCCGTCCGCCGGCTGAAAGGGATGGCGTCCACCGAGTCGGCCCGTAGGGCGTTCAACTAGAAAGGGGGCTGCCATGGATGAGGTTCGTCGGATAAGGCTTTTGATCGCTCCTGCGTTGTTTGTTGCGTCGATTCTGTGGGGAGCTTGGTGGGACCCAGATTCGACATTCTCGAAGCATGTCTTCCGCGATCACGATTGGTCAAAAGTGATTGGACTGATTGCCGGTGGTGGCTTCGTTGTTTTCGTTGGCGATACGTCATCGGCACAATCACATACGTGGTCTTGCGCCTGTTCTTTCGTCCGCTGCACGGACGCGGATATCGTTTTCACGAGGTTGCATTATCCAAGGGAGCTTTTCAGGCGATCTGGGACAAGCTCGGCGCGCCGGGAGAGGCGGATCGAGAATGGGAATTGTTCGCTGGCGTAGCCTTTGATCATGGGTTGGTGCGGAAAAATTACGAGGGCATACACGAATGGGGCGTCCATGCGAGATTGGTTTCTTGTCCTGGCTCCAATCGGAGTCATCGCCAATTTTCTGGCCTATCCAGACCAGTTTAGCGCGTTCATGGCGTGGTTTGGTCCGAGCCGCCGTTGATCCTCCGCCGCGCCGATGTCTCCCGCAAAAGCGGCCCATGGTCCGAGGCCGATTTGGACGCATTCGACGGCGACCGCGAGGTCGGGTGCATCTATCGGCTCGATGATCGACCCGACAGCCCTTGGTTCTGGGGCATTTCGTTTCAATTGACTAACCACAAGAGTTACGGCCACGCGCCAACATTCGATGGGGCCAAGGCCGAGTTCAAGGCCGAGTATTTAACTTGGGAAGCGCAGGAACCAACGCAAAGCCCCCCTTAGCGCTCGACCCTCATCGGTGTTATTAAGAGCGGAAGCAGTGCTTGCAGCAGCCGGCCCGCGAATAGTCGAACGTGAAGTGGCGGCGCCGCCTCCGGAGACTTGCGCCGTGACTGACGCCGACGCCAAACTCGATGAAGCCGAAATTCGGCAGTGGATTCAAGATTTTCTTTTCGGCGCCGCGCTCTACGCCGCCTATGACCTCCCCTGGGAGGTCGGCAATGCCCTGTTTGTCTCGCCCCTTGCTGTTGATGGACACTGCCCTCATTGCCAAAGAGCCGCGACTTTTCACCGGACCCATGGAGAAATGGACCTTATGAAGGTCCAACCACTGATGGATCATCATCCGACTTGGTATTTCGAGCTAACTTGCACGCGAGACGCCAAGCATGAAATTATTTTTCAGTTTAGGCTCGACAACAAGATCGTCCAAAAAATTGGGCAATACCCCTCGCTCGCAGACATCGCGAATGACGAGAGCCTATTGTATCGGCAAGTGCTCGATCCGGCAGACGCGGCCGAACTTCATAAAGCAATCGGCCTTGCCGCTCAGGGTATTGGCGTCGGTTCCTTTGTCTACTTGCGCCGCGTGTTCGAGAGGCTGATCGCCAATCGCAAATTCCGTGATGTCGAAGGTTGGAGCGACATCGACCTTGTCGGCAGAAGTACGGAGGAAACGATAGAACTTCTCAGGGGCCACTTGCCGAGTTTTCTTGTCAAGAACAGAAAAGTCTATTCGATTTTGTCGAAGGGCTTATACGCCCTCGAAGAACAAGAGTGCCTCAAGGCCTTTGAATTCCTGAAACACTCAATCTTCTTTATCCTCGATGAGGACAAGCGAAAACGGGAGGAGTTGGAACTCCGCCTCAAGGTTGAAAAAGCCATTGCTTCCTTCTCCGGTGAAGAGGGCGGAGCGGCTGAAAAAGACCAATGAACGGCGGAGAGTGCCGCTTGCTAGAGCGTCTTCAGGAGAGCGGAATCGGGTTGGGATTCCTTTTCGAGGCAATCTGTGATTCATGGGTCTCCAGCTTAGCAGAGCTGGAGGCATCCATGGGCTGGCGGTCTGGTCAGGCTTATTCGCAGGATTTGCGGGAACACGTTTTGGCGGCGGTTGACGCGGGGATGGCGGTGCGCGAGGTAGCAACGCTGTTCCGGGTCAGTATATCGTACATATACAAAGCCATGATCAGACGCCGCTGTACCGGCGAGACGGCGGCCCGCTCGCAGCACGGTCATGTTGGCCAGAAGCTGGCCACTATCATGACGCGATCCGTCATCGGGTATCGGCTCAGCCAGATGCGACGCTGGACGAATTGCGGGCCTGGATGCTCGCAAGCCACGGGGTGTCGGTGAGCCAGGGCGGGATGTGGAACGTGCTCGACCGGCTTGGTCTGATGCTCAAAGAAAGACGCAACACGCCGCCGAGCAGGGGCGGCCCGATGTCGCCGAGGCCCGCGCAGCCTGGCGTGAGGTCCAGCCGAGCATGAACCCGGCACGGCTTGTCTTCCTCGACGAAACCTGGGCGACCACCAACATGGCGCGTCGCTATGGCCGGGCTCCACGCGGAGAGCGCGTCATCGCCAGTGTCCCGCATGGACATTGGAAGACGTCCACCTTCGAAAAGCCCCGGCTGTGGCCCGCCGGGGCCCGGTGATCTCAGGGTTGGGTTAGGCGATGGAGAGAGACAACACCCCGAGGCCGCCAACAGAATAAGTATATACCTTCATCTGTGAGGCGTATAGCCTAAAGGTTGCGCGCCGGCCTGTCAGGTTGCGGGCCTGGATGTAGGGTCGGGTGCCGCCATTTTTTTATAAAATCAGGGGCCGCGATCTTTTTCTAGTGGGACCGATCGCCAGAAACCGTGCCCGGTCAGCTCGTGGCCTATTTCAACAGTATACCGATCAGCTTTTTCATTAGGCCGGTGCATGTCAGTTCACTTGTGGAGGATGACCGTCACCGAATCAGAATACGAGTTCCGTTTCTGATGGCTATTGGCCTTACTACGGCTACGACTACGATTGTTATTGTCCGCCCTACTACGGGACCTATTCCTCATCCTACTACGGCAACTACGGAAACTATAGCGGCTATGGTTACGCGCCCTATCGTCACTACGGTTACGTGCCCTATCGTCGTTATGGTTACGCCCCGCGCGCCTATGGTAATTACTGGCGCCGTTATTGACGCGCGTTGTCGCGCTGCACTTACGACACTGGCGAGCCGCGCCACTGACTTGGCCCTTCTGCTGAGCGGTGCGAAGCGGCCTCGACAACCTATCTACAACAAACGAAGCTGTTGGCTGTTGGAGCAGTGACCGAGTAAACGCAACAAATAATGGTGATAATCCCCAAGTTATGTTGGTTACGCGACATATCAGAGATTGTTTTCCTAGCCCCTGCGGACGACGCCATTTTCGCCCCGTTTGCGCGCGCTATGAAAATTCGGGAGATTGTGGCGGTTTCCCTTCCACAGAACGGATCATGATTTCACAAACTGACATAGTACAGAAAATTCAGTCTAGGACAGCAACCTAATTGTGACCCCACGCAAGCAGAGGATCATCTGGGGCGACCCGGGGCTAGGGTAGATCAAGCGCCCAACAGAACCGAATCCAAGAACAGCTACTCATGAAAGCACTTAGAGTAACGAGCACTGTGTCTCTGTCAGCCTCACGCATTCCTTCAGCATGGAACATTAGGATCCGATCTACGGCCAAGAACCAGAAAATAAGAACACCGATGAGGCTTGAGATCATGACAGTATCCCACCGATAGGGATCGCCTGAGCCTAGATGACCTTAAGAGCGCATGACGACACGCCAGTTCGCCCGCCTCGTGGCCCGAATGAATTGGCAGCATCATTCGTTGAAACGAACGAAAGCAACTCTGATCTACCGGCGCACCGGCAACCTGCGTGCTGGGCAACTCTTGCTCGGCCACACGAAGATCGAGAGCACCGTCCGCTATCTCGGCATCGAGGTCGATGACGCGCTCGCGATAGCGGAACAAATGATGTCTGATGTATGCTCTGCCCTCCGTCAGCCGCCGCTGCGGGCCACCTCCGGGCTCATGCACTGCAGCAAATGGGCCCATTCGATCAGCCCATTGGCGCGCGCGAGCACCGTTCACCGGTGTCCGTACTCCGTGAAAATGTAGTCTTTTGCTGCCGCTATTTCATGGTAGGCGGCCCCGCATTTGGCGTCCTTCTGAGTGGGCGCGAACGTGTCAGACGCAGCGTCATAGGCAAACTCGGCGTATCCCCATTCGTTCGTGTCCACGAATGTCTGCTATCCTTCTCCATGAATCGGGATTCGAGTTGCGTGTTCATTGCACATCTGTGTGCTGCTCATACCGCTTCACCTGTGCCCGTAATCCGTGAAAACGTAATCTCTTGTCTTCACGATCGTGTGGCACGCGAAGCCGCACTTGGCGTCGGTCCCCTGCGGCGGCTTGGAGGCCGAGGTGCCAGGCGTGAACGTATCGGATGCAGCGTCATACTCGAACACGGCCCATCCCCACCCACCGCTGTCCGCGAACCTCTTGCTGTCCTTCACCATGAAGTCGACGTCATGCTGGGAGCCTGGCACCGTCGCTGCGGGGAACGTCTCCATCTTTTTCGGGTTCCAATGGATCTTCGCCATCTTGGCGCCGTCGGGGAAAGGTTTGCCGTTGCCGGGAACGCCGGCCAGGTAGGCGTCGATCATCACAGGATTAGCGAGGATCGCAGCAATCAGGTCTCCGTCCTGACTGATGGAGACAACCTGCCAAGCCTCATATCCTCTGAACTCGGAGAACGCGAGCCCGTCCGGAACTTGCACTGCGTACTTGTCCTGTGCGGAAATGGACCTGCCTCCTAAGACGGCGAGCACCACCGCAATGATCACAATCACCGAGGATGGAATTCTCGTCATGGCTAACTCCTGCGCTCAGCCGAATGCGATTCACAGAATGCCCAAGCGTGAAGGTGAAATCTATTGTACAAAGGTGCAATAGACAGCGTTTATAGTTCCGCGCGCCTTCTATCGCATGTCCGTTTGGGTCAAAACCCGTAATCCTCGGAACGAGCAATTCTTGTCCGGAATTCTTCGAAGCCGACGCGGCTAGAATGGCGCTAGCTCCACTGGCGGGCGCACACGTGACGGTCTCAGGAGGTATTAGTAATTCACATCGGTCGTGTCGAAGTCTTACGTGCCTCACCAGCGACCGTGCGAATACGGCGGCGCTGTTGAGGTCTTCGCGAGCTAGTGCGTTCTACGGCCAGCGAAACGCCAGGCGCGGGCCCTATGTGAGCACCAGAAACCGCTGCAGCATCTTGAATATGGTGCGATTGCTGTGGGGTAGGTTCATCATCGCTGAATGCCGCCGAGATAGCCAATCCAATCGCCATGACGATTGCGAAGATCCCTACGCACACCGAGGCGACAAGACACGCGCTACCGAACATAAACATTGTGCTGGCGTGGCCAATTGCCACTTGGTCTAGCAGCACGTAGCCTTCGATAGCGACAAAAGCGAAAGCCGAGGTCCAGAGGCTGAAGCTCATGAACGTACTGCGTATGCGGCGCGCTGGTGACGAAGTGCTCATTGGATGATTAGTTGAAGCTCGCGCTACTTATTGATGGTGGAAGGGAAGCATACGTGAGCCCGGTTTGTCCCTGCAAAAGGTTGATCGTTTTGCTCGATTTTGATGGCACGTTGCATTACTGCAACAAGGATGGCGGCGAGGCATATGGGGTGCCACAGCCGATCTGCAAGTGTGTTCGTCAGGCAGCCTGGCCCCAGTCGATTACCTTCGCGATCCACACGTCTGTTTCCAGATCGAACCGGATGCGATAGGGCACCCAGCCTTTTTCCCGAAGAGCCAGCGCCACTTCCGCCGGTTGGGCGGTTGCGGGCGCGGAGAGACCTGCTGGGGACCGACCTTGGTATGTTTCGACCAAGACGGGACATAGACGCTTTCGCATGAGCGCGAGCACTCGACCTCTGCGCCGCGCGGCTATCATAGCCTGAATGTTGAGAGGTCGCCTGCTGACGTCGCGCTTATCAAACAATTGGTTAATTGGCTCCGAGGCGAAGTGGATTGCTTGTCGAGTCCACCCGGCATCAGCCAGCGTCCCGGTAGCGAGGTACTGCCACATATACCTGAGTATGGTTCCCATCGTTTCTGTCTAGCTAGATGCTTCAATCTTTCTCCAGGAGAAAGCACGGGAGGCGTTCATGGGCGTGCTGATGTTGAAGTGCCGGACAACGGGGCAGGAATTTTCCACCGGTATCTATGCTGACGAGGAAACATTCAGAAAACTTCCCGATACTGTCACCAAGGCGGCGTGTCCGCACTGCGGTCGGCTGCACGGCTGGTGGACCAGAGAGGCGCGGGTGGCTGATGGGTGATCCTTTCGTGTCCACGACCTATCGGCTGCAATGTTCGCGCTCGCATTGGGCTAAAAGGCCGCCCTGGTAGCACATTCAGCTATGGACGACCTCCCGGCTGCCCAAGCCGGAACAAATTTCGGGTCCATCACAGATTGTCTGAACGGACGGGGGTTGAACGCAGGTAACACGAGCCACATCTCTGTTGATTGCGGTTCTTGATCTCGCGAACAGCCCCGCCCAGGGTTATCTTGACCTCAAGGAGTGAGGTCCGGCCCGGACAAACATTTATACGCTGCGAGTGGAGGTTTCCATGTACCGATCCGACCTCCTTCGTCTCGGTCTATGCACAGGGGTATCTATACTTGCGATCGTTCCGTTCCTGGCCACCGGCGCGGATGCCTTCCCCGGTGGCGGCTTTTCTCATGGCGGAGGCGGTGGCATTCCCGGCGGGGGCTTTTCCCGCGGTATAAGCGGAGGTATTCCGGGCGGCTTCTCTCACGGTATTGGTGGAGCGGCGCCGATGATCCACTCCGCGCCGATTGGCGCTGGCGGCGGTCTGCATTCTCTCTCAGGTGTCGGCGCGTCGCATACCTATACGGCGCCGCACATCTATTCGATTCCGCACTCCACCACTTTCGCGATCCGGCACTCGGCGGGGCCTTCGACCTTCAGCCGGCTGGGCGACGCTCGCTTGGCCGGGCGCACCGGACATAACTTTCCCGACGATGCGCTGTCTCAGCACAGTGCGCAGAATCGCCTCAACGGCCGATCGGCAAATAACCGCCCGGCGAATCTGGCGAACCAAAATTGGACGATGCGATCGCTGCACGGCGTAGGGCAGTCATCCGTCCTTCGCAACGGCGCATTTGCTTCGCTCGCGCAGCACAATACGATCACGCGGTCATTGGCCGGCGCGACCTTCCGCGGTCGGTTTGGGGGCCAAAACTGGAAGCTTGCCAACGGCGGATGGTTCTGGCGTCACCGGCACCCGATCATCGCGATCGGCTGGTTCGGGCCGCTGTTCTGGCCCTACGCCTATGACGACTTCATTGACTACACCTTCTGGCCCCATGCCTATGATGGGTTTTGGCCCTATGTTTACGACGATCTTTATGTCGGCGTGTTTGGCCCTTACTCCTACGAGGGGCCGGCCTCGGGTTCATCGACGTCCTCGAGACGCGCGACGACCAGTCGGAGCGCTGCCGCGACCGCGGCCAGGGTCTGCCGCGAGCAGGTGTCGGCGCTGACCGGCTGGCCGATCCAACAGATCGCGCTGACCGTGCAGCCGGACCAGGCCCAACAGGCCGCGCTCGATGGTCTCAAGGAGGCCGCCGGCAAGGCGCTCGATCTGCTGGTGTCCGCCTGTCCCAACGAGCTGCCGAGCACGCCGACGGGGCGGCTTTCGGCCATGCGCAGGCGGATCGAAGTGATGTCTCAGGCGCTCACCATCGTGCAGCCCGCGCTCGACGGTTTCTATGACTTGCTGAGCGACGAGCAGAAGTCGCGCTTCAACGCGATCACGCCCGAAGCTCGACCGGCGACCACCGCGCGCGGCAGCAAGCAGCTGCCCGATCTGGCGCGGGTGTGCAGCGGACAGGCGGTGAAGCCGACTAATACGCCGACGGAGCGCATCGAGCAGGTCGTGCATCCGACCGATACCCAGCGCGTTACACTGCAGGCCCTGAACGATGCCAGCGCGAAGGCGGCGGACTATCTCAAGGCCAACTGCTCGACCGAGGAGGCGTTGACCCCACCCGGGCGGGTTGCCGCCATGGCGCAGCGGCTCAACGCGATGCTGGAGGCGATCAAGATTGTGCAGCCGGCGCTGGAGAGCTTTTACGGCGGGCTCACCGACGAGCAGAAGGCGCGCTTCAACCAGCTCGGCGCGCCGCAGAGCTGATCCGCTGCCGCCGCAGGCTCGCCGGCATCACGCCGCCGGAGCACCGGAGCCGCAGTTTCGTGCCAGACTCGGTCATGCTGGTGCACCACCTGCATGAGCGCTCACGGCTGGAACGGCCACAAGATGACACCGACCTTGCGGCCCCTTCTCGAGGGCGGGTTCCGGCGGAGCACGAAGTCTATTTCGCGATCAGCGACTCGACCGAGTTTCGCGTGGTGCCGTCGGCAGGCACAAGCGCTGTTCGCTTGAGATCGTCGCTGATGCACCCTAGCGACGGTCGTTGAGAACGACGATGCGGGTGCGGACGAATTTCGCGCGCCGTCGGGATATCCAACCAATTTTGACCTCTTCGGCGACGGCAATGAGGCAAAGCCCGTCATCCAGCGCTTCGGCAATCCAGCGCTGTCGCTCGGGGACGTAGCCAAGGTGAACTCCGCGATGGCAATACGCCACGGCAGAAACGCTGATCCGATTGGCGGGCTCGCGGACGAGCTCAAGTGCTTCACCCGGCCCAATATGCTTATAGGCATATTGGCGCCGATCGATTCCCGTAGGCGATTTGCGCGTTAGATCGGCTATCCAGCTCGGGTAGGACTGTACGCTGCTTTCGGCGAGCAGGGCCAGCGCGTCAGCCCTCCGCTGCCGTTGCGGAAACTCACTGGGTAAGTCGTGACGCCGGACAAGGAGTGCGTGAATCGTCGGCAGCGCGAGTAAAGGCCATGCCACCAAGGTGCAGGCGAAACCATAGAGATACCAGCGTGTGATCGAGCGCTGCTTAAACGCGGCAATCAGCCCTGGCAAAAACCCGCCTGCGAGCGCTATCCAAATCGGCGAAGGCTGCAGCCAGGGGACGACCACGTCTCCGTTCATATGGCAGTCCCTCTTGCCTCTACCGAGCGCGAGGTTGTCCGTCGAAGATGATATCACCTCGAGCTGAGGCACCAACGACTTTCGCAATGTGCTCGGCGAGTCCCAACTCACACTCCGACACGTTAAAACGATCGAGATATTTTTTCCCTTCCATCGACATTCAAGCTCCGTCGGCAGGCAAAACCCGAATCGGAAGCGATGGATTTCTCGAATCGAAGTGGGATATTTCTGTCCTTAATTACTCGCTCAAACACCCCAAAATATCCTCAACTTCGTATTGCCGACGCTATGCCTCGGCGGCCTTGGTATCAGTCTACCTATTTAGGGTTAGGGTGGCGAAGGGTCGCGGAGGAGGTAGAGGAGCTCGGGTCGCAGGAACAACAATTCGGCAATAAACAGAGAATTGGTAATTAGATCAGGTTGTTGCACGTCGAGTCACTGGTCGAGGCCTACCTGATCGCGGAGCGCACCCTTGTTGCGGCGGTGGACGCCGCGGGCGGAAAAGTCCCCTTGCCTGATGGTCGCACCGTCATGGTAGGTCGCGCCGAGTTCGACGCGCTGCCCACCGGACGGGGCAAACGCGCCTGGGTAACGGTTCGCAGGAATGCGTTGATGCCACCAAGGCGATGAATAGAGCCCTTCGCCTGCGCCGGTTACCGACCAAACGGCTGAGCCGATGCGGTAACGATCCGTTTAACTCCAAACAACCGTTGCGATAGTTTGCAGCGGGAACGAGATCCTATTCCATGACGAGCGTATGATTCTCAACGCCGCCGGCGGGCGCTCTCTTGAACACGATGAGCAGCGGGATCACGACGAGCGTCGCAATCATCAACAGCTTGTAATCATCGATGTAAGCAATGATCTGGACCTGCCGCGTGATCATGGCGTGGAGGGCGATGCGTCCGGCCGCGGTCAGGGGATTCCAGAGTTGTGTGACCGCCGGACTCTCGAACGCGCGGTTCGCAGCGGTGACGTGCTGTGCGATGTCGGCGTGATCCACCTTCGTGTTGCGTGTGAGCAGAGCGTTGGCTACCGAAATGCCGACGCTGGATCCGATGTTGCGCGACAGGGTGAAGATCCCGGCGCCTTCGGTCCTCTGCTCCGGTGCGAGCGTCGACAAGGCCGACGCACTGAGCGGCACGAAGAGAACGCCAAGACCGATACCCTGAACCACGCCGACGTCGACGATTGTCGATTGTGAAACATCCGGCGTCCAGCCGGTCATCGCGTAGAACGACCACGCCGTCAGCCTGAGGCCGACAGTGAGCAAAAAGCGCGTATCGATCCGTCCGACGATCGTCATGGCGGCCATTGTGCCGATGCCGCGAGGCCCAGCACGAGGCCCGGGGTGACGACCGGATAGTTCATGAGGTTCTGCAGGTAGGGCGACCGTCGTGTCCAAAATGCCGCTAACGGCACGCGCCATTACGGGCAAGCCGATTCGAAAGGTCGGCTCCAGCGCCTTCATCGCTTCGGAGCCTTCATGTTGTGGTAGATACCACGCCCGCCGAAACTAACTTCGGATAAAGGCTATCGTCACAAGGCTTGCGGAAATGCAGAACCTGAGATCGAGAATGCGGCCACCACGTACTGTAGCTTTACGAGCGTCGAAGTCGATTTCGACATCATGGTGCTCTAGAAAAACATTGTCCAAAGGGTAAACAGCTTTGTAAACAGCCTCCTTCGCAGTGAAGAGCAATGGTCCAATGTACCAATGGGAGCTAATCTTCAGACGTTCTCTTGGCGTTGCAATCAAAGCTAACTCAAAAGGTAGTTTCTCAGCGGGCTCGATATCGACACCTAATGCTGTGACATCGTGACTCCTGCCCACCGCTGCGATCGCCACCCGAGAATCGTGCGCCAGCGAGCCTACGATACCCTTCGGCCAAAGTGGTGCTCCCGAAGTCGATCTCGGCAATGGCGTCATACGCGAGCAGCCTAGCTGACCTAAAAGTTCGCGCGCAACGATGCGTGCCGCACCACTAGCCCGCCGTCTTTTGATTGCACTGCTTGCGAAAGCCCCAGCTTCCCCCGGCAACAGAGCACACTCATCCCCATTGGAGATTAGGCGATAGCCAACGACAATGCCCGGCGCCGCAAGGTCGTCGATAGACAGCTGAAGTGCCGGGAGACTACAATCCATCATGATTGTGGTGCACTACCATTTCTGCGGCGCGATTTGATCTTGGCATCAGAACTCAAATGGGGCCCCGCAGCTCAGCCGCGTGGCGGGATAGATTTCCTTGGTTCATACGTTGGACGAGGCTGTTTGGCCGCATATCAGTCCAGTGTTTGTTTATGAACTCGAGGCAAGCGGAACGGTTATCCGAATTGTGAATTATGGTCCAGCCTTGGGGCACGTCTTTGAAGGCTGGCCAAAGGGAATGCTGTCCTTCGTCATTGATCAGCACATGGTAGGTGGCGCTCTCATCTTCGAATGGATTGGTCACGTTGTCCTCCTTTGCGTTGTGAAATTATTGCTGCTTATCGAGCTCGATCGCGAGCACGCCGCCGATTGTGGCGGCCGGTAAGGGATCCATCATTGCCTCGTGGGTACAGTCGATCCAATAAACTTTGACCCGGCCGCTGACATAAGGGCTCCAGATTTCATACGGTGGCTTAACTTCGCCTTCCGTAGCCACGAAAAGCAAGATGTCGCCGGCAAACCGCTGCGGCAAGAAATGCGTCATGAGACGGATATTGTTCTTGTAGATATCCTTGATGACCTCATAGTGATGCTCCTTGAGCGTCGTGAGTGCTTCTCCTTCACGGCGTAGGATGTCCACCATATTTCGGATTGAGTCATCCGCCACTCCGGCGTAAAGAACCTCCTTGTCACGCTCTTCATGATCATGGCGGCGTAGCTCGTTCTCGCAAGCGGCTGGATAACTGTCGAGGAGGGCAAGGAACGCGACCTCCTGGCCCGTGGACTGCAGTTGCGTTGCCATTGCATGAGCCACGAGGCCACCAAAGGACCAGCCGAGCAGGTTGTAAGGTCCGACAGGCTGAATCTGGCGGATAAGATCGAGATAGTCTGCAGCCACATCATCGAGAGACTGGGGGAGCACGACTCGCTGCCGCAGATTGCGCGCCTGTAGCCCATAGATTGGATAGTTGGATGGAATGTGGGGGATGAGCCTCGAATAGGGCCAACTGAATCCGCCGGCATGATGGATGCAGAACAGAGGATGCTTGCTGCCGTAGGATCTAAGCGGCAGTAGAGTGTCAAGATCAGAATCGGGTGAACGGCCGCTGGCGATGCGCTTGGCCAGCGCCTCCACGGTCGGGGCTTCGAACAGGCTGCGGATCGCGATCTCGACATCCAAGCTCGAGCGGATACGGCTGATCAGCCGCGTCGCCAGCAGCGAGTGCCCCCCGAGCGCGAAGA
>Ga0209068_10000587_pt1 | contig 19596 bp, 19 predicted proteins | sample ColStrG_CSR_2012_FD_187200 | JGI IMG/M metagenome (GOLD analysis project Ga0209068, IMG submission 187200) | Freshwater sediment microbial communities in response to fracking from Pennsylvania, USA - Cold Stream Run_MetaG_CSR_2012 (SPAdes)... | ecosystem: Environmental > Aquatic > Freshwater >... | reverse complement strand
CCACAGCATTCCGGATGGTGGCGTACTGTGGAGTCATCGCCGTCGCCATCGCGACGGCCTTCGTCCTGCTACCCATCTGAGACCGTCCAACCGCTCCCTCGAGGTGATTCGTGCCCATCACCGTCCCTGAGGTCGCCTTCAGCGACCAACGTCTCGACAACGGCCTGCGCGTGATCGTCGCCGAAGATCACCTCGCCCCGGTCGTTGCAGTCAACCTCTGGTATGACGTCGGCTCCAAGCACGAGGTCGAGGGAAAGACGGGTTTCGCCCACCTCTTCGAGCACGTCATGTTCCAGGGCTCGCGCCACGTCGCCAAGGCCGAGCATATCGCCCTCGTCCAGGCCGCCGGCGGGACGATGAACGGCTCGACATGGCTGGATCGGACCAACTACTTCGAAACGCTGCCGGCTCACCAGATGGACCTGGCGCTGTGGCTCGAGGCGGACCGGATGGCGACGCTGCTCGACGCGCTCAGCCAGGAGAACCTGGACAACCAGCGCGAGGTCGTGAAGAACGAGAAGCGCTGGTCGTACGACAACCGACCCTACGGCTCGTTCCAGGAGAAGCTGCAGGGCCACCTGTTCCCGCCGGAGCACCCGTACCACCACTCCACGATCGGTTCGATGGACGACCTGAACGCGGCGTCGGTCGAGGACGTCAGCGCCTTCTTTCGGACCTACTACGCGCCGAACAACGCCGTCCTGTCGGTGGTCGGCGCGGTGGACACGGCCGAGGCGCTGGCCAGCGCCGAGCGTTACTTCGGCGCGATCCCGCCGAATCCGGACATCCCGCGCCTCGCCGACCTGTCGCTGCCGCCCACGCTCGGTGGCGAGCGGCGTGAGGTCGTCCATGACCGGGTACCGCTGCCCCGCGTCCACGTCGGGTTCCGAGCGCCTGTCTTCGGAGATACACGGCTGGACGCGCTCGACCTGGCCGGGCAGATCCTGTCAGGCGGGAAGGGAAGCCGGCTCAACCGCCGTCTCGTCCGCGATGAGCGGATCGCACAGGACGTTGCGATCTTCACGCTCGGGTTCACCGGTGGCGCATCGGTCACCGCGGGCTGGGCGACGGTCCGGCCGGGGGTTCCGGTCGAGCGCGTGGAGGCCGTCCTCCACGAAGAGCTCGAGCGGCTCACGACCGAGCTCGTCAGCGACGATGAGCTGGCCCGTGCCAAGGCGTTGACGGAATCGGACGAGCTCGGGGCGCTCCAGCGGGTCGAGGAGCGCGCGGACCGTCTGTCCATGTACGCCACCCTGTTCGACGACCCGAGCCTCATCAACGACATGCTGCCGCGCTACCTCGCGGTGACCCCGGAGGCGATCCGTGACGTCGCGGCCACGGTCTTCCGGCCGGACAACCGACTGGTCCTGACGTACCTCCCGGAAGGTGCGACCACGGACGGCGAGGCGGTCGCATGAGCACGACGCTCGAGCCGCGGAACGAGGGACCGGTGGTCTCGGAACGGCCCAAGCCGGGCAGCCCGCGGCCCTATGAATTCCCGGCCATCACGACGCACGCGCTCTCCAACGGACTCTCGATCGTCGTCGTCGATCTGCCGGGCCGGCCGCTCGTGTCGGCATCGATCATCGTGACCGGCGGTGCAGCCGAGGAGCCCGCGAACCTGGCCGGCGCGACTGTCCTTGCCGGTCGCGCCTTGACCGAGGGCACGGCACTGCGCGACGCTATCGAGCTCGTCGAGGCGGGGGAACGTCTCGGAGCCTCGCTCCATGCCGAAGCCGGCTGGGACGCCCTGTCGGTCGGCGTGGACGTGCCGGCGGCACGTCTGGGCGCCGCGCTCGACCTCGTCGCAGAGGTCTTCCTCGAGCCGAGCTTCCCGTCCTCTGAAGTCGAGCGCATCCGTGACGAGCGACTCAACGACCTGCTCCAGGCGCATGCCGACCCGCGGCGACGCGTCGAAGAGACGTTCATCGACACGATCTATGCCGATACGTCTCCCTACCATCGCCCGTCAGGTGGCACGCGCGAGACCGTCGAGGGCCTGACTGCCGCCGACCTGCGCGCCACCTACGAACGAACTCGCCAGCCGCATCGCACCACGCTCGTCGTCGGGGGCGACCTTGGCGGGTTCGACGTCGTCGCCGCTGCGGGGAGGTTGTTCGGAGCATGGATCGGCGATGGGCCGCCCGGATCGCCGGCGACCGTTGTCGACGCCGGTGCGATCGGCGGTCGGCTGGTTCGGGTCATCCATCGGCCAGGGTCCGTCCAGACCGAGATCCGGATCGGCCACCGCGGACTGCCTCGCCGGATCCCGGACTTCCACGCCGTCTCGGTGATGGGTGCCATCCTCGGCGGCCTGTTCAACTCGCGACTGAACATGAAGCTGCGCGAGGAGAAGGGCTACACCTACGGGGCCGGCGCCGGGTTCGACATGCGCCGCGGAGCTGGTCCGTTCTCGGCCCGGGCCGCGGTCAACACCGAAGTCACGGTTCCGGCCATCGCGGACATGCTGGCCGAGCTCGAGCGGATGCGCGACTCGCGAGTCGAGCCGTCCGAGCTCGTCGCTGCGCGCGACTTCCTCATCGGGGTCTTCCCGCTCCGATTCGAGACTGCCGGGGCCGTCGTCGGAGCGCTCGGCAGCCTCGCGGTCCATGGCCTCGGTGTCGATGAGCTCGTGGGCTATCGCGCGAACGTGGAGGCCGTCGACATCGACGCGATCGAGGCGGCCGCAAGGACGCACCTACACGCGGACTCAGCGGCCATCGTGCTCGTCGGAGATGTCGATGCCTTCGGCGCGGACCTCGAGGCGGCCGGCATCGGGCGGGTCGTCATCGAAAGGGACGACGCTCCGATCGACTCGGGTCCGCCCGATGAGTCCGAGATGCCCGGACCGATCGACGACGAGGCTGAGGCCGGTCCGACCGCCGGCGCCGAAGGCCCTGCAGGCGGCGGCCTTGAGGGCGATCCCGAGGATGCTCCCGCGGCCGACTGAAACCTTCTGCGCACCGGACGTCTCAGGGGAGTAGAGCCGGTCGTCGATCGGCGCCTTGAGGAGTCGAACGCGATGCGCAACGACGTCAAGCTTGTCCGCGGGACGGCCGTCGCAGCGATGACCCTGTTCCTTCTCGCCGGTGCGGCCCTCGCGGCCGACGGCCTGATCGGGCCGCGTCGCGGCGATAAGGGTCAGGACCAGCCCATCTCCTCGTCCGAAACCGCCTCGCCAAGCGAGACGACCGAACCTGCCATGGCCGCCGAGCCGGCCGAGACCGCCGAACCTGCCAAGGCCGCCGAGCCGGCCGAGACCGCCGACCCCGCCAAGGCCGCCGAGCCGGCCGAGACCGCCGACCCCGCCAAGGCCGACGAACCCGCCAAGGCCGCAGAACCGGCCGAGACCGCCGAACCGGCCGCCGACAACGGTAGTGACGCCGCCGGGGCGACCAACGATCACGGTGAGTCGAGCGGCCACGAGAGCGGCCGGTCCAGTGTGAATGGCGGCAGCGGCGCACGTGGCAATGGCCGCGGCGCCGACTGACGCCCGAACCGACGACGCAAGCTCACGTGTCCGGACTGACGAACGACCGATGGATCCGCTCGCCCTCCGGCATCATGGCGACGAGCGGTTCCGGCACTCCGGATTCGGAACCGTCACACGCGTCATGGAGCCAGGCGATCCTTCGAACTTCCTCAACCACGGGTCTCGACCATGAAGGCAGCGACCGCACGATCGTTGACGCCGTACTCGCCGGGGATCGAGACGCCTACCGTCACCTCGTCGAACGTGAATCGGCGTCGGTCGTTCGGGCGAGCCACCGCGTCCTGGGCGATCTGCACGAGGCCGAGGACGTCGCCCAGGAGGCCTTCGTGACCGCCTACCGCTCCCTCGCGAGCTGGCGCGGCGACGGACCGTTCGGGGCGTGGCTGACTCGGATCGCGATCCGCCTCGCGCTACGTCGTCTCGGCCAGCGAAAGGCGGTCACGTGGATCGACCCGACCGGATCGCTGGATCAGACCGCTGCCGGTGCGGTCGCCGGGATGACCATGAGCTCTCGATTCGACCCGGCCGCCATCGCGTTGAACGCCGAGCGCGCCGCCGACCTGCGCTCGGCCGTGGCATCACTCCCCGAGCCGTACCGCGAGGTCGTTTCCCTGCGCTTCTTCGGTGAGCTGTCGCTCGAGGAGATCGGACGACAGACCGAGCGGCCGCTCGGCACGGTCAAGACCCACCTTCGTCGGGGTCTCATCCGGCTGCGCGAGATGGTCGAACCATGGAGCGACGCGTGAGCGGGCCGCAGCGCCCCTTCGACCCGGCCGAATTGCGCGTTCCCGGCGAGCCTGAGCCGATTGCTGCCGAACTCGCAGATGCGCTTGCGACAGCGCGTGAGCTCGAAGCCATCGCATCGAATGCCGGTCTCCGCCCGAGCGACGGGTTCGAAGACCGGGTCATGGCGGCTATCGCCACCGAACCCGCTCCGCGACTCGTCGCCGCGCCGGTTTCCGCCGTGCGCGGCGGGCGCGTAGGTGCATTCCTCGTGACCGTCCGCGAATCGTGGGCCGTCGCCTCACGTGGCGGTCGACCGATGGCGGTACGGGCCCAGGCGCTGGCGTTCGTGCTCCTGGTCGTTCTTGCGACCGGGGCCATGGCAGGCGTCACGGCGGTCACGGTCGGAGCACTGGTCGGACCGAACGGTGTGACCGTCCGACCGGACCAGACCCCAGCTCCGACCCAGCCATCCGATAACACCGTCAGCCCGACGTCGCTCGAGCCGACAGAGTCGACCGAATCATTGCTGCCCACCGACTCCGCTGGACCTGGAGAGACCGAGTCCGCCGAACCGGGCGACACCGCCGAACCCGCAAAGGCCGGTCAGCCGGGCGAGACTCAACAGCCCACCCGAAACCTCCGCCAGACGGCGACACCGGGTGGCCACGAGACGCCGCAACCGAACGACACGGCGGAACCCAGCGAGACACCGACTGGCAGCGACGACCATGGCAGCGGCAGCATCGGTACGAGCCGCGACGGGTAAAACGACCCGACCCCGGCGCGTACGCTTCCGCGGTGATCGTCGTCATCGGTTTTCCCATCGGTCGAATCACAGATTCGTCGGTCCTGGCCGCCGGGATGTGCTCGCGGGTCGCCCTCGCCGCGGTTCGTGCCGGGGGGATCGTCCAGCTGGTCGGCAAGACCGGCGACGATCCGACCGCCGACGCTGTCGTCCTCGACCTGGCTCGTGGCGGGATCGGGCACGCAGCACTGTTGCGCGAACCGGCGCGGGTCACACCGCTCGAATCGGCCCCTGCCGAGGACATCAGGCCGGAGCCCGACCTCTTGCCCGTGCCGGTCACCCCGCCGGCGGACGCGCCGGACATGGATGCGGCCGATGTCGACCTCGGCCTCCGCTACCTCACGGATTTCGGCGTGGTCATCGTCGCGGAGCCGGTGCGCCCAGATGTCGTCGCCATCGTGTCGGAGGCGGCACGATGGGCCGAGGCGCGGATGGTCCTTGTCGTCGCGGCCGGGTCATCGGCCCCCGACGGTCTGCCGGCGGACGTCATCGTGTTCGAGGCTCCCGCGGCCGATCCGGACGGCGTCTTTGCCGACCTCGTCGGCTCGTTCGCGGCGGCCCTTGATGATGGCGTCGAGCCGGAGGAGGCGTTCCGGGTATCGATCGGGTCCGACGGCTGGACCGGGGTAGCGGACGACTGATCCGGAAATGCCCTCAGCCGCCGTCGAACAGGACGGGGTCGACCGACGGCGGGACCAGCGGCAGGATGAGTTCCGGCCCGTCGCGCCGGACGTCGTTGACGTAGCGCTCGACCGCGTAGACCTCGAGGTCGATGTCATCGTTCGGGACGAGCAGCCCGAGCAGCTCCGATTGATCGGGCGGCGACGGATCGAGCCAGCGGTCCCAGGCATCCTCGGATATCACCACGGGCATCCTGTCGTGGAGATCCTGGAGCGCCCGGTGGGGAGTGGTCGTGACGATCGTGAAGGTTCGGCGGACTGCCTCGGTGTCTGGATCGTGCCAGCCCGCCCACAGGCCCGCCAGTGCGAGCGGTCGGCCATCGCGCCGGACGACCCGGAATGGCTGGCGGACCTTGCCGTACCGCTTCCACTCGTAGAACGAATCGACCGGCACGAGGCAGCGCTTCCGGATGAAGGCGTCCCGGAAGGCCGGGCTGGTCGTGATGGTCTCGGCCCGCGCGTTGAACATGCGCGATCCGACTTTGGCGTCCTTGGCCCAGTGGGGGATGAGCCCCCAGCGATAGGCCGTGATGGCACGTCGTTCGTCGCGTTGCACGACGACTGCTGCGTCATCGGTCGGGGCGACGTTGTAGTGGCCGCCTGGATCGTCCATCAGCGGCTCCGCATCGAAGATCTCGGCCAGTTCTGACGCGGGCCGTTGCTGGGTGAACCGTCCGCACATCGGAGCAGTCTAGTATCGTCCGGACGATGGACGACGCTTCGCCGCCGGCACCACCGCCAGACCGTTCGGAGCCCGGCCGGCTCCCTCGCGAGAGGGCGGTCGCCCTGCTCGAGCGTGGCGGCGAACTCCTGGCCTCCGGCGACTTCGCCGAGGCAGGCCAGACCTTCTCGCGCGTGGTCGGTTTCGACGATGCCACCATCACCGCCGCGGCCCTGATCGGTCTCGGCGAGGCCCACTACCGGCTCAACGACGAGCCCTCCGCGGTGGCAAGCTGGGAGGCCGTCCTGCAGCTGCCGGAGACACCCTCGACCTATACGGCGTGGCGCAACGTTGCTGCGGCTCGCGTTCGCGACGGCGACCTGACCGGTGCCATCACCGCCTACCGCGAGGCCGACAGGCGCGCCCCAGCCGGGGACAAGGCCGAGATCGCCAATCGGCTGGGCTGGCTCACCAAGGAGACTGGCGATACGCGGGCCGCCAGCCGGTATTTCGCCAAAGGTCGCGGCGATTCACCGCGCATCACGGTCACGCTCATCCTCATCGCCGTCACGACGATCGTCTCCCTGACGGCGATGCTCGCGACCGAAGGCCCACAGCTCTACGACTGGCTCCAGCTCGACAAGCACGCGGTCGCGGCAGGCGAGTACTGGCGGCTATGGACCGTGACGCTTCTCCATTCGCCGACGGATCCGCTCCATCTCATCTTCAACATGTACGCACTGTGGCTCGCGGGCACGATCGTCGAGCGCTGGTACGGTCCGTGGCGGTTCCTTGCCTTCTACCTCGTCTGCGCGGCAGCCGGGTCGACAGGAAGCTTCGTGTTCGGTGGCGACGCGCCTTCGGTCGGCGCGTCTGGCGCGATCTTCGGACTGTTCGGGATCCTCCTCGCGGCCGGGCGGATCCACCATCCGGTCGATCGCCAGAGTCGCGGCGTCGTGAGCCAGCTGATGTTCCTCGTGATCATCAACATCGTCTTCGGTTTCGCCTCCGGCGGATCGATCGATAACGCCGCGCACCTCGGCGGGCTCGTGGCCGGGCTCTGGCTCGGTGCCCTTGTCCCGCCGACAGGGGTGCCGACCATGTCGTCGTTGTGGCACAAGCCGGGTGACTCACGCGCGGCGGTCGGGCGGGCGACGGCACCGGCCCATGTCTTCGTGCTCGGGATCGCCGTCGTCGGCATCGTCGTGGCCGCCGGCATCGCGGTCGGGACGAATCAGCGGACGGGCGTCACGTTCCAGCGCACCCCGACCACCGCCTGGGCGTCGGGCTCTCCGGACGGGCTGGTTTCCGATCCAAGCTTGGCGATCGTCGCAGCGGTCCCGTCAGGGTCGCGAATCGGCACCTGACGGCCCCGGACGTTCGGGGAGCGGGACGGCTGCCGCGGCCTCGTCGGACAGGAAGCAGTGGTCCTCACCGATCGTGGTCATCAGGCCCGACCGGCGCATCCGGTCGCGGACGGACCCGCGGACCTGGCTGAGCCGCAGGTCGATCGCGAGCCGGCGCAGTTCGAGGGACAGCGCGGCCAGCATGTCCATCGTCGCGACGTCGAAGTCGGCGGTCGCGCCGATGTCGAGGATCAGTGCGCGGGGAGGATCCGTCAGGGCGCCGATGTGGGCCATCACCTGATCCTTGGCGACATCCGCGTTGACGAACGTCAGCGGGACGTTCGGGCGGAGGATCAGGAAGCCGTCGACCGGGGCTGCCGAGGCGTGACGCTCGACGTCGGCGAAGACCGGCGGGTCGCCCGCGATCCGCCCGAGGACCGCGATGTACGGCCGGCTGGCCTGATACAGGATCGCCAGGAGCGACAGGGCGACCGCGATCGCCATGCCGGTCAGCGCCGTCGTGAAGACGACCCCGCCGAGAGCTGTCATCGCCAGCAGGAAGTCCGTTCGCTTCCACGCGTAATAGCGCCGGAGCTCAGCGAGGTTGACGAGGTTGAGCACGGACGTGATCACGATCGCCGCGAGCACGGTCAACGGCAGGTTGCGGAAGAGCGGTGCGAGGACGATCGACGTGGCGAGGACCAGCCCGGCCGTGATGAGCGTCGAGAGCTGGGTTCGATTGCCGGCCGCCTCACCGGTCGCGGACTGGCTGAAGCTCGCGTCGACGGCGAAGCCGCCGAACAGGCCGGCTGCGACGTTGGAAGCGCCGAGAGCGATGAGTTCCTGATCGGGATCGATGTCGTAGCCGTGCCGAGCGCCGAAGGATCGGGCGGCCCCGATCGACTCGGCCAGCGCAAGAAAGACGATGCCGAACGCGCCCGTGACCAGGAAGATGATGTCGCCGATGGGGATCCGCGGGATACTCGGCACTGGGATGCCCGTCGCCACATCGCCGACGACCGCCACGCCCTTGGCCGGCAGGTCGAGCGCGGTGGACAGGACGATCCCGACGATGAGCGCCACGAGGGCTCCCGGGATCTTCGGGGCGATCTGCTTCAGGACGATGATCCCGACAAGGGTGCCGATTCCGAGTACCGCCGTGTGGACGTCCATGTCGTCGAGCTGCTGGGCGATCTCGATGAGCTTCTCGATGATGGTTCCGCTCACCGGCGGGATCCCGAGCAGGGCCGGGATCTGGCCGACGGTGATGACGACGGCAAGCCCGATGACGAACCCGGTCACGACCGGGGCCGCCAGGAACTGCGACAGGAACCCCAGGCGCATCGCGCCCGCGACGACCAGGATGGCACCGACCGCGAGCGCCAGGCCGGCACTCAGCACGACGTAGTTGCCGGCGACCTGGGACGTGGCGATCGCCCCGACGACCGACGCGGACATGATCGCGATCGATGAACTCGCGGTGACCTTCAGGTGTCGGGAGGTCCCGAAGATCGCGTAAGCGGCGAGCGCCGTGAACGCGGTCACCAGGCCGAGCTCGGGTGGGACTCCGGCGAGACCTGCGTACGCCATAGCGACCGGGACCATCACGCCCCAGCTGACGACCCCGGCCACGGCGTCGACTCTCAGGTCTGCGCGGTCGTACGCCGGCAACCAGCGGATGATCGGAACGTAGCGGGCGACGAGCGCGAGCGCCGTCTGGCCGTCCGAGTGGTCCGGCGGTGGCGCGGGAGCCACCTCGTCACTCATGGCGGCCATCCTAGCAACCGTGGATGCCGTTCCGGGGCCGATTCCGGTGTGGCACACTGGCCTGGGTCGCCCCGGCCCGCATTGATCGACGGAGGGTCTCGCATGCTACGTCCGCCCGTGGGGGTCGCCCTGCTTGGGTTCGTCTGCCTTATGGCGGGTTTCGCATTCACCATCATGGGATTCCGGTATATGGGGGTCGTGGTCTTCGGACCCGGATCGATCGGCAGCGGCCTTGTCTTCTGGGGTCTGCTGACCCTCATAGCCGGCGTCATGTTCTGGCTTGCGGCGTTCGCACTGTGGGCCACCCAGCCGTGGGGCTGGCTGTTTGCTCATTTCCTCGCGATCTTCGGATTGCTGAATGCGTTCTTCGTGTGGATCGCCAACAACAGCTTCACCGACGGGCTCGCGGTGGCGATCTTCCCGTTTGTCGTCCTCTGGTACCTCAACCAGCCGGACATCAAGGCGGCGTTCGGGATGGAGAGCGTCCGCCCGTAGCGTCAACGCGTTTCAGTCACGGCGGCCGAGGCGCGCACGACATGTTCGCCACGCTCCTCGGCGCGCTGCCGCGACCGCCGCTGGCGGCCGACGCATCGACCGATGCGCTGGTCGAGGCGGCCGTCCGCGCCCAGGAGGCCGCGGGTCTCGATCCCGTCACCGATGGGGGGTTCCGTCCCGAGGGCGATGCCGTCCGAGCGTGGGAGGCGACCGCTCGGCTGACCGATCGCTCGGTCAAGCACGTTCTCATCGGGCCGTATAGCCAGGCCCGTATCGAGGGAGACCGGGCCGCGCCAATGGACCGGGTGGCGCGCCTCAACACCGTTCTCCGCGATCTCGCAGAGGCAGGCTGTCCGCTGGTCGAGGTCCGCGAGCCGGCCGCGATCCACATCGGGGGCGACGCCGACGAGCGGGAGCGCTTCCGCGACGTGCACCTGCGGCTGCTCGATGGCGTGTCGGGCATGCACCTTTCGCTCGCGATCACCGGCGGCAACGCGCACTCGACGGGGATCGAGACGCTCCTCACGGCGCCCTACGACAGCCTGGCGGTGGACCTCGTCGCCGGACCCGACAACTGGTATCTCGTGGTCGCCACTCCCGGCGATCGAGGGATCGTCTGCGGCGCCCTTCCGGCGGCGGCGGATTCGACGGACGGACCCGAGACACTGCTCTGGGCGGCCGCTTACGCCGCCTCGACGAATGGACGCGGACCGAACCGCGTCGGGCTGGCGACCGCGTCGTCACTGGAGCGTCTGCCCTGGGCGGTCGCGGTCGGCAAGATGGCACTCCTCGGTGACGCTGTGCGGATCGCGGGACTGCCAGCCGAGGAGCGTTTGGCCGCCCTCGATCCTCGCGCGGTCGACAGCCGAAGTGCCGCCCTCGGCCGGTACGCGCCGCCGCCGTCGCATCCGCCACGTCGAGGGCAGGATCCGACTTGATTCGCTGGCGCTTCGGTGCCACCATCGCTCGACCGCGTCACCACCACCCGACACCGAGTGGCGACGCGGCCCGGAGGGCTCCAGGACAGCGACATCGACCCGGTCGATTCCAACCGACGCGCGCCGCAGGAGGTCCAGGATCGTGAGCGAACACATCGCGTTCGTCGTCAATGGGACGCCCCACGAGCTCGATGTCGAGCCCAGACGGCTCCTCGTCCAGGCGCTGCGTGAGGATCTCGACCTGACCGGCACGCACGTCGGCTGCGATACCAGCCAATGCGGAGCGTGCACGGTCCATGTCGACGGGCGCGCCATCAAGTCGTGCACGATGCTCGCCGTCCAGGCCGACGGCGCCGACATCATGACCATCGAGGGCCTCGCCGACGGCACGCAGCTCCATCCGATGCAGAACGCCTTCTGGGAGAAGCATGGTCTCCAGTGCGGCTTCTGCACCCCGGGGATGATCATGACCGCGGTCGACCTCGTGTCGCGCAACCCCGACCCGACTGACGACGAGATCCGACACGCCATCGAAGGCAACTTCTGTCGGTGCACCGGCTACCAGAACATCGTCGCCGCGATCCGCCACGCCGCCGAGACCATGCGGTCCGGCGCGGCCGTCAGCGCATAGGCCGAGGAGGTACGAGATGGCCACCGACGTCCTGGGCGAATCCGTCAAGCGAGTCGAGGACCCGCGCTTCATCACCGGTGCCGGCAACTACGTCGACGACATCAAGCTCGCCTCGATGGCCCACATGGCCATCCTTCGCAGCCCCTACGCACACGCCAACATCCGATCCGTCGACATCTCGGCGGCAAAGGCGATGCCGGGGGTCGTTGGGGTCTACGTCGGCGCCGATATCCCGTACAACCCGATGCCGATGGCCTGGCCGGCCGGTGGCAGCGCAGGCCTCCAGAACAACATCAGCACGCCGCGGGCCCTTGCGACGGACAGCGTCAAGTGGACCGGCGAAGGGGTCGCGGCTGTCGTCGCCGAGACGGAGGCCCAGGCGTTCGACGCTCTCGATGCGATCGTCGTGGATTGGGAGCCGCTGCCGGCGGTGGTCGATGCCGAGAAGGCGATGGCGCCCGGCGCTCCGCAACTCCACGAGAACGCCCCCAACAACGTCGTGTTCGAATGGAGCGTCGGCGACAAGTCCGGCACGGACGCCGCGATCGACGCTGCCGAGGTGGTCGTCCGCCAGCGGATCGTCAACCAGCGCCTGATCCCGAACCCGATGGAGGTCCGTGGCAACATCGGGTGGTACAACCCGGGCACGGACGAGTACACGATCTGGATGTCGAGCCAGACGCCGCACATCCAGCGGCTCCTGCTCGCGGCGTTCGTCATGGGCATCCCCGAGCACAAGATCCGGTGCATCAGCCCGGACGTCGGCGGTGCCTTCGGGACGAAGATCTTCTGCTACCCGGATTACGCCCTGGTGCTGTACGCCAGCAAGGCGCTCGGTGGCCGGCCGGTCAAGTGGATCGAGAGCCGGCGCGAGAACTACCAGAGCACGATCCACGGCCGCGACCACATCACCTATCTCGAGATCGCCGGCACGCGCGACGGCGAGGTCACCGGCCTGCGGGTCAAGACCTTCGCCAACCTCGGTGGCCGCCTGTCGACGATCGGTCCGGGCATCCCGACCACGCTGTATGCGCGCGTCCTGTCGGGCTGCTACAAGATCCCGAATGTGTACGCCGAGGTGACCGGCGTCTACACGAACACGACCTTCGTCGACGCTTATCGCGGTGCCGGCCGGCCGGAAGCGACCTACGTGATCGAACGGGCGATGGACCTGTTCGCGGGCGAGATCGGCATGGACCGCGCGGAACTCCGGCGAAGAAACTTCATCGCTCCGGACAAGTTCCCGTACGAGAACCCGTCCGGGCTCGGGACCGCATCCGGCGGTGCCAAGATCTACATCGACTCGGGCAACTACGAGCCGGCGATGGACAAGGCGCTCGCGATGGCTGGCTACACCGGGATGGCCAAGGCCAAGGCCGACGCCAAGTCGCGCGGCAAGCTGCTCGGCGTCGGCCTGTCGACGTACATCGAGGTGTGCGGGGTCGCACCCTCGAAATGGATCGGCGCGGTCGGCGAGGGCTGGGGGGCCGCGATGTGGGAATCGTCCAATATCAAGATGCACCTGACCGGCAAGACGGTCGTCACGATGGGCACCCAGCCGCAGGGCCAGGGTCACGAGACGACCTACTCGCAGGTCGTGTCCCACGAGCTGGGCATCCCGATGGAGGACATCGTCGTCCAGCATTCGGATACTCAGGGCACCCCGTTCGGCTATGGCTCGTACGGCAGCCGGACCTCGTCGGTCGGGATGACGGCGGCGATCAAGGCGTCGGGCAAGATCCGCGAGAAGGCCCGCAAGTTCGCGGCGCACATGCTCGAGGCGTCGGTCGATGACATCGAGATCGACGGAGCGAACTACTTCGTCAAGGGCAGCCCGGACCGGGTCAAGACGATCCAGGAGATCGCCTTCGCGCTCGACCTCGCCTTCGACCCGCCGGAGGGCATGGAGCCGTACCTCGACGAGACGGCCTACCACGACACGCCGAACTGCACCTGGCCGTTCGGGACGCACATCGCGATCGTCGAGATCGATGAGGACACCGGGCACGTCGACCTCGTGAAGTACGTGGCGGTCGATGACGTCGGCAAGAAGATCAATCCGATGATCGTCGACGGCCAGCTCCACGGTGGCATCGCCCAGGGCGTTGGCCAGGCCCTCTGGGAGGGCGCGATCTACAGCGACGACGGGCAGCTGCTGACCGGGTCGATGCTCGACTACGCGATGCCCCGGGCGTCGTTCTTCCCGAATCTCGAATTGGACGAGACCGTGACGCCGTCACCGGTCAACCCGATCGGCGTCAAGGGCGTCGGCGAAGCCGGCGCCATCGCCAGCACCGCCGCCGTGGCCAACGCCGTCATCGATGCGCTCGGTCCACTCGGCATCAAGCATCTGGACATGCCCTACACGCCGCAGACCGTGTGGCGGGCGATGCAGTCCGCGAAGGGAGGCCAGGCGTGATCCCGGCAGCATTCGACTACCAGCGACCGGCCTCGGTGGACGAGGCGCTCCGGATCCTGGCCAGCGCCGGCGGCGGCGCGAAGGTCCTTGCCGGCGGGCAGAGTCTCCTCCCGCTGCTCAAGATGCGACTCGCATCGGCCGACACGCTCGTCGACATCGGCCGGCTGACGGATCTGAAGTCGTTCGGACCGACGGCAGACGGCGGGTACGAGATCGGTGCGCTGGCGACGTATGCCGACATGATCGGGGCGACCGGCCTTGGGTGGGTCGCCGATGCGATCGAGCAGATCGGCGACGTCCAGGTCCGCAACCGGGGCACCGTCGCAGGCTCGCTGGCCCACTGTGATCCGGCATCCGACGCGCCGGCGGTCTGCCTCGCGCTCGACTACTCGGTCGTGCTCCGCTCGCAGCGCGGCGAGCGGGTCGTGCCGACCGATGGGTTCTTCGAGGGCCCATTCCAGACCGGCATGACCTCGGACGAACTGATCGTCGGCCTCCGGCGCGGACCGCTGCCGGCGGGCGCCAGTGGTGCTTACCGCAAGCTCGCCCAGCCGGCATCCGGCTATTCCATCGTCGGCGTGGCGGCCGTCGTCGCGATGGACGGCGGTGTGGTCGGCCACGCCCGGGTCGCCTTGACCGGAGTCGGCGATCATCCCTACAGGGCGAAGGCTGTCGAGGCCGCGCTGCTGGGCAGCGACGGGTCGCCGGCTGCGGTCGCCGCCGCCGCCGAGCACGCGACGGACGGGCACACGGTCAACAGCGATATCCACGCCGACCGCGACTACCGCACCCACACGGCCGTGGTCTACACCCGCCGAGCGATCGAGGCCGCGCTGGGGCGCTAGGTCCGCCGGGACCGATCTCCAGCCACCAAGCGTGCAGGTCCGACGCGTCACCCCGGGTCGACGCGTGCCTGCGCGCCTGGTCGGGGCCATCCTGGCCCGTGACCTTACGGTGTCGGGCCAGCGCTGGTCGAAGGGCCGGCGTCTCACGTCGGACGATCTGGCGGCACTGGCCGCGGCCGATGTCGGCGATCCGATCAGCGTCCTCGTTCCGGAGCCGGGCGAACTCCATGAGGACGACGCGGCGGTCAAGCTGGCGACTGCGGTCGCCGGGCCCGGGCTCACGATGCGCGGCCCCGCCGAGAGCCGGGTCGACCTGCTGGCCGCGGCCGACGGCGTCCTGACTGTCCGCGTCGCGGACCTGGAGCGCCTGAACCGGATCGATCCACTCGAGGTCTTCACCGCGTTCGACGGCCAGGTCGTGACGCGCGGCGACCTCGTCGCGAGCGTCAAGGTCGCTCCGCACCTCGTGGATGCGGCGACCGTCGACGCGGGCGCGCGGCTGGCAGGGTTCGGGAGCCACCCGCTGGTCTGGGTCGCACCGTTCCTTCCACGGCGGGTCGGCGTCATCGTCAAGGAATCCGTCCGCGGCATCGCCCGCGAACGGTTCGAGGCGAGCGTCCACGCCAAGATCGAAGGTCTCGGCTCGGAGATCGTCGCCATCGAGTACGTCGTGGACGACCCGGACGTCGTCGAAGCTGCGATGGCCGGCTTCGTGCGACGGTCCGATCCGGTCGACCTCATCCTGACCGCCGGCGCCGCCAGCACCGACCCGCTCGACGCCTGCTACGTGGCGATCGCCGCCCTCGGTGGACGCGTCGTGCGGCGCGGCGTCCCCGCCCACCCGGGTTCGATGCTCTGGCTCGCGCGCATCGGCAGCACTGCCATCCTCGGACTGCCGACCTGCGGTGCCTATTCGAAGGCGACCGCCGCGGACCTGCTCCTGCCGCGTCTCCTGTCCGGTGAAGGCCCGACGGAACGGACAGTGGCGAAGCTCGGCCACGGCGGGATCCTCACTCGCAGCCAGCGTTTCCGATTCCCGGCCTACGCACGTGAGTTGGACGCGCCGGACGGTTAGGCCCGGAGCAGGGTCAGCACCGCGAGGACCCGACGATACTGGCGAACGCGTGTAGATTCCGTCGATGACCGACCGCGATACCCGCCCCGCCGGCACCCGCTCCATCGAGGCGATCCAGGACGACTTCCGATCGCGTGACTACATCGCCGACCGCTCGCTCGCGACCGCGGTCTTCCTCGCCCTGGAACTCGGCCGCCCGCTGCTGCTCGAGGGCGAGGCCGGGGTCGGCAAGACCGAACTGGCAAAGGTCCTTGCGGCGTCCCTCGGCACGAAGTTGATCCGCCTCCAGTGCTACGAGGGCCTCGACGTCAACACCGCCGTCTACGAGTGGAACTACCCGCGCCAGATGCTCGAGATCCGGCTGCTCGAAGCGCGCGGCGAGGCTGAGCAGGCGACCGCGCACGACATCTTCGGGGCAGACTTCCTCATCCGGCGGCCGCTTCTCCAGGCACTCGAATCGAACGGCGGTATCGCGCCGGTCCTGCTCATCGACGAGATCGACCGGGCGGACGAGGAGTTCGAGGCGTACCTGCTCGAGATCCTGTCCGACTTCCAGGTCACCGTCCCCGAGATCGGCACGATCACGGCCGAGACGCCGCCGCGGGTCATCCTGACCTCGAACCGGACGCGCGAGGTCCACGACGCGCTGAAGCGTCGCTGTCTCTACCACTGGATCGACTATCCGACGGCCCAGAAGGAATACGAGATCGTCCTCGCCCGCGTCCCCGCCGCGCCGGAACGGCTGGCCCGCGAGGTCGTCGCGTTCGTCCATCGCCTCCGCGAGGCCGACCTGACCAAGGTCCCGGGGATCGCCGAGACGCTCGACTGGGCCGCCGCGCTGTTGTCGCTGGGGGCCCGCGAGCTCGCCCCCGACCTCGTGGATGACACGCTCGGCGTCGTCCTCAAATACGAGGAGGACATCCGCCAGGTCCGCGGCGACGGCACGCGTCGCTATCTTGCCGAGGCCGGCGCCGCGGGCTGACCGGCCAAGGTTGACCGATGTAGTCACAAGAGACTACATTCGTGCTGTGGAAACCATCGGCATCCGAGAGTTCAAGAGCAGACTCAGCCACTACGTCCGACGGGCCGAGGCCGGCGAGATCGTGGTCGTGACCGATCGTGGACGTGCAGTGGCGGAACTCGGACCACCGGGGCGTGCCGAACGTGCGGGTATCCACCCCGGCCTGCTGGAGATGGAACGCAAGGGACACATCAGGCTCGCAACCCGATCCAACGACCCGTCGCTCTACCACCGAATGCCATACGTCGACCTTGGCGGGGAGACCGTCCGGGACATCATCGACTACCTCCGCGAGGACAAGTGACTCTCTACGCGGAGTCAAGTGCGGTGCTTGCCTGGCTCCTCGACCAGCCTGGCGGATGGCCGGCATTCGACGATCTCCGAAACGCGGATCTCGTGGTGACGTCCGAGCTGACGTTGATCGAATGCGACCGCGCCCTCCACCGCTACGCATCGGTCGGTCGGATCGAGGCGTCGACGGCTGAGCACCTTCGGGCCGAGCTGTCAGGCATCGTCTCGGCATGGGGCGTGACGCCGATCTCCGCGGAGGTCGTGGGTCGAGCTCGGGCATCGTTCCCTGACGATCGGATCCGGACCCTTGACGCGATCCACCTGGCGAGCGCGCTGACGGCTCGCGCCGACCTGGGCGACATCGAACTGTTGACCTTCGACGACCGAATTCGCGCGACTGGCAACCTGCTCGGCTTTCGGGTCCTTCCCGACTGACGCGGCCGGCGCGAGGATCCGAGTCGTGGCACAGTCCACATATGCCGGTCACTGGCGATCCTGCTGTCGTCAAGGTCCCGTGGGGACCCGAGGTCGATGGTCGTCGTCTGCTCGGCGAGGCAGTCGGTTTCGGGCGCTCGCTGCGGGCCGCCCATCTCTCGATCGACCTGGGCGCCGCTGTGGATTTCGCTCGGGCGCTGACGCTCGTCGATCTCGCCGATCGGGAGCAGGTCCGTGCGGCGGGTGCCGCCGTCTTCGTCCGCCGTCGCGACGACCGCGCGGTCTACGACGCGGCGTTCGACCGCTGGTGGCGCCGCCGCGGCTCGCGCTTCTCGGACGAGTTCATGCCCTCGACCATGCCGAAGCAGGACGATGACGCGCTGCTCGAGGAAGAGGCGCCCGGGGCCGCGCCACCGGAAGCTGGTGAGAACCGGACCGAGATGGCCCCCGACGAGCGAGGCGTGCCGATCCCGTCCGATGAGAGCGACGGCGACGATGAGGCGCCGATCGAAGGCGTGGTCATCTCGCCCGATGCGTACTCGCAGGGCGAGGTCCTCCGACACCGCGAATTCGACCGGATGACGCCGGCAGAGCTGCGCGAGGCGGAGCGGCTGGTGGACCTGCTGGTCCCGCGACTGGAACGGCGCAGGACCCGTCGATACGAGCTCCATTCGCACGGCCGGCGGCTGGCTCCACGGGCCATGTTCCGGCGCAACCTCGGAACGGGCGGCCAGCTCCTGACATGGGTCTGGCGCCGCCAGATTCGCGAACCGCGGTCGCTGGTCGTGCTGTGCGACATCTCGGGCTCGATGGAGCGCCATTCCCGGCTGTTGCTCCGGTTCATCCAGGCGCTATCGGCCGCGTCGGAGGTGCGGACGGAATCCTTCGTGTTCGGGACGCGCCTGACGCGTGTGACGCGGCTGCTCCGCGATCGCGACCGCGACAGGGCGCTCGCGCGCGTAGCCGATTCGGTCAACGACTGGGCGGGCGGGACGCGGATCGGCGAATCGTTCCGGACGTTCAACCAGAAGTGGGCCAGGCGATCGCTCCGGACGTCCGGCGTCGTCATCGTCGTGTCGGACGGCTGGGACCGCGGCGACCCGGCGCTGGTCGCGGCCGAGACCGCCCGTCTCCGGCGCAACTGCCACCGACTGGTCTGGCTCAATCCGCTGGCCGGCACGCCTGGTTATCAGCCCCTGGCGGGCGGGATGCGCGCCGCCTATCCCTACATCGACGACTTCCTGCCGGCCGGGACGGTCGCGTCGCTCGAGCGACTCGGCGAGATCCTCGGCGGCGTTCGCGCCGGCGACACGCGGCGAGGGAGCGAGGCAGCGGCGCATGCCGCCCTCCCCGAATCAGCCGGTCCGGTCGTCACCGCGCCGCCGTCTGTCGTCGGCGGTGAGACCATCGATCCATCCGCTCCGAGGCCACTGCGATGAAGGAACTGCTCGACACGCTCGCGACCTGGCAGGCTGACGGCACCGACGGCGACGCGATCGGTCGGGCCGTGGTCGTCCGGACATTCGGGTCCGCACCGCGACCCGAGGGTGCGGTGCTCCTCTATGCGACCGACGGCCGGATCGCCGGGTCGGTCAGCGGCGGCTGCGTGGAAGGCGCAGCGGCAGAGGAGATCGACCGCGCCCGTGTCACCGGCCACGCCCGCGTCATCCGCTACGGGATCAGCGACGAGGAGGCATGGGACGTCGGGTTGGCCTGCGGCGGCACGATCGACGTTCTCGTCGAGCCCGTGGCGCCGGCCGCAGTGATCGCGGCAGCGCGTGGTTCCATGGGGGCCGGCGGGCATGGCTCCGCCGTCATCACGCCACTGCCCGCGGACTCGCCGCCGAGCGAGTTCGGGCCGCATCAGCCGGGCGACGGTGCGCCCCAGGCGGCCGGATTGGTCGTCTCCGACGACGGCACGCTGACCGGGACGCTCGGCACGCCCGAGTTGGATGCCGAGTTGGTCGC
>Ga0209068_10000584_pt1 | contig 19650 bp, 20 predicted proteins | sample ColStrG_CSR_2012_FD_187200 | JGI IMG/M metagenome (GOLD analysis project Ga0209068, IMG submission 187200) | Freshwater sediment microbial communities in response to fracking from Pennsylvania, USA - Cold Stream Run_MetaG_CSR_2012 (SPAdes)... | ecosystem: Environmental > Aquatic > Freshwater >... | reverse complement strand
CGACAACGACCCTCTCCAGAAAGCCTTTTCCAGCTGGGAAATCGAGGAATTTACGTTCCAAACAATCTGTTTGCTTGTTAAAGAGCCACAATGACGTGAGATCGTTGCCGAAGTGCTTGCGCATCGACCCTGCCACAGCCTGAAACAGTTCTTCCGCTTCCAGCCTGGTGACAATATGATTGTTGATCTCCAGCAACAAGCTGAGCCGATCTCGCTGCTTCACGACCTCCCGGTGGTAGAGCTCCGCGGTGTCTCTTGCCAGCGCGCACTCGAGCGCGACCGCAACGTGGGAAGCCAGGGCACTGAGCATCTCGACGTCTTCGGGGGCAAATTGCTGGCCCTGCAACTTTGGCGTTGACAGAATTCCGTAGCGTTTTTGTGCGGTTGATACTGGAAACAAATAGCTGCTTCGTCCGGCAACTTCACCTGCAAAGGGAGCCATGTCTGGGTGTTCCAACATTGCCAGCGACAAGTCCGGGACAAACACCGGCTTCTGTTCGTCTAGCGCTTGCGCCACCAGGCCAATCCGTAACAATTTGGCTCCACGTTCAATTGCGGGAGCGTCCGGGTCCCGATCAAATTCGAAGCTATACAAACTTTCGCCGTCGTCGCTCAGTACGTAGAGTTCGGCCCCGTGCAATCTGGAAGTGCTGGACAGAACACCTCGCAGGCTATGCAGAACGGCTTTTACCGTGGGCTGATCGGCAAGGGCAGTGGACGCACCCAGCAGCATTCGATATCGATCTTCGGTGATGGTCATGACGCGTGTGCTCTCCGCAATTCTCGGCTTACAGATGCGAGCAGCCTGGTCTTCGCTCAGTAATGCAATCTATTGCTGGACGATCTCGCTACCCGGACTTCGATCAAGGTACGACACTACATACGCAAAGCCCGGACGTATAGTGGCTTTCACGAACGCCGGAAACGATTGCCACGTTGCCGCGCCCCGATTTTTGTGCCTCAAGTATCTGCCAATCAAGTCCTGCTGCAACGACATCCGGATTACCCGCAAGAGATCCTAACCCCGGCGGTCTGGTTCCACTTGATATTCCTATCGCTCACTCGCCGGCGGTGCTGGAACAGTAGAAAGAAGTTTGTTGATGGCCAGATCGACAGTCCGATTCATCTCGGAGACGACCGCGCGTACATTTCGTTGAGACACCGTTCCAGTTTCGGAAACAGCATTGCTCCAGACCGTTGCACCGGTCGCTACCTTGGTGATTTGTGCAGACATTGCAACTTCCACCTTGACCCCGGATTCGTAATCCACTTCCTCCAGCTTTGTCAATTTTCCACTGAAAACGTAGTCGTTATTCGGACGGCCATCGTACATCGAAACCATGGAGTACTGACCGCTGGCGCGCAGATGATCGACGACTGCGCTGGTCACGAGCGTGCGCGGATCTGCCGCCCAGCGGTGGTATTCGTAGAAACCGATTTCCTCGGGCGTGGTTCGGTAGACAATGGGCCCTTGCCGCAGATAACCCGGCGATTGGAATTCTCGTACCGCTATTGAGGTTCGGACGTTTTCCGCAGCGGACGGATCCGGCGGAGCCGGCAAATTGAGCGTGTAGTAGGCCGGATATCTTAGCTTCCCGCCACAACCGGTCAGGGCGGTTACGATCGCCAGCATTAATGCGAGCGCGCTTAGAAATTTCTTCATGTCGATTCTCCTCTCCTGACCTATTTCGGAACCTGGCGGTCCTCGGGTTGTTTCACTCTAACCAAGCTCCAGGGACGCTGCTTCAATGAATTGGTGAACTGATTGAGGTTGTCAGTCGCCTCGCGCAGGTTCTCAACCGTGTCGTTGATCTTGTAATCGTTAGCCCTCACAATGATCTGCATGGACTGCAGCAAGCCTTTGGCCTCTTCCAGCGTTGTCTGTAATTCAGCCAGGTCTTTCCGCATGGGAGCGCGCAAATCTGTCACCGTGCCATTCACATTCTGAATCGTGTCATCGGCATGCTCGCTAACCCTGGCCAGTTGGTCTGTGAGGCGGTCAATCTTTGGGCCCTCGTCGGCGACCAATCGGTCAATGTTGTCCAGAATGGCCTGGACCTTTTTCTGATTTTGCGGTCCGGTCATCGTGTCCAAATTGGCAAGCAGATGGTTCATGTTGCCGCTAATGTCGCTGAGTTCTCCCTGTGCCTGCGTGATCAGCGTATTCGCGCTGTCCGCAACGGTTGCCAGTTTACCGGCGATCTCATCCAGGCTGGCCGCTTCTTGCGAGCGGACGGTTGAGTCTGGAGGAAGACGCTTAGCATCAATAGTGCCGGTTGTGATCGAGAGGGCCGCGCTGTTCATCACGCTGACGAATCCCAGCTTGGCCACTGATCTCTCATTCAGTGGCGTGTCCTTTTTGACTTCAAGCAGAATCTCGATTCGGGTTGGATCTGTGGCCCAGGGCCGCACGGCCGTAACTTTGCCCACGTTCATGCCTCCGTACAGCACGGAAGCTCCAGGCTCAAGCCCGCCGGCGTATCGCAGGTAGGTGCGATAGTGCACGGTGCCGCCACTATACTGCGCATTCAACAGGTAGATGACAGTGAACGCCAGCACCGCAAAGCAGCTGAGGACAAAAGCGCCGACTTTTGCTTCGGTGGTCATGGTTTAGCCTCCTGACATTGCACGTAGCGTCCCAGATAGGAGGCGAATGCCGGCATATGCATCGGGTTGTCCGGCACACGGTTGAGGAACTGCTTCACGCGTGGATGTTGGTTTTCCCGGATCTCGTCTTTTGTGCCGACTGCGAGGAGCTTTCCGTTGAACAGCATCGCGATCCGGTCGGCGATGCGGAAAGCGCTCTCGAGTTCGTGGGTGACAACAAGAGCCGTGATCTGAAACGTCTCCTTGAGAAACAAGATCAGTTCGTCCAGTTCCGCCGCCACAATTGGGTCAAGGCCGGCGGAGGGCTCGTCCAACACTAATATCTCGGGATCCATTGCAAGGGCCCGCGCAACCGCCGCGCGCTTCTTCATGCCTCCCGAGAGCTCCTGCGGATGCAGTTTGCCGAAGTCTGCCAGTCCCACCACAGCCAACTTCATCCAGACGATCAGGTCAATAATGGAAGGCGCGAGTGCGGTGTGCTCCCGCAAGGTGAGCGCGACATTGTCTTCAAGCGACAGTGAATTGAACAAAGCCGCGCTTTGAAACGCCACTCCAATCGATCGCCGGACTTTCTTTAAATCCGCCTGTGAGCAGCGCGTAATGTCCGTGCTCTTGATCGAGATGCTGCCCGTCTTCGGACGCTCGAGACCAAGAATTTGCCGTAACAGTGTGCTCTTTCCGGAACCGCTGCCCCCAAGCAGAACCGTGATCTGGCCTGGCTCTATGTCAAGGTTCAAACCGTCGAGCACACGCCGGTCACCGTATTCCACTACCAGGTCGCGCACGGAAATGATGGACATTTAGGTTTTTCCCACAAAGTAAAAGATGGCCGTGAATATCGCATCGGCAACGATCACCAGAAACGTTGATCGCACAACCGCCGAAGTTGTCGAACGCCCCACCGCCTCGGGCCCGCCGCGCACACGAAGTCCTTCCAGGCATCCCACGTGAGCAATTATGGTGGCGAATGCCAGGCTCTTGATCATCGCGGCGACCACATCCCGCAACTCAATCGAGGTCAGCACGTATCGGAAATAGAGCAGGAGACCAAGGCGCGTGCTGAAGAACATAAATAGCCCCCCGGCGAGAATGCCGAAGAGGGCGGAGACGATACTGAGACACGGGACCGCCACCAGTGCCGCCAGATACTTTGGCGCTAACACGAACTCCACCGGTTCGAAGGCCATGACCTTAAGCGCATCGATCTCTTCCGTCACCTTCATGGTGCCAATCTCGGCTGCAAATGCAGATCCCGATCGTCCGCTGACGGCGATAGCCGTCAGCAGCGGACCAAGTTCGCGTGTGAAGCCGACCGCGACCAGATCGATAACGTAGTGCAAAGCCCCGAACCGCCGCAGTTCAGATGCTCCCTGCATGGCCAGGATGAATCCGCTGCACATAGCCATCAGGGCAACCATCGGGAGCGCGTCAACCCCGATCTCTAGCATCTGGTGAACGGCTGCTCGCCACCGATGTCGATTTCCAACCAGGGGCAGAGCCGCACGCATCCCACGCAGGGTGGCCCACAATTGAATGTTCAGGCTCCCAACGTAGTCGAGTTGACTAATGGTCTCTTTGCCGGCAATTTCGAGAAAATTGGCCATCAAAGCGCCTCGCACCCAGAGTATTTCATCTCCGAATGCCCTCATTGAACAGGGATAGAATGCCCGTCGCCTCAAACAGGCGATGCAAGCGATCATTCAATCCCTGCAGCCTAAGCCCGGTTTTACAGTTTCGTGAGATCTTTAACGCTTCAATCAGAGTGGCAACGCCGGAACTGTCGATATGGGTGACGCCCGACAAGTCAATGCTCACTGTCCTCGGATGTGGCGCCTGCAAGAGGGCGCTAAGCTGGTCGCGCACTGCTGGAGAGGAGTCGATATCAATCCGACCGTACAACGATGCCAATACGCCATTCTCGTTGGCGACGATCTTCATTCCCGACTTCTCGATACTTTCGCTGTTGTTGCTCAGCACGGAATCAGGTCCCTTCGCGCAACATGTTTATGCTCGTACGCCGTCGAGCGAATTCCGGATCGATACTCGGAATCGCAATTCGAGTGCCGGACGTGACCACTTCTAAAGTGCTGAAAATCGCCAGTGTGTAATCTTCGGTGCCCCAACTCAGGCACTCAATAGGGGCAGTGACCGTATGTGGGCAGATGAGGTCAGCTCTGCGGATAGGTGACCTCATGAGGTCGGCCCGATCTCGCTGGTGGCGCGAGTGAAAGCTGAGGCACTAACCCGTGTATCGATTGCTGAGCCCTTAAGCCCGACGCGCAGAACACCGGTGCTCCCGAGATTCCTTTCGCAACAGTCTGCCTTCCCGGCGCGGAGGCATTTCCAACCGAAGCCCGCATGAATCTCGGACACCCCAACTGTTGGGGGGGGTCGGCTGTATAGGGAGCTGCGAACCGACCACACCGCAACAAGTACGAAGCCCCTCCTGCTAAACTGGCTAAGTGCGGCGTCTCGTGGTTAATGCGGACGATTTCGGATTCACATCGGGCGTAAATCGGGCCATCATTAAGGCACACACGGATGGAGTCGTCACGTCCGCCACATTGATGGCCAACGGCCCGGCATTTTTCGAGGTCAAGGAACTCGCGAAGCAGTTCCCGAAGCTGAGTATTGGCTGCCACGTGGTGTTGATCGATGGCGAGCCGGTTCTGCCGCCGGCAGAAGTTCCTTCCTTGACGCAATCAGCGCGATTTCGTGACAACCTGAAAACATTCGCCGCTCGGGCGTTGACGGGGCAGCTTGACGCGACTGAGATTGCCGCCGAGGCAACGGCGCAAATCCGAAGAGTGCAGGCCGCGGGAGTGTGCGTGTCACACTTCGACACGCACAAGCACACCCATATTTTCCCGAAGGTGTTGCGCCCTCTGTTACTGGCCGCTGCCGAGTGCGGGGTGCGAGCTGTCCGGAATCCGTTCGGCCCGCGCCTTCCTTTGCGATTGGGTGAACTTCTGAAGCGACCGAATCTCTGGACACGCTGGACGGAGATGAGAGTATTGGGAACCTTTGCGGGACAATTCCGGAAGGCCGTGCAGCGGAAAGGCTTTGTCACGCCCGATGGAACCTTAGGAATCGAAGTCACCGGGACTTTGAACGAGACGTTGTTCACGGCGATCGCAACCACTATCCCTGAGGGGACATGGGAGTTCGTCTGCCATCCTGGCTACAACGACTCTGATCTGGAATCGGCCAAGACGCGACTGCGAGAGTCACGGGAAGTCGAATTGCACGTATTGACCTCGCCGAGAGCTAAGGAGATTCTGGCGCGGCAGGGGGTAGAGTTGATCTCCTACCGAGATTTGGCGGAACAGTGACCAGTCACTACATTGTTTAGAGTTGTGCTCTCCGCGGGACGCGATCGTAATAGTCGGTCCGGGCAAGGTGGAGAAGGAAGTGGAAGTGATGGCGATCTAGTTGTCAGCCGTCAGCTCTCACCTTTCGGCTGCAGCAGTCCTGCTTGTTGCCGTAGAGGCTTTCGAATACTGCTGCTGTTCCGTATTGTTCTTTTCTCGGCGCTCTGACAAATTTCTTTCCTTGTGGTGTCAGCGCGTTATGGTCCCGCCAGAAGTCGCCGGTGTGAGGGAATAAAAAGACGCGGGCTCCCGTTTGATTGCGGGCACGGCTGGATTGTTCTGGTGAGGGCGCCTGGGCGAGCAGGATTTTCGTTCCGCTGGGCCCTGGTGGAGCAGTCCTCGCATCGCTTTCAGCAGTTTCGCTCGCGCGCGGGCTGTCTGCGCTTTCACGGTTCCGGTGGGAACTCCCAGAATGCGAGCTGTTTCGCGGATCGAAAGATGATCCACAAACCGGAGGTGAAACGTCTTCCGAAGAGTCGGTGATAGTTGTGCTGCTGATTTCATCAATCTCGCATTCAGCGTAGATCTGTGGCACTCATCTTCGGGATTGGGTCGGTCGTCCACCAGAATGTCGGAGAGAGGATACTCCTGCTCTTCTCCGATTCGTGAATCGAGGGACACATGGGTGTGGCGTAACCGTTTGCGCAGATGCATTCTCACGGAATTGATGACAATAGCGGTCAGCCACGTGGAAAGGTGGGCCTCACCTCTGAATTGGTTCAAATGCTTGAAAGCGGCCAACAGCGCATCCTGTACCGCGTCCTCGGCATCAGCTTTATTTCCCAAAAATCTATAGGCGTATCGATAGAGATACGGTAAGCGATGGGACAGAACAGCCATCATCTGTGGAGGTGAAGGCGTCCCCGATTCCAGGGCGCCACCCTCACCGCGCTCAATTAATTTCTCCAGTGATGGCATGTTATGTTCGCGCTCCTCTGTCGCCAGCGAAGCACGTAAAGTTCCATGCGACCCCAGCGAGCTGGAATTTCGATGTCATCTGGATGCAGAAGTAGATCCCGGAAAAGGAACCACGAGAACTGTATCGGAGCTTGAGGTTTTCAGCGAGTGTGTCCCTTGCTGGCTTGCTTCGTCGATGTCACGTCTTAAAACATCATGAAGGGCGCTAAGCACCTGATACTGCATCATTGCCGTTTGGTAGCTCTGCTGCAGAAGATATTCCGCCTGTTCGCGGGTAATTGATTTTTCTGTTGGGCCTGCACGATTACAAAGCAATCGACCGATGTCTTGTCTGCCAGCATGCCCATGGCGAGTTCGTAGGATTTGAGAACGTCTGGTGGGCCCGAAGGCATTTCGGGTTTGAGCGCAATCAAATCGGCTAGAACAGGATTGGACTGCATGCTTGTAACGGCCATAATGCCCTCCGGCGGAGGCGCACCTACTTCGATCTCCTTCTTCGGCTGGGCTGCGGCAGTGTGCCACACCGTGCCGAGAATCACGATCGCAATAAGAATCTGTCGAGACTTCATCGCTCCTCCTCGTGCGAGCTGTACATCGTAATGGACCCGGCTGCTGATTGGGTGATCAAGCGGTGTTCTGTAACCCTTCTTTACGTTTCACCTTGTGCTTCTATCAGGAAGCAGGAGATGTGTGCCGTCCGCGGTCAGGGTTGACTGGTGAGTTTCGCGCCAGCCGCTCGGATCCTGGCCATGCCGATTGCGTGATCACTTTGGCGATATTGCGGGCCAAATTGTGGGTAGCGCGCAAATTGCTGCCGAAGAAGCGAACGTTCCCTTGCACCGTGCGATCGAGCACAATTTTGCCATCCCGTGTGATGAGTTGACTTTGCACAGTTAACTTTGTCGCGCCGCTCACGGTGGTGACCGCACGCTGCGTTTCGCTCCCGCGCGTATACTTCACGACCGTGGTCTTCAGGATCAGCAGGTTCGGAAGCTCGCCAGCTTTACCGTCGCCCTCGCGGAGGACCTGCTTGAATCGCTTTGTCTTAGTCAACTCTTCCAGGAGGTTCTCGTAGATCGCGACTTGAAAGGAATGCGCGAGGCCCAGGTCCCCGGAATCAATCCGCTTTACTTGCACGCTCCATTCCGTGCCAGAACCGCCTCCAGCGGACGATTCCACCGCTGCAGTCTGGCCAGCCAGCCGACCCGAAAATGCAACTGCAATCGTGATGCTGGCCGCCACACAGAAAATCCAATTCGGTTTACTTGTCGTCATACGCGACCTCCGAGGTACTTTGCTTCGTCAGTTGGTCTTCGCCAGAGCGGGAGGATACGCCTCGAGCCACGAGCTCATTTTTCACGAGTTCACCTTGTCCTTTGGTTACCTGGAAGATCGCACCGTGAAGTCCGCCATTACTGTCGACAAATTCCAGGGTCAGCGTATCGTATTTTTTATGAGCAAAGAGACTGACCACTCGGCCACCTCCGTACGGAGCCGCGGTCTTGCCTATCTTCATTGGCAATCCGCCGACCTGCATTTCTTCCTCGCCCAGAAAAACATCCCGCACGGAAGCGATGTCTACCTGTGCGATGGTCTTGCCGCTTTGCTGAAATCGCAACACGTTGTCTTGGGTAGAAAGTGTTCCTTTACAATTGCTCTTTGTGTTCGGCAAACCCACGACATGAGTAGCGCGAATGCTGAATGGCTGGTTAGCCTTCAATGCGGGAGCGGTGCTCTGGGCCAATGCGGCAACGCTGGCGGACAACCATAGTGCACAGACATCGATAAGTACCCGGCGTACAAAGAAACGGCGCTGCCCTTTCCTTACAACTAGAAAACGATTCATCATTCCTCCAAGATTTACTCAATCGCCAAATCGAGATCTTCCCCGGCAAATATCCTCTCGCGCGACATTCACACACGAGCTAATTCGAGTGTTTCGGCTCTGTGGCGAGTCTGTGGCTTTCTATTGGCACTGGCAGAGACCGACCCAAAATGTCGTTGTAGGTAATGGTGTTCTTTCCCACCAGCACCAGGATCTCGCGCCCGGCCGCGTATTTCGGGGCGATTTCGCCCGCCGGTGTTGTGTACCGCACCAGATAAATTGTGTCACCCACTTTCACCGATACGTCATAGGTGATGGGATCAGACGCGTCCTCTCCTGCAGCCGGATGCGGCTTAACCTCAGTGATGGTGGCTATCTGCCACTTCGACGCGGACTGGCAAAGCGCCGGAAATGTCAGCAGACACAGAGTAAATACAGGTATTAGCCTGCGTAGCATTCACTCCTCCCGTTTGCTCCCTCTTGCTCCGCGATCAATCGCCAGGAACCAACTGTTCGCGAAGTCAGGAGCTTGTTCTCATCAACTTCGCTGGCAATCGGCATGCCAAAAGGTGGAAGCGTGAGTTAAGTGTCCCTACCAGGTTGGAGTTTCATGCTTTTGCGTAGCGCCGGTTTCTCCACTGACAGTGACTCAGCGGACCAGGTTGCGCCCACATCTGGGCATCATGCCTATTGCCGGGCAAGAGTTGTGACATTCGACCCACGCGCGCACTCAGGAACAGCTTCGTTATCGGCTCTTATTCGTTGTTCGGCATTGGCATTGCGCGTGCACTCTCATCTTGCAGCGAGGCGGCAGGCATTTGGTCGCCGAGACGGACTCCGCAGCCAACCAGTTCGGAGCGCCTGAGAGCGTAGAAGACCCGCGCGGCACAATTTCCGTTGTTTGTGGCCCGTGTCTGCCCCTCGCGCATTTGTCGGATCTCTGGATAGGAGAGCGATTATGAAAACCCTTGACACACTACCGGGCGAATCGAACACGAGCATCACCTCGTCGATCATCAATTCGGTCTGCCCGCAATGCGGTGGAAGAATGTCGGCATTCGAATGTGAAGGGAGATGCGGCAGAAACTGGCTTGCAGAATGGGAATGGGCGAATCAGTCCACCAGAAGCCCCAAATCCCGGCGAGGCCACGCTGGCCGGTCGATGCTGTGAACTACTGTGCTTCGGCGGATTCGTGCGGGGTGATCTTAATCGCGACGCCGGCGACGGCAGTTGGGTTGGGCGTCGCGCCAGCAGGCATGTAGCCAGCAATTGGCAATGCCGCACCTCGGCTAGACCGGGGCAACTCGCGATCAAGCACTTTGCGCGTGGCCTCCGGAGTCACGTCACGCACATCCGGTCCGGTGCCGCCGGCGGTCAGGATGATGTCCACTCGGCGCTCGCTGAGTTGAACCGGCCCGGTCCGGAGGTTGTGCGGGCTGTAACGCAGATGCCTGACTATTCCAAGAAGCTCGGAGATAAGCTGGAATGCCGCTATCACGTGATAGGCAGTCACGGAGGCGCGTGGATATACGATGTCACTTCGAATGAAGAGCTAGACCGGTTGCTGGCCATATCTCCGGTCTACAACTACGCAACCTATCAAGTGCTGGCTCTGGCGGAAATGGAAGATCCCAGAACGGTAATAGGCAAAGCCGATTAGCAGATGTAGACGCACCACGTTTGCGAACCAAGTCCAGGCGATCTCAGGCGTGTTCTGCATGCTGTGGTGTTCGAGTGCGAGGACCTAGCGCAGCCACTCCGCGTGTGACCAGCTGCTTCTGCGCCTCCAAGTGAGTGCCCCTTTCCATGGGACTATAATTGCGCGCAACGCATGGGGCTCACCTCGGGGACCAAACTCGGTCCGTACGAAATTGTCTCGCCGCTGGGCGCCGGCGGCATGGGCGAGGTATACCGTGCCCGCGACACGCGGCTGGAGCGGGATGTAGCCATCAAGGTTTTGCCGGGCAATCTGTCCTCTGATCCTTCGTTGCGGCAACGGCTGGAGCGCGAAGCCAAAGCTGTTTCTAAGTTGTCGCATCCCCACATCTGTACTCTGCACGACATCGGCCAGCAGGACGGGATGGATTTTCTCGTCATGGAGTATCTGGAGGGCGAGACTCTGGAGCAGCGGCTGACGAAAGGAGCGCTGTCGGCGGAGCAGACCTTGCGCTATGCGGGGCAGATGGCCGACGCCCTGGCCAAGGCACACAAACTGGGAATCACGCATCGCGATCTAAAACCCTCCAACATCATGCTGACCAAGTCGGGGGCGAAACTGATGGATTTCGGCTTGGCCAAGCAGTCCGGTGCTGTGCCCTGGGCAGCGTCTTCGACCGAGCTGACGATGGAGCAGTCGAAGCTGACCCGCGAAGGCATGTTGCTGGGAACGTTCCAGTACATGGCACCGGAGCAACTGGAAGGGAAAGAAGCAGACGCGCGGACCGATATCTTCGCGCTCGGTGAGGTGATGTATGAAATGGCGACGGGAAAACCAGCCTTCAGCGGGACGAGCCGAGCCAGCCTGATTGCTGCGATCCTCACCACGGAGCCTCCTCCCATCACCCAGTTACAGCCCCTAGCGCCGCCCGCGCTGGAAAGGACCGTCAAGAAATGTCTATCCAAGGATCCGGACGAACGCTGGCAGAGCGCCAGCGACCTGGCCAGCGAGCTGAGCTGGATGGTTGAAGGTGGATCGGAGGCTGGCGTTCCGCTAGCGGTGACGGCCAAAGGGCGTGCGCGCGAGCGTCTGGCCTGGGCCGCGGCGGTGGTTGGAATCTGCGTAGCGCTGTGGGCTGGTGCTGCGTACTATCGGGAGGCAGGTAAACCTGCGCAGGTGGTGCGGGCGGTTATCCCTACCGAGGAAGGTACGTCGCCGGTTATCTCAGGAGACCTCGGCGGGCCAGTCATGCTTTCGCCGGATGGGAAGTCTCTTGCTTTTGGGGCCACTGACACGCAAGGAAAAGTCACGCTGTGGGTCAGAGATTTAGATGGGCTGCATGCCCGGTCGCTGGCGGGTACCGACGGGGCAACGATGCCATTTTGGTCGCCAGACGGTCGCTCGCTGGGTTATTTTGCTGGCGGCAAGCTCAAGACTATCCCGGTCGAAGGGGGCACGCCGGCAGATATTTGTGATGCACCAGCTGGCCGGGGTGGAACCTGGAATGCACAGGGTACGATTCTGTTTTCTCCTCAGTATGAGAGCGCGATTTACCAAGTGCCAGCTTCCGGGGGAGCCGCGACGCCCCTAACTACCCTCGACAAGACGAAACATGACAGCCACCGCTGGCCCTACTTCCTGCCCGATGGCAACCACTTCCTGTACCTGGCCGTCAACCGCATGGTCGGTCGCGAGCCTAACGATGCGATTTACTTCGCTTCCCTGGATGGCAAAGAAAACCGGCTGCTAGTGCATGCTTTCGCCAACGCGGCGTATGGTGCAGGTCGGTTGCTGTTTATTAGGGGCAACGCGTTGATGGCCCAACCTATCGATCCCGATACCGGCAAACTCACAGGGGAAGCCACGCGAATTGCGCAAGACATAGGGGTAGACCCGAGCATCTGGAGAGCAGCCTTCGACGTGGCCCGGAGCAACATCCTTGTGTACGCGACCGGCGGTTCCCTGGAAGGGCAAGCGGTTTGGTTTGACAGCTCGGGAAAGGAGCTGGGGATCGTCGTCGACAAAGCCCTAAACCTATACCACGTGCGGATCTCTCCCGATGGGCAAAGAGTAGCCACGGACTTTGGGGACGCCACTACCAGTCTCTGGGTCTACGATTTGAGACGCAAAATCGATAGACGGCTCACACTTGACCAGGAAGCGAATGAAGACGCGCCGGTGTGGTCGCCGGACGGACGATGGATCGTGTACCACAGCCTAGAGAACGGGCACAACAACATCTATCGCAAGCCCGTCGGCGGGTTCGGTGAAAGAGAACTGCTGCTCGAAGGTGCCAGCGTGAACCAGGTCCCAAGCGATTGGTCTCCGGACGGAAGGAACCTGCTTTTTTCCATCGGTGACTTGGCCGGCCAAGGTCAGGTTTGGCTTCTTCCCTTGAATGGCGATCACAAGCCCGTTGCGATCGCACAGAATGGGAATGTCTCGAAGGACGCCCGATTTTCCCCCGACGGCCGCTGGATCGCATACGCTTCCGATGCCTCGGGCAAGTTCGAAGTTTACGTTATTCCATCGGACAGGAAGGCGGGTAGATGGCAGATTTCCAGTGCTGGCGGGTTACAGCCTGTCTGGCGACGAGATGGCAAAGGAATCTTCTACCTGGCTTTGGATAACGCACTCATGTCTGCACCAGTGTCGCTCAGCACAAACTCGGTCGAGGTGGGCGCAGTTCGTCAGCTGTTTCGCGTGCCGAGGCTAGTCGGGGCTACGGGGAACTTTAACGCATACGACGTTGCGCCGGACGGCCAGCGTTTCCTTGCATTGGAAGCGCCGCAGTCGACGCCCCCAATTATCACGGTGGTCACGAACTGGACGGAGGAGTTAAAGAAATGACTGGCTGCGGGCACACAGTCGGACCATACAGAAATCGACGAGCCGCCGGGCCCGAGACCTCGTGTTTATCAACGCGGGCTAGTCAAGCCTGATTACTGACTGGCAGCCGGAAGTGGGCAAATGACACTCACGACAGGCGCTAAACTCGGGCCGTATCAAATTCAGTCGCCACTGGGCGCGGGCGGCATGGGCGAGGTCTATCGCGCTCGCGATACCCGGCTCGACCGCACGGTCGCGGTCAAGATTCTTCCCGCACATCTGACCGACAATGCGGAAGCCAAGCAGCGCTTCGATCGTGAGGCGCGAGCCATCTCTTCGCTGAGCCATCCCAACATCTGCACGCTGTATGACGTCGGGCATCAGGACGGGATCGACTATCTGGTGATGGAGTTTCTGGAGGGCGAGACGCTGGCGGACCGACTGGCGAAGGGCCCGCTGCTTCCAGAGCAAGTGTTGAAGTATGGACTTGAGATTTGTGAAGGGTTGGAGAAAGCGCATCGCGGCGGCCTAACGCATCGGGACTTGAAGCCGGGCAACATCATGCTGACCAAGTCAGGAACCAAGCTGATGGATTTCGGCCTAGCCAAGTCCGGCTCCCTGTCTGGCGGCACATCTTCCGGCCTTACCCTGACCAGTCCCGTGGCCAGCCGTCCCCTGACGCAGCAGGGCATGATCGTCGGAACCTTCCAGTACATGTCGCCGGAACAGATCGAAGGAAGAGAAGCCGATGCGCGGAGCGACATCTTCGCCTTGGGTGCGGTGCTGTACGAAATGGCGACGGGCAAGCGGGCGTTCGAGGGGAAGACTACGACCAGCGTCATCGCGGCGATTCTGGAACGCGATCCTCTACCCATTTCCGCGGTACAACCGATGTTTCCGCGAACGCTGGACAGTGTGGTTAAGACCTGTCTGGAGAAGGACCCGGAAGAAAGATGGCAGAGCGCGCACGACGTTAAAGTGCAGTTGAAGTCGATTGCGACGTCAGCGGGTCCGCTCGAAACGCGACCGACCCGGCAGATTCGCGAACCTCTTATTTGGATTGCCGCGGTGGCGGTGGCGTTGATGATCGCGACAGCGGTTTATTTCCGCTCACCTCAGAGTGCGGCGCAACCTGTCTGGTCTTCGATTCTGGCCCCGGAGAATTCCACCTTCGCCTACTTCGCCGGGCCAGTTGCTGTCTCCCATGACGGACGGGCGATGACTTTCGTGGCCACGAACTCCGGGGGTCAGGATATGGTGTGGGTGCGGCGCCTCGGTGATCTCAAGGAGCGGGTCTTAGCCGGCACCGAAGGAGCCTCCAATCCCTTTTGGTCTGCGGATGACCGCTCGATAGGATTCTTTGCGGGAGGAAAACTCAAAACCACAGACGCTGGCGGAGGACCCGTGGTTACTATCTGCGACGTGACCGGCTCTCGCGCTGGCACTTGGAGCCAACGTGGGGTCATCCTGTTCGCCGCAACCTGGGGTGCGATTTATCGGGTTCCGAGTTCGGGGGGTACGCCGGAGGCGATCACGACGCTGGATCGTTCACGCGGCGAAATGAGCCACCGCTGGCCGTCTTTTCTGCCCGACGGACACCACTTCCTTTATTTTGCCGCCAATTTTTCGGGTGGCCGTGCGGAAAGCGCGGCGGTTCTGCTGGGCGACCTGGACTCGAAAGAAAGCAAGCTTCTGTTTCACGCCCGCTCCAACGCGGCCTACATGCCCGGATACATTTTGTTTGTGCGGGACCGGACGCTGATGGCTCAGCCCTTTGATGAGAAACGTCTGGAAATCCGAGGCCAGCCTTTTCCAGTTGCCGAGCAAGTGCAGTACGACGAACTCAGCTGGCGAGGAATATTCTCGAGTTCGTTCAATGGCGTGCTGGCCTACCAAGGTGGGAATACCGGGGCGAACTCGCGTCTGATTGTTCTGGACCGCGCGGGGAAGCTGGTCGAGACCATCGGCACGCCTGGGGATTTTACCAGCCACAGGATTTCAGCTGACGGGCAAAGGCTGGCGGTGGGTGTGCTGGACGCCAGCGTTGGGAACTACAAGCTGTGGCTCTATGACCTGTCCCGCGACAAACAGACCCGGCTTACTTTCGGGTCCGGCCGAACCCTCTTCCCGGTTTGGTCGCCAGACGGAGGCCGTGTTGGGTTTGCTTCGAACCAGTCGGGGATCTACCAACTGGCTGAAAAGCGTTCCGACGGCATGGGCAATGAAGAACCCATCCTGGATTCAGACACCAGTAAGTACCCAACCGCATGGTCGACAGACGGGCGCTTTATCGCCTACAACACCGCTGCCCCCGGGAAATACGCGATGGAGCTGTGGATCGTGCCCCGCTTCGGGGAACGAAAGCCCTACTCGTTTCTACAGGGTAGCTTCAATGTGGGGCAGGGTCAGTTCTCTCCCGACGGACGCTGGTTGGCATACTGCTCGGACGAGTCGGGGAGGCCGGAGGTTTATGTGACGCCCTTCCCCGGGGGCGGGAGCAAGTGGCAGGTGTCGGTGGCCGGAGGCACAAGTCCAAGATGGCGTCGAGATGGCAAGGAGCTTTTTTATCTGGCCGCCGATTCGGAGCTGATAGCGGCGGAAGTGGACGGTAGCGGTTCCAGCTTCCAGGTTGCCGCGGTCCGGCCGCTCTTTCATGTGCTTCTGAAAACTGGCATTGCACGGCTGGACCTTGGTTCCACGTCTGAGCAAATCAGCTACGACGCAGCGCCCGATGGAAAGTGGTTTGTGGTCAACTCGCCACCCATCGGAACCCCTCCACCCATTACTCTGATCACCAACTGGGCGCCGGAGCCGGGAAAATGACGCTGGCAGCGGGCACAAGACTCGGTCCGTACGAAATTGTCTCGCGGCTGGGCGCGGGCGGCATGGGTGAGGTGTATCGCGCACGGGACACGAGGTTGGAGCGCGACGTAGCTGTCAAGGTTCTGCCCGCCAATCTGTCTTCAGATCCGTCGTTGCGACAGCGCCTGGAGCGCGAGGCCAAAGCCGTCTCCAGACTCTCTCATCCTCACATTTGCACTCTCCATGACATCGGTCATCAGGACGGGGTGGACTTTCTGGTCATGGAACTGGTTGAGGGAGAAACGCTGGAGCACCGGCTCACCAGAGGACCTTTGCCGCCGGAGCAAGCGATTCGTTGTGCGGCGCAGATTGCCGATGCGCTGGCCAAGGCACACAAGCTGGGGATCACACATCGCGATCTCAAGCCGTCGAACGTCATGCTGACGAAATCCGGGGCCAAGCTGATGGATTTTGGTTTGGCGAAAGAATCCGGCCCGGCTCCCTTGGCCACCGCCCTGAACGAGATGACGGCAGACCAGGCGAAGCTGACGGTGGAAGGAACGATTGTCGGAACCTTCCAGTACATGGCACCCGAGCAATTGGAAGGAAAAGAAGCAGACGCGCGCACGGATATTTTTGCTTTGGGCGAAGTGATCTACGAAATGACGACGGGCAAGCCGGCATTCAGCGGCAAGAGCCGGGCCAGTTTGATTGCGGCAATCCTAACGACCGAACCTCCGCCGATCGCGCAACTGCGGCCGATGACGCCGCCGGCGCTGGAGCGGGTAGTCAGGAAATGTTTGTCGAAGGATCCAGACGAACGCTGGCAGTCCGCTCGTGACATAAAGACAAACCTGGAGTGGATCGCGGAAGGTGCAGATCCAGCCGCGTCTTCTACGCTCAAGCGCAGTCCTTGGCGGGAGCGTGTCGCCTGGATGCTGGGGCTGGCATCGCTGAGCGCTCTGGCGTTTTTCGCTACGGGCCACTATCGCGCTCCGTCAACCGGTGAGCCCGTGCGGTTTTCTGTCTATCCTCCCGAGAAAGCAGTCTTTTCAGGACCTCCGAACATAACCGTCCCTGTGCCTCAGTTCGCCCTGTCTCCGGATGGACGCGCCCTGGTGTTTGTGGCGAATCCATCGGGAGCCGATCCTGTGATCTGGCTGCGTTCCATCGACCAGGTGACAGCCCGCCCATTGCCTGGGACGGAACGTGCCCAACTTCCTTTCTGGTCTCCCGACAGTCGCTGGGTCGCCTTTTTTGCCGAAGGCAAGCTGAAGAAAATTCCCGTCGCCGGCGGCCCCGTGCAGGTGCTGGCGGATGTTGCGGACGCCTTCGGCGGCTCGTGGGGACCAGACGACAGCATCATTTTCGGAAAATTAAGCAGCTCCATCTTTCGGGTCTCATCCGGGGGCGGTGTGGTCACCTCAGTAACGAAGGTGGACAGCATCCAGAAGGCGCACCGTTGGCCGCAGTTCCTCCCTGACGGCCGTCACTTTCTCTTCAATGTCCAGGGCGGTGACCCCGAACGTCGCGGCACTTATGTCGGCTCTCTCGACGGAGGAACCCAGGAATTTCTCGCCCGCACCGGGAGCAGTGCCGCGTATGCCTCGCCGGGCTATTTGTTGTATGTGGACGGGGACACCCTCCTGGGACAGACCTTCGATGCCGCGCGTCTCGAACTCCGAGGCGAACCGTTCACGATCGCAGAGCATGTGGGCCGTTCCACCGGCTTCAACGTCGGTGCCTCAGCTTCCGGCACTGGCATGCTGGCCTACGCTGCCGCCGTTTTGCACCGGGGTCGCCTGACCTGGTTTGACCGGAGCGGCAATTCGCTCAATTCGGTCGGCGTGGATGGGGACTATACCGATTTTCGGCTTTCCCCAAACAGCCAGACTCTGGCGGTGTCGCTGGTCGATCCCAAAGCGTGGAACCCAGATATCTGGCTGATCGACCTCGCTCGGGGGGGCTCGTCACGCTTTACTTTCGGGACTGAGCTCAGTGCTGCGCCTGTATGGTCGCCGGATGGTGCCCGGATTGTGTTCCGGACAGTTCGAAACGGTTTGACCGCACTGTACGAGAAAAGCGCCGGAGGCGGCGGCACCGAAACCCCCATGCTCACCAGTGAGACACAACTGGCAGCTGGCATCGACTCGCCTAATTTTGTCTGTTCTGACTAGTCCCCAGATGGGCGCTATGTCATAGGCAGTGTTCCCCAGCAGACGACCGGTGACGACCTTTGGCTGATCCCCCTCGGGGGCGACAAGAAGCCGTTCAAATTTCTGGGGCCACCGTCCGACCAACTGCACGGCAACTTCTCGCCCGACGGCCGCTTCGTGGCCTACACTTCGAACGAGTCAGGAAGGTTTCAAGTCTATGTTCAGACCTTTCCGCTCTCAGATCGAAAATGGCAGGTCTCCACGGACAGTGGATACGAACCCCGTTGGCGCGCCGACGGGCGTGAAATCTACTATCTTTCCGAAGACCGGAAACTGATGGCGGTCCCGGTCGGCGCCGGTCCGTCATTTGCTGTCCCCAAAGTACTCTTCCAGACGCGAGTGCCCGAAGGTGTGACTTCGCGGCGCACGCACTACGTTCCCAGTCGCGATGGCCAGCGCTTCCTGGTCAATACGCAGAGCAACGACGCGTTGCCCAATCCGATTACAATTGTGCTCAACTGGCAGGCGGAGGTGAGGAAATGACCCTTCCCGCCATCAGTACGTTTTGACCAAGTGAGGATCACTGGATCACACCGGCTGCGGCAGCCCCGTCCGGCGCAGTAGGTCGGCGTAGCGCGGATCGGAACGCATCCCGTACCAAGCCACGTCGCTTCCAAGATAGACCATGCCAGCCGTATGCTCTTTGTAACCCGTTTCGAGTAACCGAAACGTCTCGTCTTTGTCGCCCAAAACCGCGTAAACCCAGGCGAATTGATAGAAATCGACATAACTGTGCGAGGACAAGTCCTTGAACTCTTTAGCTTGCTTCACGCGCTTCTTCTCGCCCGGCTTCAGGTAGTAGGAGTGACGCCTCACTTCCTTAATTATGTCTTCCGTCTGAACCTTGCGCTTGAACCGACGCAGGGCATTCTCCAACGACTCACCCTCTTGTAGTCGAACTTCTGCCAAACTGATCACCCCCAAACGAATCCTGACGGGACAAATTTGAGGAAACATCACTCCGAGTAGCCATCGTCATCTTTATCGTCATCATCGTTATCTTCGTTGCCGTCGCCTTCGTCCTCCTCTTCGTCCTCCTCTTCCTCGGGCTCTTGTCGAAGGAGGGCATCGGCACCTACCAATGCTATTCGAGCGAGAGAAGACATGACTCCTCCTGAGGACGTGCGCCTCGTGGACATTTTAGACTCATGGCTTGTGGAACCAAACTGCCGAGGAAAAATATTGTTGTCGCACTCAGGCGTTTACCACTCACAACTGATTGCTAGATTATTCGCCAACGACGCACAGTTTCCGAGCCGACAATCCAGGGTCAGGCGAGTTAGTGACCACAAGGGCGTTTGTCGGCACTAACCCAACGGGCGAGCTGATAACTTCCGGGTTGCCCGTCAATATCAGGGCCCGGGCAAAAGTTCTCCCCAGTCCTCGGCACTGCACGTTGCCCGACCGCAAGTTTGTCGCCACAC
>Ga0209068_10000583_pt1 | contig 19667 bp, 13 predicted proteins | sample ColStrG_CSR_2012_FD_187200 | JGI IMG/M metagenome (GOLD analysis project Ga0209068, IMG submission 187200) | Freshwater sediment microbial communities in response to fracking from Pennsylvania, USA - Cold Stream Run_MetaG_CSR_2012 (SPAdes)... | ecosystem: Environmental > Aquatic > Freshwater >... | reverse complement strand
GATCTGTTTGCCTGCCCGAAAGAGGTGCTGGAGGAATTCACTGCGGGCAGAGGCGTTTGAAGTACGGCGGTCTTTGCGAACTTTGCGTCCTTTGCGGTTAAAGCTTTTGACCGCAAAGGACGCAAAGTTCGCAAAGTGGCTAGGCCCCCTGCCTGTTTTCCAGGCGCTGCCCAGAACTGTTTGGGTGCTAGAATTCAAAGTTAACTATCTCAGCCTGAAGGTATTTCCATGCCCGAGACGACGCTGCAAGTTCCATCGCCTTTGCCCCTGACCTCCCTTACCGAAGACGAAATCATGTTTCGCGATAACATCCACCAGTTTGCCGATGAGAAAGTCAGGCCGCTGGTGAAGGAGATGGACGAAAAGGGCGTCTTCGATCACGATCTGATTCACCAGTTCTTCCAACTCGGACTGATGGGGATTGAAATTCCGGAGGCGTACGGCGGCGGCGGGGGGAAATTCTTCGAGGCCATCCTGGCGGTTGAAGAAATGTCGCGGGTGGACGCTTCGGCAGGCGTTGTCGTAGACGTGCAGAATACGCTGGTCAACAATGCGCTGCTGCGGTGGGGATCCGAAGAACAGAAGAAGCATTTCCTTCCACGAATGGCGGCGGACACCTGCGGGGCTTATGCTCTCAGCGAAGCAGGTTCTGGCTCGGATGCTTTTGCCTTGCAGACCCGGGCCACGCTCCAAGGCGCCGACTATGTTTTGAACGGACGCAAGCTCTGGATCACGAACGGCAAGGAGGCTGGGCTGTTCGTGCTCTTTGCCACTGTGGATCCGGCGGCCGGCTACAAGGGAATTACGGCGTTCCTCATCGAGAAGAGTTTTCCCGGTTTTACCGTGGGCAAGAAGGAAGACAAGCTGGGCATTCGGGCATCGTCCACTTGCGAACTGATCCTCGAGGATTGCCATGTACCCAAGTCGAACGTGCTGGGCGAAGTCGGCAAGGGCTATAAGATTGCGATCGAGACCTTGAACGAAGGCCGCATTGGAATCGGCGCGCAGATGGCCGGGGTGGCGCGGGGCGCTTGGGAGTACGCTGCGAAATACGCCCAGGAGCGCAAGCAGTTCGGGAAAACGATCGCCGACTTTCAGGGAATTCAGTTCCAGATCGCACAGATGGCCACTGAAATCGAAGCCGCCAGGCTGATGGTGTATAACGCCGCACGAATGAAGGACGCCGGCGTGCCCTTCGTCAAGGAGGCCGCCATGGCGAAATTGTTTTGCTCGCAGGTGGCGGAGCGAGTGACCTCCCTGGCGATCGAGATTTACGGGGGGTACGGCTTCACCAAGGATTATCCGGTGGAGAAGTACTGGCGCGATTCCAAGATCGGCAAGATCTACGAAGGCACGTCGAACATGCAGTTGGCCACCATTGCGAAGCTGGTGATGGGTGGAAAATAGAAGGTACCCCGTTACGCCAGCCATTCGCCGGTTGAAGTTCCAAGACTCCTGATAAATTTTGCTTACAAATACGCGCCACGCACGTCGAACCAGCGGGCTAATCCCCATTCTTCCCGGAAACTTACCATTTCTTACTCAGGAGCACGCAGCATGCGTAACTGCCTTATCTTCCTGCCAGTTATTTTTGCTTTGAGCCTGGCGGCTTCCTCCCAGACTGCCGAAGAACTGGTCCAGAAAAACATCGAGGCCAAGGGCGGGATGGAGAAGATCAAAGCCATCAAAACCTTGCGCCTGACCGGCAAGTTGGATGCGGGAGGCGGGTTCACCGCTGCCGTGGGACAGGAAAACAAGCGTCCCAACCTGGTGCGTGAAACCTTTACGCTCCAGGGGATGACCCAGGTGCAGGCCTACGACGGTTCCAGCGGCTGGCAAGTCCGGCCGTTCGGGGGACGCAAGGATCCGCAGTTGATGGGCGAAGACGACGTGCGCGATCTGCTGATCGACTCTGACTTCGACGGTCCACTGGTGGATTACAAAGAAAAGGGCAACCAGGTCGAGTATCTGGGCCATGACGTGGTCGATGGCGACGACGCCCTGCGCCTGAAGGTTACGCTGAAAGACGGCGACATCATTTACTACTATCTCGATCCTGATACCTTCCTTGAAATTCGTACCGAACGGCGTGAGTTCATCCGCGGCGCAGTCCGGGACAGCGTGACAGACCTCGGTTCCTATAAACCTGTGGCAGGCGTAATGTTCCCCTTCTCGGTGAATGGTGGGCCCAAGGATGATCCCACGCAATGGCAGAGCGTGACCTATGAAAAGATCGAAGCCAACGTATCGCTGCAGGATTCTGATTTCGCGGTGCCAGCCTCGCTGAAGGAAGCTCCGAAAAAGGAAACGGCCGCGAAATAGATTAATTGCTCCACCAAGATTTTTGTGACTAATAGCGCGCGGACGCCCCCGCGTACAGCCGACGGGACGCCGGCGCTACGATTCAGAGGATCCTTTACGATGAGTGATTGCGTACGCCGTGCTTGCAGTTTGCTGATTTTCTCCTGTCTCCTCCTGGTTTTTGTTTCGTCTGTGGTGAACGGGCAGCAGCCCGTCAAGTTCGATGCCGCCACCATCTCCGGCCTGCCTGCCCGCAACATCGGCTCCGCCGCCACCAGTGGCCGAATCGCCGCTGTGGACGCCGTGCGGGAAGAGGGCCGTTTAACCGTATTCGCAGGAGCGGCGAGCGGAGGGGTGTGGAAGTCGGTCAACGGGGGCACGACCTTCCGCCCAGTCTTCGACCGGCAGCCGGTGCAGTCGATTGGAGCGGTGGAGATCGATCCCTCGAATCCCAAGATCGTGTGGGTGGGCACGGGAGAGTCATGGGTCCGAAACAGCGTTTCCGTCGGAGATGGCGTTTATAAGTCCACCGACGGCGGCGAGAACTGGACCAACATGGGGTTGCGTGACTCCGAGCACATCGCGAAAATCCTGGTGGATCCGAGGGACAGCAATCGCGTTTTGGTCTGCGCCACCGGCCACCTGTGGGATGACAACCAGGAACGCGGCGTTTACCTGACCTCGGACGGAGGGCAGACGTGGAAAAAGGTGTTGGGCGGGGCTAACGGATCGACGGGTTGCGGGTTGATGGCGTCGAGTCCACGGGAACCGAAAACCGTGTTCGCTTCGCTGTGGGATTTCCGCCGCCAGGGCTGGACCTTCCGCTCCGGCGGCCCAGGCAGCGGGCTCTACCAGTCCACAGACGGCGGCGAACACTGGACCGAACTCAACGAGAGCAACAGCAAGGGCCTTCCGGAAAAACCTTGGGGGCGGGTTGCCGTCGCCGTGGCGCCCTCGAAACCACAAGTCGTCTATGCCAACATCGAATCGAAAAAGAGCGCTCTGTATCGTTCCGATGACGGCGGCAAGAGCTGGAACCGGCTGGATGCCAGCCTGTTCGTGGTCTGGCGTCCTTTCTACTTTGGCAACCTCATCGTGGACCCGAAGGACGAAAACAAAATCTTCAAACCGGATGGACCGCTGCTGGTCAGCGTGAACGGCGGACACAGTTTCAGCGTGGTTTCGAGCAACGCGCACGGCGACTTTCACGATGTCTGGATCGACCCCTCCAACCCCAATATCGTATATACGACGGATGACGCCGGTCTTTGGCGCAGCGAAGATGGCGGTACACGCTGGAAGCACCAGTTCAATCTTCCGGTCTCGCAGTTCTATCACGTGAGCGTGGACAACGCTGACCCATACCATGTCTATGGCGGTCTGCAGGACAACAGTTCCTGGGTGGGAGACTCATCGTATCCGGGCGGTGTGACCAACTCGCGCTGGGAAAATATGTACAGCGGCGATGGCTTCTGGATGTTCGAGGACCCGTCCGATCCCGCCTACATCTACGCGGAGGCTCAGGGCGGAACTATTGGTCGCGTCAACCGCCACACTCACGATACCCGGCCCATCCAGCCGCTGCCGGAATATGGCGAGAAGAAGCTGCGCTTCAACTGGAACGCGCCGATTCACATGAGCCCCAACGAAAAGGGCACCATCTACATCGGGGCGGAGTTCCTTTTTCGTTCGCGCGATCACGGCCAGTCGTGGGAGCGGATCTCGCCGGATCTCACCACCAACGATCCGGAAAAACAGAAACAGGAGGAATCGGGCGGCGTCACTGTCGATAATTCCGCTGCCGAGATGCATACCTCAATCTATTCCATCTCGGAATCGCCTAAGAACGGGCAGATCATCTGGGTCGGCACCGATGATGGCAATCTGCAGATCACGCGGGATGGCGCCAAGAGCTGGGCGAACGTCGTGAGCAACGTTCCCGACCTTCCCAAATTCTCCTGGGTCTCAACGGTTGCGGCCAGCCGCTTTGCGGAAGGCACGGCCTACGCAACGTTTGATCGCCACACCTTTGGCGACATCAAGCCTTATCTCTATAAGACGACTGACTACGGGAAAACCTGGATGTCATTGCCGGTGCAGCAAAACGGGGTTCGTGGCTATGCCCACGTGATCACGGAAGACACTGTCGATCCCAATCTGCTTTTTCTGGGCACAGAATTCGGGCTGTGGATTTCGACCGACGGCGGGCAGCACTGGGGTCAGTACAAGGGGAGCGATTTTCCCGATGTGGCGGTGCGCGATATTGTCGTGCATCCGCGTGAGTCTGACCTCGTGCTGGCCACGCACGGGCGCGGTATCTGGATCATCGATGACATCTCACCGCTGCGGGCTCTAAAGCCAGAACTGATGGAGAAGGATGCAGCCCTGATGGACGGCCCGCCCGCGATTCAATATTTCCAGGCCAACGGCGGTTGGCCTGAGGGCGACGAAACGTTCAATGGCCCCAGCCGCAACACCGATGCATTTATTACTTACTACCAGAAGCGGCGGCATATCTTTGGCGATCTCAAGATCGAGATCTTCGACCAGGATGGCAAGCTGCTGGACACCATCGCGGGCAGCAAGCATCGCGGTCTCAACCGGGCGACGTGGGGAATGCGGCTCAAGCCGCCTGCGGTTCCGCCCGCCGCGGCGGCGCTGTTCGCGGCCTCGCAGGGCCCGCGCGTATTGCCCGGAACCTATTCCGTCAAACTTACGAAGGGCGACCAGACATACACCGGAACTATAAAGGTAGTGCTCGACCCGCGCGCCACCTATAACCTTGAAGACCGCAAGGCGCAGTTCGACTTGAGCATGAAGCTGTACCACCTGCTGGAACACATGAGCTACACGACGGCGGCGATTCAGGGCGTGCGCGATGACGCCAACGCACGGGCGGCGAAACTCGGCGAGAAAGATGCTCTGCGTGCGCGCCTGCAGCAAGTTGCGGAAGAATCAGACAAGCTGCGTTCCAAGATCGTGGCCACCAAGGAAGGTGGAATGATCACCGGCGAAGAACGCTTGCGCGAGCTTCTGGGCAGCCTGTATGGAGACGTCACCGGCTGGGAGGGGCGGCCTACGGATTACCAGGTGAAACGTACGGACGCGCTGGCCCGGGAACTGGAAGACGTGGCCAGTGATTTCCGCAAGCTAACCGACAAAGAACTGCCCGCAATCAACGCCGGTCTGAAGAAAAAGAAGCTCGAGACCATCCAGGTGCCGGATGAAGGCCAGTGGAAGAATCAGCAGCAGAGGCAAAGCGCTTCAGGTACGACTGCAACCCGCGGTTTTCACGAAATGGATTGAGGTCGGGGTCGCGGTATCGGCCGGAGGCGTGTTTAAAACTGTGCCCTTTCCTGATTCAGCCACCTCAGCGGCTTAAGCCGCAAACCCTCACTTGTTCGTGTGGCGCGGGCGCCCTCGCCCGCGGCCTTTGACTCTGAATTGGCCTTTCGCGGGCGGGGGCTCCTTCGACTTCGCTCAGGACAGGCCCGCGCCACACGAACTCAGCTTTTTAGTACGAGTAGACTTCGTGCCCTTCCCATATTTCGATTCGGATCCTACTGTGGCGGCGCAGCCGGCGTAGTGGCCGCTCCAGGCGTGATCTGAGTTCCGATCACGTCGCCGGAAACGATCATCTCCACCCGGCGATTCAGTTGCCGGCCCTTGGCGGTGCTGTTATCGGCGACCGGATCACCTTTACCCAAGCCACGCGCTATTACGTTGTTGATCGAAACCCCGTTGTCAACCAGGTAGTCGCGCACTGACGCGGCCCGCTTTTCCGACAATGTCTGGTTGTAGGAGTCGCTGCCAATGCTGTCGGTGTGACCTTCAATCTCCAGACGCAGATCCGGATAGGCCAGAACGATGCCTGAGATCCTGGCCAGGCGCTCCCGGGCGGCAGGTTTCAAGGTGTAGCTGCCGGAGTCAAAGAGCACGTCGGGCATGCTCACGACCAGCCCGCGGGGTGTGTCCTTGGTTTCGAGCACCTGGTTAAGTTGATTGAGCAGACGCTGACGCTGTTCTTCTTTCTGGCGAATCGCCTCTTCCGCGGCCATGCGCTGCTTTTCGGCCTCGGCCTGCGCCCTCTGCTGCTCTGCCAGCGCTGCAGCCGCAGCCGCGTCGGCTTGAGCCTGTTGCGCCTGGGCAGAAGCTTGAGCAGCCTCGGCCTGCGCCCGCTTGCGGGCATCTTCTTCCGCCTGGGCCTTGGCCTGGGCTTCGGCTATGGCAGAGGCCTGCGCGTCGGCTTCAGCCTTTCGCTGTTTGTCCAGCATGGCCTGTTTCTCGTTCGCGATCCGTTCCTGCTCTTTCCTGCGCAGGGTAAGGACGCGGGCATCTTCAGCCATCTGAGTGGCGCCGCGAGCGGCGGTGCCGACCGGAGTGTTGCCCTGCTTGCGCCGCAGATAATCTTCGGCGCGAGCCAGATAATCTTCCGCCTTTTGCAAACTATCAGGTGCGTATTTGGCCGCGCCCGCGGCCTTCGCGATTGCTACCGCATTGCGCGCTTCGAGCAGGGTGAGTGGCGTCTTGGGGGCGGCGGTCGCCGAAGGAAGCTGCTGGGCGGGCATGTCAATGGTGTATTGCCCGCCTTCGAGCATATCGAACTTGGCGTCGATGGGCTCCTCAAAGCCCTTGGTTTCCTGCCGGATGACGTTTTCGGCGACTACTTCGTTGCTGGGGCGAGTCACCGAAAAATACGGTTCCGCGGTTACGATTAACCCGAATGCCTGCAGGTCGGTAGTGACGTCAACACTGCTTTTTCCGGACGAGTCGGGAACGATTTCGCCGAGGTTGTTGGCGCGGCCTTCGGGTGTGATCGCCCACAGCACGTAGGTCAAATATTGCGGACCAAATTTGGTCGCTGGTCCCATTTTTGAAAGTTCCACATTGATCTGCAATCGTCCGGCTTTGCTATCCACCTTGGCCTTGCCTTTGATATCCGGCATGAGGTCGGTTCCCTTTATGTCGACGGTGGTGGAGCCTCCGCGATGACGATAGTTGACCGCCTTGGTAGTGCGGGAAACCACGTTGACCCGGAATATCGGGGTCTGATCCATCGGTTCTACGGGAGGGTTTTCCTGCTGAGCGGCCGCGAACGTGACCAGCAGCAGCATCATCAGGCAAATCCAGCTTGCGAACGTTCTCATGATTGCATCCTTCTTCGTCTGGCATTGGGTCTGGCATTGGGTCTGGCATCAGGCGCACGGGAGCTGCCGGGCCTCATGTGAGATTTTGATACTTCCGGGTATTGTTCGGAAGTGTCTCGCAAGCTACCACGCCACTACCTGCGAGGCCAAGCTAGCGAGGAAAAGCTAGCGAGGAAAAGTACGCGCTGGGTGAGATGCGAGACCGTCCATGGCGGTTGAGTCCGGGACTTAAAAATTAGTGGAGCTCACATGGGCAGGGCGCAAAGCCCATTTTTGCCCTCCAGCTCTCCGAAACCCTTGCCGGACGCGGCTTTTGGTCGAGCACGGTAAGTATCGAGGGTAACACATCGTGGTTACCAATAATGTGCAGCAACTTGCATTTGCGGACCTGTCTCCTGCCGTCAGGAACGCCCCTAAGTTCCTTGCCTGGAGTGCCTTAAGGGCGTCGGGATCGTTGGCGTACAAGCTGCATTCCCTACTATGCCCGGCTGTTCGCGGGACATAGATCGGGGTGCCATTTTGTGGAACCTGACCGGCGATAACGTTGCCATCAAGCCCAGGCGCACGCTTCTTCCCGTGCTCACAGTATTGTTCGTGGTTTCGTACGGCCTGCTGACCATGCTGGTGGTCGAGCAGGGGAAAACCATCGACTCTCAGAAGGGCCTGATTCAGGTGTTGTTCAACGACAGTGTCCAGTTGAGCAACCTTAAAGGAATGGCAATCCAGAAAAAGCAGGCCGAAGCCCGGGCAAAAAAAGCTCCAGCAATGCCGCAGAGCCCACAGTTGCAAAGCCCGGTCACGCCGCAGGCGGAAACCAAGAGCCACGGTACCCACAAGCTTCGGAAACCGCTTCCACAGAAGCCTCCGCGTGACGCTTCTGATGAATCGGATGAACGCCGCGCGCTGGTCTCGATCTAGGTTGCGCAGACCAGACTTTATAGCCCAGGTTTTACAGGCCCAGGTTTACTCCCCATGAGAATGTTCGCGACAATCCTGTTGTCAGTTTCGCTGCAGGGAGTCTACCGGGTTCCGCCTCCGAAGCCACCTTTGGATCGCGTCGCCGCCCAAAAGCCGGCCCGCAAGGGCGGTCGCTGGTACTTTGCGGAAAGCGGTCACGCCGTGTATTGCTACGGCCCGGTCCGAGTCATGCCGCAGCCGGAAGGCGGACTGCAGCGGGTCGCCACCTTCTGCCAGGGCGAGAGGAACATGGTCCCGCTGAAAGACTAGTTTCCGTTCTCACCAAGACCCACCTGGGCCCAGACGTCCTCAGATGGCCGCCGTTCAAAACTGCGGAGCTTCGCTCCGCTGGGCAGGTGAGACACCTGCCCCTACATGGATCGTGAGATTTCCAGGGCCGCACTGAACGCCTGGTTTGACCTGTTTGTGAATCCCGCCTAAGATTGCGGCTGCATCACTTCCGGTATTGCCCTGTCCATGATCGGCCAGACCATCTCTCACTACCGCATCATTGAAAAGCTCGGCGGTGGCGGCATGGGCGTGGTCTACAAGGCCGAAGACACCAAGCTGGGCCGCTTTGTCGCCCTCAAATTCCTTCCTGACGACGTAGCCAAGAATCATCAGGCGCTGGAGCGCTTCCGGCGCGAAGCTCGATCTGCTTCCGCCCTCAACCATCCCAACATCTGCACCATCCACGAAATCGACGAGCAGGGCGGCCAGGCTTTCATCGTGATGGAATTCCTGGATGGGCAAACCCTGAAACATCGCATCTCCGGGCGTCCCCTGGACACCGAGGTGCTGCTGAACCTGGCCATCGAAATTGCTGATGCCCTGGACGCGGCTCACTCCCGGGCCATCATCCATCGCGATATCAAGCCGGCAAACATCTTCGTCACCAAACGAGGACAGGCCAAGCTGCTGGATTTCGGACTGGCCAAGCTGGCGCCGGACACGGTTGCCGGCGCCGACGGTTCGGGACTGCGAACGGCTACCAGTCACGAGATGATGACCAGCCCTGGTTCAACCATGGGAACCGTGGCTTACATGTCTCCAGAACAAGTTCGCGCTGAGGAGATCGACTCGCGGACTGACCTGTTCGCTTTCGGCGCCGTGCTCTACGAGATGGCGACCGGCGAACTTGCGTTCTCCGGAAGCAGCGCGGGCGTGGTGTTTGAGGCGATCCTGAACCGGAATCCGCCTGAAGCTTCGACTCTGAATCCCAAGCTCCCCGCGAAGCTGGAGGAAGTGATCTCCAAGGCCCTGGATAAAGACCGCGAGATGCGTTATCAAACCGCCGCCGAGTTGCGCGGCGATCTGAAGCGAATCAAGCGCGGCCTGGATTCAACGCGAGCGCACGCGGTCATGTCCAGCTCGCCGGCTGGTTCAGGGCAAGTGCCGTTGCCCGCGCCGGGATCCGCCCCAGGGCCGGACTCAGTGTCGGGCGCAGTGTCGGGCCGAGCGTCGGAAAAAGAAAGCGTGGTTCCGCGAGCGCGCGTTTTTCTTGCGGCTGCGTTGGCGTCAGCAGTTGCGCTAATCGTGGGAGCTGTCGCCGGAATGTTCTTGTTCAAGCGTCCGGTACAGGCTGTGCTCCCCACGTATCACCCGCTGGCGTTCCGGCGCGGAATTGTACGCTCCGCCCGATTCACACCCGACGGCAAGACGGTGATTTACAGCGCCGCATGGGAAGGCAAACCTCTGGCGCTGTTCAGCACCCGTCCGGAAAGTCCTCAGTCGCGTGAGATGGACCCGCCGGGAGCCGACGTGCTCGCCATTTCGTCCACTGGAGAGATGGCTCTGGCGCTCAAGAGCCGGCCCAGCGAGGGATTTCTTTATTCCGGTACCCTCGCTCGCGTGCCCCTGGGTGGAGGTGCTCCGCGCGAGTTGCTGGAAAATGTCGAATTCGCAGACTGGTCGCCGGACGGATCCACTCTCGCCATCGCCCACGACGTGGCTGGACGGAAACGGCTTGAGTTTCCACCCGGCAAAGTGTTGTACGAGTCGGACGGATGGATCGGCCATCTGCGTATTTCACCCAAGGGTGACCTGGTGGCGTTTCTGGACCATCCTCAACATCGTGACGATGGCGGCTCGGTCGCGATCGTCGATCTCGCCGGGAAAAAGACGACTCTTTCCGAAGGATGGGACAGCATTCAGGGCCTGGCCTGGTCGGCCAGCGGGGATGAGATCTGGTTTACCGCGACCCGGACCGGTGGCGACCGTTCTCTCTATGCCGTCGATCTTTCACGGAAGGTCAGAATTCTGGCACGTGTCCCGGGCGAGCTCACCTTGCTGGATGTCGGCAAAGAGGGCAATGTCCTGCTGACTCGTGGCATCGACCGCGCCGGAATCGTCGGGCTTGCTCCCGGGGAAACCAAGGAGCGGGATTTGTCCTGGCTGGATTGGTCGACTCCCGGCGATTTGTCCGCCGACGGCAAGAGCGTGCTTTTTTCCGAGGCAGGAGAAGGCGGCGGGCCCAAATACGCGGTTTACGTGCGCAACACCGATGGCTCCCCGGCGGTTCGGCTCGGGGAAGGTACCGGAGTTGCCCTTTCGCCTGACGGAAAATGGGCTGTGGCCCGGCCTAATACGTCTCCCGCTCCTATGTACCTGTTGCCTACGGGTGTAGGGGATGCGAAGCCTCTCGGCCAGGATTCGATTAACCACGTCCGGGTCCGCTGGATGGCGGACGGGAAGCGGCTGATATTTTCGGGAAACGAACCGGGGCACGGCCTTCGCCTCTACGTGCAGTCGATAGAAGAAGGCAAACCGCGCGCCTTCAGCCCGGAAGGAGTGAACTCAACTTTTGTTCTGTCTCCGAACGGCGAAATGGTTGCGGCTGTCGGCCCGGATCACAAACTCTACACCTATCCCATCAATGGGGGCGAGCCACGCCTGGTTCCCGGCGTGCAAGCGGGCGAAGCGCCCACCGGCTGGTCGTCGGACGGACGCACGTTGTACGTATTTCAATACGGCCAGATTCCAACGCAAGTGGTCCAGATCGACATCGCCAGCGGACAGAGAAAACCCTGGAAGGAACTCAATCCGGCGGATGCAGCCGGAATCGATACCATCAACGGCGTCATGATGACCGCCGACGCCAAGGGATACGTCTACGGATATATTCGAACCCTCTGCGACCTGTATCTGGTGGAGGGGTTGAAGTAGGGTGTATCGCGCAAATGGGAAGGGCACGGCTTCAGCCGTGCCGCCGCAGAGCCCCAACTAAGAGATGTCATCAAGAGATGTCATCCTGACCGGCCTTCAGGCCGGGAAGGACCTGTGTATTTGGTTTGGACTGCACAGGTTCTTACTCGCTTCGAAGCATCCCCAAAGAGTCAGCCGGCACGAAATCTTCAAATCCGATACATTTTCCTTATGCCCAAGTTTGAAAAACATATCTTCATTTGCGGCAACCAGCGCCCGCCCGGAGCGCCGCGTCCATGCTGCGATCCCCAGGGCCAGGCGGAGCTGCAGAAATCATTCAAAGAGAAGCTGGCGGCACGCGGACTGAAGGGAAAAGTGCGAGCCAACCAGTCCGGCTGCCTCGACCAGTGCGAACACGGCCCCAATCTGGTCGTCTATCCGGATGCGGTCTGGTACGGTGGAGTTACCCTCGGCGACGTCGACGAAATTATCGAGTCCCACATCCTCGGCGGGAAACGAGTAGAGAGATTGCTGCTGCCCGACTCCTGCCTCAACACCACCTGCGAGCACCGGCTGCCAAAAGTCAGGAAGTAAATCTGGTAGGCGCGGCAGGAATTGAACCTGCAACCGTCGGATTAGAAATCCGATGCTCTATCCGTTTGAGCTACGCGCCCATTTCTTGCAGTTGCTGAAAACGGACAATTCGTCTCCAGCTTCTAAATTCTACCCCGACCCCGTCGTCCGGAACGAATTCGCCCTCCTAGAACACCCGTCCCAGCTGGAAGAACAGTTTACGGTGGCCGCTGTCGCCCAGGCTGCCGCCGACAAAGAGTGGGCCCACGGCGGTTTCGGCCAGGACTCCGGCGGCGACATCATTGGGAAATTTGGTTTCTGTGGGGATGCCGTACATCTTGCCGAATTCGTACATCCCGATGGCATAGACTTTTTTGCCGACAAAGGGCGGCAGGGTGAGGATGTCATGCAGGTAGCCTGCGTGCAGCAGGTAGTACTGGTCGCCAAAGAGCTCGTTGAGTCCGTAGGCGCTGAGCCGCAGGGGTCCGCCCAGGAAATACAGCGGGACGCCTGACTCGCCTCTACCGAAGGTCGATCCGCCCTCGCCGATGACGAATAAAGACGCGGGCTTGGTGATAGGCCGGAAGTATCCGAAACGGGTGTCCAGCGCGGGGAAACTCTCAAGCGCGTTGGGGTAGTGATCGAAGATCCGGAAGTTGGTTTCCACGCGATAGCCCCGCCGCGGAATCACGGGATCGTCGGTGTGATCGGTGAGAAATCTCAGCCGTGCGTTACCGGTCCTTCCGCTGACGGAAAGAAACTCGGGAGTGCCGAGGCGAAGGGCGGCGTCGAGATACCCGAATTCATATCCGGCGCGGACTTCCGTGAAGCGGCTGAATCCATATCCGACGTCAGCGCCGATGCTGGCCCGGCGCAAACGGTAGTCGGCCCGCGGGTTGTTCCGGTTGTAAATCTTGAATGAAGTCTCGCTGGCCCCGGCGCGGGGAGCGAGAAACCACTTGCTGATTGCGGTCCATGGCTTGTAGAGCTCGGTCTGGAGGCCGTAGGTATTGCCGAAGAGAGCGTCAACCCGCCATTCCGAGCGGTAGCCGGCGACGTCCATAAATGTGAACCGGGCAGCCTGAGTAAAGTTCACGTCACCGAGTTCGGAACCGTCCACTTCGAAGCCCAACTGCAGGATCGGCGGGGCATAGTCTTTTTCGTGGACGGTGAAGATCAATCCGTCCTGGCCGTTGATGCGTTCCATCCGGTATCCCACCCGGCTGAACTTGCCGATTCCGGCGAGGCGGGTGAGCAGGTGGTCGAGCGATTTGGTGTTCACCGGTTTGCCCACCAGCGGTTTCAAAAAGCGTTCGATGTTGGTTTGCGCTTCCTGATCCACGCCCTCCACCCTTACATACTGGGGCACAGCGACGTGCGTTCTCTTGCGCGCATCGCGCCGTTCCAGGTATTCACGCCAGGCTGAATCATCGAGGGAATAGGGAGTCAGCACCGTGGTCTTTTCAGAGGCGGCGTTCTTCCCGATTCCGATGATGGTCTCGGATTTTTCGTAGTCCATCGAATTGAACTCATGAAGATCAACTTTCACCACCAGGTCGGCGCCGGCCAGTCCACGAATTTCATTGTCGCGAACCACAACGTCAATGGATCGGCCGAGCACGCTCACCAGCGAAGTGATCTCCGACGCTTTTGCCGGCGCGACCTCCAGGTGCACTCCGATGACAACGTCGGCACCCATCTGACGAACCACGTCCGTGGGCAAGTTTCCTACGAGGCCACCGTCGACGTACACCTTTTCGCCGTCGCGAACCGGAGAAAAAATAGCGGGTATGGACATAGTCGCCCGCAGCGCCTCGGCAAGCTGGCCGTCGTGAAAAATAATCTCCTTGCCGCTTACCAGGTCGGTGGCTACACAGCGGAAGGGAATGGGAAGCTCGTCGAAGGTGGTCACCTCCGAATAGGGCAAGGTCTCGCGGTCGATGAGCAGCGTGATCAGGTGACCAGTGTTCAATCCTGAGGGCAGGGAGAGACCGTGCTTGAGTCCGAGGTGAATTGAATTGGGATACGCGGTCAGGTCTTCCTTGCGGCGGAAGGACAAATCTTCGTAGGGAATGTCGCCGCCGATGATCGTGTCCCAGCTCTGGGCCTCGACCAGCGCCTGCAGCTCGCTTGGACTCTTACCCGACGCATACAGTCCCGCGACCAGGCCTCCCATGCTGGTTCCGGCGATGTAGTCCACGGGAATTTGGTGCTCTTCAAACCATTGCAGAACTCCGATATGGGCCAGGCCAAGCGCTCCGCCTCCCTCCAGCGCCACGCCGATCCTGGGGCGCGACTTTGGTCGAGCCTCGCTGGACGTGGATTGGGTTTGCTGCTGCGGTTCTTCTTTGGGCGACTGCCGGTCGGGATCAGACTGTGCCCCGGCAAGGAGGGGCAGAAATATGAAGAGCAGGAGAGAAGAAAGAAATCTGCGCATGATGAACTCCGCAAGAGGACTATCCCGTTCCCGTATGGAACGGACCAGGGAAAAGGCTTCACCATCTTACGCAAGGGCTTGATTCAGGCAAGCGGGCTCGCGCGGAGAAATTAGGAGGCTGTCGAAGCTTCGGAGATCAGGCTTGTCAGCCAGATGCTGATGGTACATGTCCCGTTTTCCGCGAGGTATGGGCCTGACATCACGTGGTTTCGCCGCCGTTTCCTGTGAGAATAGACTCATGAAGTTTTCCTCAAAGAAATGGCTGGCCGCCGCCGGCGTGCTGGCACTGGCGCTCTCGTGCGCGAATTGCGGCGGAGGCCTTGCTTCGAATACAACGACGATGTCGGCCGGCGGAAGCGGCTCCGGCAGCGGGACTGGCTCAGGCAGCGGTAGCGGATCCGGCAGCGGGTCTGGCTCGGGCGGCAACAGCCAGAGCGCATGCAGCGCGATGAGCCCGGGGCAGGGCGCGAGCCTCAACGGCTTCCGTCCGTTTGCCAGCGACAATCTCTGGAATACGGATATTTCGGGCGCTCCGGTGGATGCGAACTCGGGTGCGATCATCAACTTCATCGGTCCGACTATCGGAATGCATGCTGATTTTGGATCGGGGCAGTATCAGGGTTCGAATATCGGAATCCCTTACGCAGTGGTGGACGGGACACAATCGCCGGTGAACATCAATTTCACCGCGTATGGCGATGAAAGCGATCCCGGCCCCATGCCGATTCCGGGCACCGCGTCGATTGAGGGAGATCCCAATCCCGGCAACGGAGATCGCCACGTGCTGGTGCTCGACAACGGCAATTGCTTTCTCTACGAGCTGTACAGCTCGTACCCGAACACTGACGGAAGCTGGAATGCCGCCTCCGCAGCGGTCTGGGATTTGCTGGCCAACGAACAACGGCCATGGACCTGGACTTCCGCGGATGCCGCCGGGTTGCCGATTTTTCCCGGCCTGGTGCGCTACGACGAAGTGGCCGCCGGACAGATTCAGCACGCCATCCGCTTCACACTGCCGCAGAGCCGGGCGGCGATGGTCTTGCCCGCGACGCATTGGGCGGCCAATTCCAGCGATCCCAATGCGCCGCCCATGGGCATGCGCCTGCGGCTCAAGGCGGGCTACGATATTTCCAGCTTCTCTACAAACGTGCAGGTCATTCTTTCTGCCATGAAGAAATATGGTTTGATCATGGCGGACAACGGCAGCGCCATGTACATCAGCGGCGCGCCTGACAGTCGCTGGGACAATAACGACTTGCACAACCTTTCGCAGGTGCCAGCCTCGGCGTTTGAAGTTGTACAGATGAATCCCATCTACTTGGCTTCGAATGTGCCGCAAGGCGCGGCGCCGGCCATTGCCGGCTTTACCGCCACGGCGTCCAGCGGTGCGGGAAGCAGCGTGACTTTGTCGTGGAATGCCAGCAATGCTACTTACGTCATCGTGTCTCCGCAGATCGGTGCGGTGCGCGGCAGCAGCGTGACGGTCAGCCCGGGTCAAACCACCACCTACACTCTTTACGCCACAAACCAGTACGGGCGCAGCATGGCCACAGTCACGGTAAACGTGCCCTAGCAGATGTGGCGAGGGCGCCCTCGCCCGCGGCCTTTGACTCTTGGGGCTCACCTCTCGCGGGCGAGGGCGCCCGCGCCACACTCGCCGGCCGCGTCACACAAATTCAGGAACGATAGTTTCCTTTCCTTGGGAAGAAAAGACGCTTCGAAGGAATTGTGTGCCGGTTTCCGCAGGCGTTAGCCGGGAAAGCGGAGATCTGCTTGGCCAACCGTGGCGCGGACTCGCTCTCAGGAAAGTCGAAGGGCTCCCCCCGCGGAAGGTGAACCCGAAGTCAAAGGCCGCGGGCGAGGGCGCCCGCGCCACACTGGCATCGAATGCGTTTATACTTCCGCGTTGTCTCCTCCCACCACATCTCGACTCGCCTACATCGACTGGATGCGCGGCCTGGCCTGCGTCCTGATGTTTCAGACGCATTGCTACGATTCCTGGTTGAGCCCCGAGGCACGAAAGACCACATTTTTCATGTGGTCGCAGCTGGGCGGAACGTTACCAGCGACGTTATTTCTTTTTCTGGCCGGACTTTCATTCGCTCTGGTTACCGACAAGCTGAGACAAAAAGGTCTGCCGCCAGGTCAGATTGCCCGCACGACCATACGCCGGGGCGCGGAAATCCTGGGGCTGGGCTTTCTGTTCCGGCTTCAGGAATATCTCATCGCGTGGGGATGGGCTCCCTGGAGCGACTTGTTGCGAGTGGACATCCTGAACACGATTGGTGTTTCGATGATGCTGATGGGGTTTGTGTGCTGGATCGTGCTCAGGTTGAAACCCACTCGGGCGACTCTGGCGGGCAGTGCGGGCGGAGTCGCCCTGGCGATTTCGTTGCTGACGCCACTGCTCTGGACCACATGGCGTCCGCGATGGCTGCCCTGGCCGCTGGAATCGTATGTGGACGGGGTGCACAACCTCGGCCAGCCGCAGGCGTGGCTTTTTCCGATCTTTCCCTGGACAGCGTTCGCTTTTGCGGGTCTGGCAGTTGGCTTCTTCCTGCTGGGAGATTGGGCGCGTCAGCGCGATGCCACGGCCATTGCGGTTGCGGGTGCGGCCGGAGTTGGACTGACTTATTTGTCACGATGGATGGATGCAAGACCCCTCCAGGTTTATTCGGTCTATGACTACTGGCATACCAGTCCGAATTTCTTCCTCGTGCGCGTGGGTATGCTGCTGGTGATTTTAGCGGCGGCCTGGGCATGGTGCCGCTGGGGAGCGGGACAGTGGGGGTTCAGTCCACTGATCCAGTTGGGGCAGACTTCTCTGCTGGTCTACTGGGTACACATTGAGTTCGTGTACGGGCGGCTTTCCATTCTGCCCAAGCACGCGGTGAGTATTCAGACCGCGTCGGTGGGATTGCTGACCATTTTTCTTGCGATGCTGCTGCTGTCGGTGTTGCGTACCAGGCTGAAGGGGCGCCGGGAGGATTTACTGGTCCGGCGGACGGTGGCGGCGAGTTGAGTTACGTCAAGAGACTTTAACTGCAAAGTTCGTTGAGAAAACCCCAAAGGTCGCAAAGAAAATCCCACGAGACTTTCTTTGCGCGTCCTCTGCGTTTTCTCAGCGGCCTTTGCGGTTAAAGTCTTTTGATTTGTCCGTCCACTTGCCGGAGAGCATTCTCTACCAGCTTCAGAGCAATGGCCCAGTGTTGCCGGGCCTGGACGTCGTCGTCGCCATATCCGAAGAGATAGAGCGTGACATGGAAGCCGTCCCGAACCGCATCCCCCAGATGGTAAAAGCAGCGCCGGATGATCAATTCAGAGGCTGCCGGGATTTCCGGGACGCGCTTCAGCAGTTGATAAACCTGCCTGGCCAGTTGCTCGTGCTCGGCAAAAGCAAGGCGCGAGTCTGAATCCGAGAATAGGAGGTCAACGTAGGAGCCGAACTTGCAGGCGGCGCCGAAGATCTCCTCTTCGGGATTGATCTCAGTGCTGGACCAGGCGTCACACTTGGCGGTTTCCAGAAAGCCGCCGGGCGAATTTATCGCCGCCAGAAACTCCCGAAGTGCCGGCAAGCGTTGTGCTTCTTCAACCTCGAAGAGAAGCTCCGGCTCCCGTTTCAGGTCGAAATACCTTGGGCCGCCATCGGGGGCGGCCCAAGGCAGTTCCAGGGTGTCATCTTCGGCCCCGAGTTCGACCGCAAAATCAGCTTGCACGCTAGTGTGCGGGTGCGGGCTGAGGCGCTGCCTGCGGAGTGGTGGCAGGCGGGGCGAAGTTTACGGTCGGCACCGCGCGCGACCCTTCCGACGCGGCGAAGTAGGCTTCGTTGGGCTTGAATCCCGCCCAGCCGGCGTAAATATTGTTGGGAAATTTCTGGATGTAGGTGTTGTAGTCCTGCAAGGTGTCGTTGTAGCGTTTGCGCTCGACCGCGATGCGGTTTTCGGTGCCGGCCAACTCGTCCTGGAGTCTGAGAAAATTTTCGTTCGACTTCAACTGGGGATAGTTCTCCACGATCACCAGCAATCGGCCCAGTGCGCCGTCCAGTTGCTGGTTGGCGGCAATCTTGTCGGACGGGGTTCCGGCGGAAAGCAAGGCGGAGCGAGCCTTGGCGATGTCGCCAAAGACAGTCACCTCCTGCTGAGCGTAACCTTTTACGGTTGCGACCAGGTTGGGGATCAGGTCGGCGCGACGTTGCAGCACGATGTCCACCTGCGACCAGGAGGCTTTCACCGCCTCATTCTTGGTCACCAGGGTGTTGCGGACACCGACATATTGTCCGAAGGCGGCAAACGCAATCAACGCCAGGATGACAATCACGATCAGAACTTTCATACTTTCCTCCTCAACCAGAAATCGCGGGAATGCTCAGGCCAGACCCTGACCGGGGGCATCCAGCATTGTATCCACTGCGGTAGTTACCTGTTGCACAGCCGCCAAATAACGGCTGAACACATCTCTCACATCGAACTGCTTGCGGTCCGTCTTGTGCTCGCGGATGTCGAGCAATTGCAGCAAAGCGGAGGGATCGAACTGAATTCGAGTGGCGAGGGTTTGAATGGCATCACGTTTGGATCGGGGCGAAGCGTCGCCCAGCGCGATCAGGGCGTGGCGGAACAGAGTGGCAAAAGCCGAGAACGAGCCCAGCAGCAGATCCCAAAGATGCCGGTCATTCTTCGCAGACTGCAGCAGGCGTTGCCGCAGGAGAATGAGTTTTTCGCGCAGCTCGTATTCCACCTGGGCGCGATGCATCTCCATTGGAATTTGCAGGCCGGTCAGCGCGTCGTCGCCAAAAAGCACGCGGTGCTGCTGCCGCATATCCAGCAACTCGATGGAAAAAACGTCAGTAGAGCGCTCCAGTTCTTCCTGGGTCATGACCAGCGGCGCGGGATGTTTCTGGCCGTGCCACCATTCAACCACGGGTGCGATGGCGGAGAGCCGGTCGAACGAGGTTTCGCGCAGAATGCAAAGCAGGTTCAGGTTGGAGAAGTCGGGCTGATATTCTCCGCTGGCGGCAGAACCGTAGAGAACCACGCTCCGCAGGTTGTCCCCCGCGGCCTGGCGAGTCCGGCTGACAAATTCGTTGAGCTGTTTTTCTGCCACCATTTGTG
>Ga0209068_10000582_pt1 | contig 19671 bp, 14 predicted proteins | sample ColStrG_CSR_2012_FD_187200 | JGI IMG/M metagenome (GOLD analysis project Ga0209068, IMG submission 187200) | Freshwater sediment microbial communities in response to fracking from Pennsylvania, USA - Cold Stream Run_MetaG_CSR_2012 (SPAdes)... | ecosystem: Environmental > Aquatic > Freshwater >... | reverse complement strand
CCGCGACCCACGGCAACCGCAAGGTGGCGCTGAAGATTTCCGGCTGGATCAATGCCGCTATTCTCGCCTGGCAAGATCACGGCGGGGCGATCGATAGCCGCGACCAGGCCTTTGCCGACCGGAACTCTGGCGCCTACGTGGTCAACAATTCAGCAGCCCAGACCCGGTTCAATATCGAGGGCGTGGCCAAGGTCACTCCCGATTTCATCGCAGGGTTCAGCCTGAGCCTGCGCCCGTGGGGCAGCAAACTCGGCGATGTCAGTCAAATCGACAGCAACCCGAGTACCCCGAGCAACTCCAGTCCGGGTAACGTCGAAGTTCGCGATACCTTCACCTTTATCGATGCCCGCAATTTCGGCAAATGGCAGCTTGGCGAGCAGGTGAGCGCGGCCGACAGCGCCTGGTACCAGGATCTTGGCGGCTCCTCGACCTGGATCACCAACATGAATCCTGGTGCCTGGAACACCAGTTTTGGCCTCCGTGACGCCAACGGAGGACTGACGGATGTCGCTTGGGGTGGCCTGCTGCAGGAGTTGAGCGACAATCAAGCGCCTCGCCTCGCCTTCTACTCGCGCCAGGTCGAAGGCTTCCAGGCGGCGGCCTCGGTTGGCAGCCAGACCTGGGCGCTGGCGCTGTATTATTCCAGGCAACGCGGCTCGCTGAATGTCGCCGCTGGCATCGGCTATGATGTTTCCTATGGCGAGGCGGCGCTCAGTTCCCAACTGGTGGGCAGGACTCTCGTCGATGCCACCAGCACGCGGCTGGCCAAACTCGGCCTCTCGGGCACCGTGTTCGAAAGCAAATTGGGGCTCTATGCGACGGCCGGATATTCGAGGGTCGCTGCGGTGCTCGATGGCCGTGGCGACGCGACCAACCTCTATGGCAAACTCGGCTGGCGGCGCAATGTCAGCGGTTTGGGCGAAACAAACTTTTACGGCGAATATGACCGCACCTCCCAGGCCTATGCCAACGGCGTCAATGCCCAGGTCTGGGGTGCTGGCGTCACCCAGGACCTCGATGCGACCGGCTCGGTACTCTATGCCGGCTTCCGCCACGCCAACCTTGAGACCGGAATCGACGGCGCAAACCTGATTTTGACAGCGGCCCAGAAGGCCAGCGGCGCCAGCCCCACACTCGCTGCCGCCATCCCAGCGCAGAGCTTCGATGCGGTGCTCGCGGGCCTGGCCGTCCAGTTCTGAACACCCCGATTCTGCTTCAAAATCAGCGAATCGAAGTGCTGTCTGGGGCCAGAATCACGCAATTTCAGTCGAAATCAGTGTTGCCCGAGGTTCCGGCCGGGCATTTTCCCAAAGGAAATCCACAAGCCGTCAATCGTTAACGAGGGCGGATTTCCGCCATTTGGGACACATGCTCGTGACAATTGCGCAACAAGGGCGGGCGTTTCCCACGGCAAGGAGCGATTGCAACTTTGACGAACCGATTTGCGATCGATTAAGACTTATCCCACACAGTCGAGTCGCCTCCCATGCTGTTCACGTCTTTGGGGCCCAGTTGGCCCACGGGTTAGAAGCCGGTTGACGGATCGCCAGTTTGGTCAGGTTTGAACCAATTCCAGTAACCAGTTTCGAATGAGTGGTGTGCGTAGCGTCCGGTTCCGGCGATCGCGCGTCTTTTTTGCGCGTTTTGTCGAGGCCGCCATTGGGAGGCGCCGACCCGGCGCGAAGGACAAGAACCCTAAAGCACTTCACGTGGAGATGGATATGATCGGGGGATTGATGAAGACGACCAGTTATCTGGCGATTGCCACGGCCGCGGGCTTGGTGATCGGCGGCGCGACACTCGCGCCCAAGGTGGCCCGTGCGGCCGACCTGGGTGGCGATTGCTGCGCGGATCTTGAGAAGCGCGTTGCCGATCTCGAGGCAACCACCGTGATGAAGGGCAACCGCAAGGTCAGCCTGACGATCTCGGGCCGCGTTGCTGCGTCGATTACGTATTTCTCGGACAACAGCAGCGCGCCGACGGCCAATGGCGTAGGCACCGCCTCCAGCGGGGCGAATACGACCGACGCCAAGAGCGACCTGTATTTCGGCGGGCAGACGGGTAACGACCCGGCTCTGTTCTTCGACGGCACGGGCAAGATCAGCTCGGACCTCGTGGCCGGTTACCACATGGAACTCGACTACAACTTCCAGGGCTCGGATTCGCAGAACACCCGCCAGTCCGGCACAGCCTGGGGCACCGGCACCGACACCTATGTCTACTTGAACAGCAAATCGCTCGGCAAGCTGCAGCTCGGCCAGATGAACTCGGCTCTCGATGACTGGGACAATGTCGGCTTTGCTGGCGGCTATATCGACGGCACTCTGAACATTCGCTCCATCGGTGCGTACTACCTTCGGGATTCCAAGGGCTTCGCTTCGGGCTTCACCTATGGCGGCATGATCTCGGGTCTCGACTCCAGCGGTGACACGGGGATCAAGTACATCTCCCCGACGCTCGGCAATTGGTTGACCGTCGAAGTCGGCGCCAGCGGCGGCGATGCCTATTACGCCGGCGCGAAGCTGGCCGGCAACATCACGAAAACGATCGCCGTCAAGGCCGCCGTTGCCTACCAATCCGCGACAGACGCCGACGGAACGTTTGGGGTTGGCAAGCAGGCCAAAATCAACCAGAACGGCACCGCCGATCTGCTGAACGTCGCAGGCGGGATTGAGGACTCGACGTCCGGTCTGTTCTTGCAAGGCACCTATGGCGTTGCTTACGCAAACGGTAACGCCCTGAACACGACTATTGGTGGGACGAACGCAACTCACTTGCAGGACATCACGACTTGGACGGCGTTCCTTGGCTGGCACAAGAACGTGACTGGCCTGGGCAACACCGAAGTCTTTGGCCAATACGAGAAGTCTGACAATGTAGCTGCTGACAACAGCTCGGAGCATGTTTGGCAGGTTGGCATCGATCAGGCCATTGACTCGGCCTCGAGCCACCTCTTCTTGACTTTCGAAAACTATAACGTCGACAGCCTTCCGGTCGGCGCGACGTCAAAAGGCGGGAATCCAATCGGCACGCAGGATCTGTCGACCGTCACTGGCGGCATGAGCATCACCTTCTAACTGCCGCTCATCGAGCCCAGACGACTTACCCTCAGGGGCGCCCATCGTGGCGCCCCTGTTGCGTTTGCTCCACCTCATCCTGAGGAGCGCCGTCCCAGGCGCGTCTCGAAGGATGCGAGGCAGTTGGCTCTTTACGGGCAGGCTGTGCCCTCTTCCATCCTTCGAGACGGCCCGGAAGTGCGGGCCTCCTCAGGATGAGGTTGAGGGGGGAACGCGGCTGTGTCCCCGTTCACCACCGCGATCAACGGGGACACGATGTTCATCTTCGGCGGCGGCCGGGAGCCCCTTCTGACGGTTGTCCGGCCGAAGATGAACATCATGTCCCTTAGCCAGTCTGCGGCCACCTTCACCGCCGCTGTGGCCCCTTCACCCAATCCACAGAAACCAACCCGCCCCAACCACATTCTTGACCGCGCCACGCCGCCGTCCCGGTATTGTCACCTTTGGCTGGGAGCGTAATCCCGCCAGTTGGCGACGCGGCCCGTCTTTTGCGGGGAGAATTTGGTCGCGGAGCCCATTCCTGTAGCTGTTGCGTGTCTGGGGTAGAGTTGAATGCCGAGGGGCCTGTTGACGTTTGCCGGTGCGCTGGTCGTCCTGACCATGGCGTGCGGCCTAGGCGCGATGTCAATCGTGCCGAACACTGCCCGCGCGGCTGACCTCGGTGGCGACTGCTGCGCCGATCTGGAAGCGCGCGTCGCCGAGCTTGAGGCCACCACGGTTCACAAGGGCAACCGCAAGCTGTCGCTGGAGATCTCCGGTCGCGTCAACGCCAATATCATGTGGTGGAGCGAGACCTCGACCGGCCCGTCAAGCGCCGCGTTCGACCGCACCCACGACGTCTATTTCGGCAACTCCGCCGCCAGCAACAATGATCCCAACATCGTGCTTTCAGGCATCGCCAAAGTCACGGCCGACCTTTCAGCCGGATTCACGATGCAAATTGACGACAAGTTCAGCGGCTCCGATAGCCAAGTCTCGCGTCAAACCGGCAACGTCATCAGCACCGACACAACCTATGTATTCTTGAAATCCAAGTCCGCCGGCGAACTGCGCCTGGGCAACATGGCCTCGGCCTCGGATGACGCCTACTACCTCAATTTCGGCGCCGGCTCCGTCGGCGGCCTCTCCGGTTCCAATCATGCCGGCTCGTTCTTCCTGCGCGATGCCACCGGCACGCTCACCAACACGTCCTATTTCAGCACCCTCGGGGAAATGAGCGACAACAACGAGAACCGGCTGATGTATGTCTCGCCGACCCTCGGCGGGCTGACCTTCAAGGCCGATGCCGGCGGTGACGACACCGCGTCCGCCTCGCTGACCTGGATCGGCAAGTTCAAAACCGTGCTGGTCGAAGCCGGCGCCGGCTACCAGGTCTCGCATCATCTCGACGGCGTATGCGCCGGTGGCGTCGGACAATGCACACAAGGCATCGATGCGATCAGCCTCGCCAACCCATGGACGGATGCCGCGCACGACAATCTGCGCGCGATGGGCATTTCGGGTTCAGTCTGGGACACTGGTTCGGGCCTGTTCGTCAGCGGCGAATGGAGCAAGGTCCAGGCCGACGTCAGCGGCCGCCAGGACCCGACCAACTGGTTCGTGCAAGCCGGCTGGGCCAAGAACGCGATCGGGCTGGGACAGACCACAGTCTATGGCAGCTTCGACCGCACCGACAACAAGATGGCCAATGACACCTCAGCCCACTATTGGAATGTTGGCGTCGACCAGGCCGTCGACAGCGTTGCCAGCAATCTCTATCTACACTATCAGCACGACTCCTTTGACACCGACGGGGTGATCCTGTCCAACGAGTCGGTCCTGAATTCCCAATCCATCGACAGCGTCACCGGCGGAATGGTGGTGCATTTTTGAGGAGGGAAGGGACTGGGGACTAGGGACTAGTGAGGCTACCTCTTAGTCCCTAGTCCCTCTCTTCTTTAGACCGTCACCGGCAACGCTTTTTGCTGCTCGGTGTGAAACACCCGCTTGTAGCGGGCGATCTCCGCCGATGGCCCGGTTGCCTTGACGGGATTGTCCGAAAGCTTGACCGCCGGCCGCCCGTCCGCCGACCACACCTTGCACACGAGGCTCGCCGGATCCGTGCCGCGCCCGGGCGACAATCCGCGAAAATCGTTGGTCAGCAGCGTTCCCCAACCAAAGCCGATCCGGACCCGCCCGTTGAACCGCGCGTGCAGTGCCTCCATCCGCTCGACATCCAGACCGTCGGAAAAGATGATCAGCTTGTCGCGGGGATCGGCCCCGCGCATCTTCCACCAGGCAATCGCCTCCTCGCCCTTTTCGAACGGATCGCCGCTGTCGACGCGGATGCCGGTCCACCGCTCCACCCATTCGGGCGCATTCTTGAGGAATTCGGCCGAGCCGAAGGTGTCGGCGAGAATGATCCGCAGATTGCCCTCGTAGTCCTGCTGCCAATCGCCCAGCACCTTGTAGGGAGAAAGTGCCAGCTCGGCGTTGTTGGCCGCCAGCGCCGCATAGACCATCGGCAACTCGTGGGCGTTAGTGCCGACCGCCTCGACTTCGCGCCGCATGGCTATGAGACAGTTGGATGTGCCGGAAAAGCTGTCCCCGAGCCCCTCGATCAACGCCTGCACGCACCAGTCCTGCCACAGGAAGCCGTGCCGCCGCCGCGTGCCGAAATCGGCGATCCGCGCGCCGTCGAGCCGCTTGAGACGCAAGACCTTGTCCCAGATCCGCGTCATGGCGCGGGCATAGAACACCTGTAATTCGAACTTGCCCATGCCGCGCAGCACCGCCCGCGAGCGCAACTCGCTGAGGATGGCCAGCGCCGGGATTTCCCAGAATGTGGACTCGACCCAGCGGCCCTCGAAGGTCAGGCGGATATCGCCTCCGTCCCGCTCCAGGTAGTAGTCGGGAAACCGGAACGCCTCCAGCCAGGCGAGGAAATCGGCTCCGAACATCTGCCGCTTGCCATAAAAACTGTTGCCGCGCAGCCAGGTGGATTCGCCGCGGCTGAGCTTGAGGCTACGCACATGATCGAGCTGCTCGCGCAGCTCGCCCAAGTCGATGACCTCGGCGAGCTTGAGGGATTCGGTCCGGTTCTTGATCGCGAAGGTCACCCGCACATCGGGATGCCGGCGGAAAATCGTCTGCGCCATCAGCAACTTGTAAAAGTCCGTATCGAGCACCGAACGCACGATCGGGTCGATCTTCCAGGTGTGATTGTAGACGCGGGTGGCGATGTCGAACATGGACTGGGGCTCTCATGTGCGTGGCGGGCATATCGCCAGCGGCAACCGTCCACTATTATCCGGCTTGTCCCTCGCCCGCAAATTCCAACGCCGGAGCCTCGATCCCCCGCTCATGAACGACATGACCCCTTCGGTTACCGCCCCGGCGCTGCCCACGGTCTCGGAAGCCGACCGCCTCCGCATCATCATCGGCGTGCTGCTCGCCATGCTGCTGGCCGCGCTCGACCAGACCATTGTCGCCCCCGCCATTCCCGCGATGGGGGCGGCGCTCGGCGGCTCGAACTTCCTCTCCTGGATCGTCTCGGCCTATTTCCTCACCGCCACGGCCACCACGCCGCTCTACGGTAAGATCGCAGACATCCATGGCCGCCGCCCGACCTTGTTCGCGGCCATCGGCATTTTCGTGGCGGGCTCGGTCATCTGCGCGCTGGCGCCGACCATGTGGACACTTATTATCGGCCGCGCGGTGCAGGGGCTTGGCGGCGGCGGGTTGATGGCGCTGGCCCAAACCGTGATCGGCGATCTCGTGCCGCCCAAGGAGCGCGGAAAATTCGCCGTGTACATCTCCGGCACCTGGGCGATCGCCAGCATCGCCGGCCCGATCCTTGGTGGCTTCATCACCCAGCATCTCAGCTGGCAAGTGATCTTCTGGCTCAACCTGCCGCTGGCAGCCTTTGCCGTGCTGATGACCAATGAGACGCTGAAGCGGCTGCCCTGGGCAAGGCGCAACCACAAGCTCGATGTGCTCGGCGCCGTGCTGGTGGTGTTTGCGACCGTCGCGCTGATGCTGGCATTGGCGCTCGGCCCACAGCCACAATTCGGCTGGGCATCCCCGGTCGTCCTGGGATTGCTGGCTGTTGCTGCCGGACTCGCACTGATGGTCGCCCGGCACATGGTTGTCACCCCCCAACCTCTCATCCCGTTGGAGGTGCTCGGCAACCCAGTCGTGCTGACGGCAACGTTTTCCGTGTTCTTCGCCATGGCGGCGTTCATTGGCCTGACGGTGTTCATCCCGTTGTTCCTGCAACTCGTGTTGGGTATGAGTTCGTCGCAAGCGGGTGTGGCGCTGGTCGGTTACATGGTCGGAACGGTGGTTGGTGCCGCCTACGCCGGCCGGACGATGGCGCGGGTGGCGCACTACAAGCTGCGGCCGCTGGTGGGGCTGGCGGTCGGCTGCGCCGGGCTAGCGTGGATCGCCTGGCGGGCGGCGAGTTTGGGGTTCGCCGAATGTGAACTGGTGCTGATCGTGGTCGGCATCGGCTCGGGCCTGCAATTCCCGGTCACGACCGTCAGCGTGCAGAACGCCGTCGACCCGCGCGACATCGGGGTGGTGAGCGGCGTGTTGGCATTCCTTCGGGCGTTGGGATCGAGCATCGGCATAGCGGTGGTCGGCGCGGTGGGCGCGGCCAGCGGCATCGCGGTGGGGATGGCCGAACCCGGCGCGGGCGGCATCGTGCCGGTGGTCGGGCATATGAGCGGGGCCGCCTTCGCACCGGTGTTCGCGGCCGCGAGCATCAGCCTGGCGCTCGGCTTCGCGATGCTGGCGCTGATGCCGGAGCGGCCGCTGCGCGGGCGGGCGAAGGTGGAGTCGGTGGGGCGGTGGAGGGGTAGGGTGCAATAGGCCCCATTCCGGGGCCGTATTGCACCGCCGGGGTGCATGGCTCAGACGGCGCATCATTCCGGCGGCGGCCAGAGGCCATCGAGGGCAGAAGTATGGACCGCGAACGGCGGCGCACTGACCGCATCGGCCAGCAGCCACTTGTCGCCGGTCAATTCCAGCACCTCCAACGTGCGCGCCAGCGGATCGACATACCAGCAATGGCCGACGCCATACTCCGCATACACAGTGAGCTTGTCGGTGCGATCAAGCGCCAGGGTGGAGGGCGACAGGACTTCGCACAGACAATCCGGCGGCGTGCTGATGAAAGCCGTCTCGGGAAACGGCGTCAGCCGCTCGCGCTTCCAGCCCGCGATGTCCGGCACGACGACGTGGGGACCGAGGTGGAGTTCTGGCTCGGTAAGGAATATCCAGCCTCCAGGGCCGCCCCGGCCACGGTTGAAGGGCCCGGTCATCTCGTGGCCAAGCTGGATGGCGGAGAGGCTATGTTTGGGCGCCGGTCGCGGCTGGGCGTGCAGCACGCCAAAGACGATCTCGCCCACCATGCTCGGCGGCAAGGCCTCAATGTCTGCATAGGTGGCTGAACGTGATCTTGGTTTCGGCATGAAGGGCCTCGGTCAGGCGCGAGCCTAGGCTGCTTTTGCGCCCCCGTCACCCTTTACGTCCAGCCGGAAGACGAGTGACATCATGATGAAATCGGCGTACTTGCCGTCGATCAGCGCATAGTCCCTCAGCCGACCTTCGTGTTTGAAACCGAAGCTGTCATAAAGCGCAATAGCTCTCGCATTGTCGGCAAATGCCGACAAGCCTATCCGTTTCAAGCCGATCCGTCGGGCTTCGGCCAGGGTTGCATCAATCAGCTTACGGCCAATCCCGCGGCCGCGATACTCCGGCAGCACGCCATGCCCATATAGCCATTGTGCGCGTGCATTGGAATGGAATCCGGGATGGCCTGGCACCAGCCGATCACCTTGTCGCCATCGAGAGCGACAAAGCGCGGGTGACCCTTGGCAATGCCCTTGGGCACGAAATCGTGGTAGTCGGCGACCGGTCCCGCGTCCAGAAAGCTCAAGTATTTTCATTCACCCGAAACGAGGTCTTCGACGTTGTGGTAGCCATCAATGTGCTCAGTTCGGATGGGTTCGATGGTGACGGTCATATCCAGTATTAGCAAAGCTGGACGACGCGAAATAGGGGTCAGACCCCTTTCCTCTATTCTCCAAGTTGCACTCGAACGAACAGGAAAGGGGTCTGACCCCTATTTCGCCCCTCAAACCCCATACTCCAGCAACAAATCCTTCGCATCCACCTGCTGCCCGGCCGTCACGGCCACCGCCGCCACCGTCCCCGCCCTATCGGCATGGATCGCCGTCTCCATCTTCATCGCCTCGATGGTCAGCAGCAGGTCGCCCGCCCGCACCTTCTGGCCGGGTTTCACCGCCAGAGTCGCCACCATGCCGGGCATCGGGGAGGCGACATGAGCCGCGTTCGCCGCATCGGCCTTGCGGCGCTTGGGCGCGCTAGCCGCCTTCAGGCGGTTTGGCACTCTCGCCACGCGCGGCACGCCGTTGAGCTCGAAGAACACGCGCACCTGGCCGTCCTCGTCCGGCTCGCCGATGGCCTGGAGCAGCAGCACCACCACCTTGCCGGGCTCCAGCTCGATGGAAATCTCCTCGCCGATGGCCATGCCGTAGAAGAAGGTCGGCGTCGGCAGCACCGAGACGGGGCCGTATTCGGCGCGACGCTTGGCGAAGTCCGTGTACACCTTGGGATACATGAGGAAGGAGGCGAATTCCTCCTCGCTCAGCTCCTCGCCGCCGGTGGCCTCTTTGGCAACCGCGCGCAAAGCCGCAAAGTCCGCCGGCATAAAGTGCGTACCCGGACGATCCGTCAGCGGCTTCTCGCCCTTCAGCACTTTCTTCTGCAACGCCTTGGGAAAGCCGCCGGGCGGCTGGCCGAGTTCGCCGCGAAAGAAGCTGACGACCGAATCCGGAAACGACACGTCGCGCTTGGGGTCCTCGATGTCGGCGCGCGTCAATCCCGCCGACACCATCGCCAGCGCCATGTCGCCGACTACCTTGCTCGATGGCGTGACCTTGACGATGTCGCCGAACATGGCATTGACGTCCGCATAGGCGCGGGCGACCTCGTGCCAGCGCTCGGCAAGGCCCAGCGAGCGCGCCTGCTCCTTCAGGTTGGTGAATTGGCCGCCGGGCATCTCGTGCAGGTAGACCTCGGCGGCGCCGGACCGCATGTCGCTCTCAAAAGCCGTGTACTGCGTGCGCACCGCCTCCCAGTAGTCGGAGAATTTGCGTAAGGTCGCGGGGTCCAGCCCCGTATCGCGATCCGTCCCGCGAAGCGCTTCGGCGATCGAGCCGAGTGGCGGTTGGCTCGTCAGCCCCGAGAATGAATCCATCGCCGCGTCCACCGCGTCGGCGCCCGCCTCGCAGGCCGCCAGCACCGAAGCCGCGGACAGGCCGCTGGTATCGTGGGTGTGGAAGTGGATGGGCAGGCCCGTCTCGTCCTTCAGCACCTTTATCAGCACGCGCGCGGCGGCGGGCTTCAACAGGCCCGCCATGTCCTTCAGCCCGAGCACGTGGGTGCCGGCCTTGGCCAAGTCCTTGGCCATGCTCACGTAATATTTCAGATCGTATTTGGCGCGGGCGGGGTCCAGCACGTCGCCGGTGTAGCAGATGACCGCCTCGATCAGTTTGCCGCTGTTGCCCACCGCATCCATCGCCACGCGCATGTTTGGCACCCAGTTGAGGCTGTCGAATACGCGGAACACATCGACGCCGCTCTCCGCCGCGCGGGCAACGAACGCCTCAACCACATTGTCCGGATAGTTCGTATACCCGACGGCATTGGAGCCGCGCAGCAGCATCTGCAGCATGACGTTGGGGGACTTGGCGTTGAGGATCGCCAGCCGCTCCCAAGGGTCCTCCTGCAGGAAGCGCATCGCCACATCGAAGGTGGCCCCGCCCCAACATTCCAGCGAGAACAGGCTGGGCAGCCGGTGCGCATAGGCATCGGCGATTTTGGCGATGTCGTAGGTACGCATTCGCGTGGCCAGCAGCGACTGATGTGCATCGCGCATGGTCGTGTCGGTGATCAGCACGCGCTTTTGTTTCAGCATCCAGTTGGCGACGGCTTTCGCCCCCTTGTCGCGCAGCAGTGTGCGTGTGCCTGCTGCCGGCTTGCCCGTATCGTGGATGGGTGGGCGCGGCACCAGGGCGTGCGCTGGCGGCCTGGGGCGGCCGGTCACCTCCGGGTTGCCGTTGACCGACACGTCGGCGATGAAATTCGACAGCTTGGTCGCCCGGTCCAACCTCTTGGGAAACAGGAACAATTCCGGTGTGTCGTCGATGAAGCGAGTGGTGTAATCGTTGGCGAGGAACTTCGGGTGATTGATCAGTGTTTCGACAAACGCGATGTTGCTGGCAACGCCGCGGATGCGGAACTCCCGCAGCGTGCGGTCCATGCGCTTGATCGCCTCGTCCGGCGAGGGCGCCCAGGTCGTCACCTTCACCAGCAGCGAGTCGTAATAGCGGGTGATGACCGCGCCGCCATAGGCCGTACCGCCATCCAGCCGCACGCCGAAGCCCGACGCGCTGCGATAAGCCGTGATCCGCCCATAGTCAGGGACGAAATTGTTCTCGGGGTCCTCGGTGGTGATCCGGCATTGCAGGGCGTGGCCATTGAGGCGGATGCCATCCTGAGGCGGAACATGCGAGGACGCCAGATCGCCGATGCGCGCGCCTTGCGCGATCAGCAACTGTGCCTTGACGATGTCGATGCCCGTCACCTGCTCGGTGACCGTGTGCTCGACCTGGATGCGTGGATTGACCTCGATGAAGTAGAATGCACTGGTGACGGCGTCCATCAGGAATTCGGCCGTGCCCGCATTGACGTATTTGGCGCGGCGGGCGAGCTTCATGGCCGCCTCGCACACCTCCGCCCGCTGAGCATCGCTCAAGTAAGGCGCGGGCGCGCGCTCGACGACCTTCTGGTTGCGGCGCTGGATCGAGCAATCGCGCTCGAAGAGATGAACAATGTTCCCGTGCGTATCGCCGAGCATCTGCACCTCGACGTGCCGCGCGCGCTCGACCAGCTTTTCCAGGTACACCTCGCCGTTGCCGAACGCGGCCTCGGCTTCGCGCCGTCCGGCGAGCACCTGGGCCTCGAGTTCGGCCTCGCTCATGATGCGGCGCATACCCCGCCCGCCACCGCCCCAGCTTGCCTTGAGCATCACCGGGTAGCCGATGGCCTTGGCAAGCTCCTTGATCGTCTTGCCGTCCTCGGGCAACGGGCCGGTGGCGGGCATCAGCGGCGTGCCGGCCTCGGCGGCGAGCGCACGGGCCGACACCTTGTTTCCTAGCAGGCGCATCACGTCCGGCGGCGGGCCAACCCAGACGAGGCCCGCGGCGATGACGGCTTCGGCGAATTCGGGGTTCTCGGAGAGGAAGCCGTAGCCCGGATGGATGCCGTCGGCGCCGCAGTCGTCGGCGATGCGCAGGTATTCGGGGATCGACAGATAGGCCTTGACCGGCCCCATGCCCTCGCCGATGCGGAACGCCTGATCGGCCTTGAAGCGGTGCAGCGAGAGCTTGTCCTCGTCGGTGTAGGCGGCAACGGTGGCGATGCCCAGTTCGCTTGCCGCGCGCATGACGCGGATGGCGATCTCGCCGCGATTGGCGATGAGCAGCTTGGTGATCGGCTTGGGGGCAGGAGCGGGCATGGCGGGCGTGTTCCAGCGGCGGGCGGGATGTTGCAGTGCAACAATTGCCGGGAAGGCAGCGGAAAGTCCAGCGAGATCAAGGCGGGGTCAGACCCCATTCTTGCCAAAACCCATGGCCCATCCCCGCGCAGGGGTCTGAGCCCACTCAGCGCCGGTCACAAACGGGGACACGAAGTTCATTTTCGGCGCGACGGCCGAAAATCAGTGCGTAGCCCGCCGGCCGGAAATGACCATCATGTCCCCGCCACCAGCAGCCTGTTCAGCCGCTCGGCGAACTTGCCCGGCTCCTCCGGCGCGCCACCTTCCAATATCCGCGCTTCGTCGAGCAGCAGAAACGCCAAATCCTCGAACGTCTGCTTGTCGCCCGTCCGTGCGCCGTCGAGCCGCTGCACCAACTTGTGGCCGGGGTTGATCTCCAGTACCGGCGACGAGATCGGGCCATGATCCGCCTGACGGGACATGATCTTTTCGAGGCCCCGGTCCGGCCCGCCAGCAGAAGCCACCAGGCAGGCCGGGCTGTCGACCAGTCTGCTGGACGCCTTGACGTCCGACACCGCCGCGCCGAGCACCCGCTTCATCGCCTCGATCAGCTGCGCCGTCGCTCCGGTCGCCGCGGCCGGAGCCTCCGCGCCCTCGGCGAGCGGCACCCTATCGATGTCCGCGTCCCCTTGCGTGATCGACTTGAACGGCTTGCCATCGAAGCCGAGCGCACCCATCACCCAGAAATTGTCGATGGGGTCGGTCAGCAGCAGGACTTCCACGCCGCGCGCGCGAAAACCTTCGAGCTGCGGACTGGCCTTGAGTTTGTCCAGGGACTCGCCGGTCAAGTAAAAGATCGCCGTCTGGTTCTCTTTCAGCGCCGCCACATAGTCCTTCAATGACCTCGGCCTCTCGCCGCTTGTCGTGGTGTGGAACCGCGTCAGCTCATACAAGGCATCGCGCCGCTCGCGGTCCTCATAGAGGCCCTCCTTCAGCACAGCGCCGAAATTCGCCCACAGCTTGCCGTAAGCAGCCTCGTCCTTCTCTGCCAGCGTTTTCAATTCGCTCAGCACCCGGTTGGTCACCGCCTTGCGGATGGCGGCCACCATCGGATTGTTCTGCAGCATCTCGCGGCTGATGTTGAGCGGCATGTCCTGGCTGTCGATGACGCCGCGCACGAAGCGCAGGTAGGCGGGCAGCAGGTCGGCATCGTCGGTGATGAACACGCGCCGCACATAGAGCCGGATGCGGCCCTTGCGATGGGCATCGTAGAGATCAAAGGGCTTGGAGCCGGGCACGAACAACAGCACCGTGTATTCGTTGCGGCCCTCCGCCCGGTAGTGAATAGTCAGCACCGGGTCGTCGAACTGCAAGGCCGTGCCGCGATAGAACTCGGTGTACTGCTCCGCCGTGATCTCCGCCTTGGGTTTGGCCCACAGTGCACTAGCGCTGTTGACCTGTTTCTCACCAAGCCTGATCGGAAACAGGATGTGGTCGGAATAGGCGTGAACGATCTGCTCGATCCGGTCGTCCATGGCATATTCGTACGCGTCGTCTTTGAGATGCAGGCAAACAGACGTGCCGCGCGGCGTTGCGGACGCCTCCTCTGCATCTAGCGGCTCCACCGTGAAGCCGCCGCCGCCCGCCGACACCCAACGATTGGTCTCGCTGGCACCCGCCCGCCGGCTGACCACCTCGATACGGTCGGCCACCATGAATGCCGAATAGAATCCGACGCCGAACTGGCCGATGAGATCGCCGCCGCCAGCCTTTTCGGCCGCCATCTGCTCAAGGAACGTCTTGGTGCCGGAGCGCGCGATGGTGCCGAGATTGTCGACCAGTTCCTGGGCGGACATGCCGATGCCATTGTCGCGGACCGTCAGTGTCTTGGCGGCCGTGTCCGGCTCGATCACGATGGCCAGTGCGTCCCCGTCCCCCTCGAGCAGCCTGGGATCGGTCAGCCCAAGATAGCGCAGTTTGTCCAGCGCATCGGAAGCGTTGGAGACCAACTCGCGCAGGAATATCTCCTTCTCGGTGTAAACCGAATGGACCATCATCTCGAGGATGCGGGCGACTTCGGCCTGGAAGGTGTGCTGATGCGGCTGCTCGGTCATGGATGGCTCGGTTGAGTGGGCCGGAATTTTGCCGGAGCCGATCTATTTCCATCCGCGCCGTCAAATCAAGGGGCCACAAAAGAAATGGGCCGGCTGAGCCGGCCCGGAGACAGATGGCGATCGAGGTGGAGAAATGTCGCCACGAGGAGAAGGCCCGGCTCGCGATCAAAACCCCGGGGGGGCTGGGGGGCTGTAATCCGAAGTCTCTTAGCGAACCGGGCCACGAGGCAACGATCAACATCATACGCCGCATTGGGGCATGGCGAGGGAGGAAATATGGCCGTCCTGAGAAATCTCGCGGCCTTCGGCTCGCGGCGGGTGAAACGCAAAACGGCAGGCCTGAGCCTGCCGTTTTGGTGCTTTCTGGCTGGCCTCCGATCCCCGGGGGAGGGAAAGGAGGCCCGGCTCACCGGAGAGAAGACTCGGGGGGGACTGGGGGGCTGAGATTCCAAGCCTTGCAAGTGAGCCGGGCCAGAGCGAACGATCCCTTTTTATTAGGCTGCCCAACCGGGGGAGGTGAGAGCCACGCAGGGACCGATGCCGTGGTTCCGTGATCTGTGTGTCTGTATATTACAGTCCCACATCAAACGCAAGGTAATTCGTATTTTTCTTGCGTTGTGACAAAGTTGCACGCATCGGCTCAAGGGCCCGCGCGCGCCCAACGGTCCGCCTCGATACCGCGCAAGCTCGCCAGACCAGCCAGCCCACGGCGATCAAGCTCCTGGGCGAGATACCGATTTATGGCTCCTGGCAGCCCGGGCCCCGCATAAATCATGCCGGTGTAGAGCTGCACGAGGCTGGCGCCAGCGGCGATCTTGGCCGCCGCCGCCGCACCCGAATCGATCCCACCGATACCGATCAGCGGCAATTTTCCCCCGCTGAGCTGGAAAACCTTGGCAAGCAGCCTGGTCGCGCGCCGGAACAAGGGCCTGCCGGACAAACCACCGGATTCCGCAGCGGAAACTCTGTCCGTGAGCCCGTCCCGCGACAAAGTCGTGTTGCTGACGGCCATGCCTTCGATGCCCCCGGCGAGCAGCCGCTTGACGATTTCGGGCAAGTCGTCTTCGGCGATCTCGGGAGCGAGCTTGACGATCAGTGGCAGCTTGCTGCCCTTGCGCGCGAGCGTCAACCGCTCAAGCAGCCGGCTCAGCGCGTCGGGCATCTGCAAGTCGCGCAGCCCTGGCGTGTTGGGTGAGGAAATGTTGACCGTGATGTAGCTTGCCAGTGCTCCGAGCCGCTCAATGCCCAGGGCAAAGTCGGCAGACTTGTCGGAACTGGCCTTGTTGGCACCGAGATTGACCCCGACCAAACCGCCGCGTCCCGCTCGCGCCTTGAGCCGTGCGGTGACGGCTTCATGTCCGGCGCTGTTGAAGCCCATGCGATTGATCACCGCTTGATCGGCTGGCAATCGGAACAACCGTGGTTTTGGATTGCCTGCCTGTGGCAGCGGTGTCACCGAGCCGATCTCGACATGGCCGAAGCCAAAGGCAAGCATTGCATCAGGTACGCGCGCGTCCTTGTCGAAGCCGGCGGCCAGCCCAACTGGATTGGGAAATCGCAGGCCAAATGCATCGACCGACAGTCGCGGATCAACGGCCGGTGGATTGCGTGGGCCAAGTCCAAGCTCAAGCGCCCGCAGCGCCGCCTCATGGGCCAGTTCCGGATCGAGCGCGAAAGCGAACGGCCGGGCCAGTTCATAGAGGCGTTCCATCATGTGCCCCTTGCCCCGCTTGCCGATAGCGCGGGCAAGACGTGCTGGCCGCTGGCATCAAGCTCGAGCGGCCAAGTGCGCTGCGCTGCCGTCACCGGCAGCGTTCCGTAGAGGTGAGGGAACAGTTGACCACCACGCGAGGGCTCCCATCGCAACGCCGGGCCAAGCCATCCGGTTGGCAGCGCGATGAGCAAAAGCCTGTCCCGCCCCGCGAAATGGCGCGCGAGCGTGCCCTCGAGCTGGCAGGACGTCGACAGATGGATGAAGCCATCGCGGCGATCATCCGGCGAGCCATCGTAAGTCCCGGTGGCGACCGCATGATCCCAATCCTCGGAACTGCAAATCTTGTAGACGGTCGCGTCCTGGGCGCCGGTGGGCATCGAATTCTCGGTCATGTGATCACAGAAAATGACGATGGGATGACAGCACGCCTTGCGGGCTCCCCCGATTGCGGACTAGATGCCAAGCACATACACACGCAGCCCCTATAACACCATCCGGCCTGCCCCAGGTCTGGATCACTGCCAAATCACAGCGTGCTTCATGCCCTCCGTACCGTTGGCGTTCAAGGCCCAAACAATGAACTTGGGCAGTCTGTTGTCTGGTTCGCGCAGCTATGCAATTCCCATCTTTCAACGCAGCTATTCGTGGACCTCGGATGAGGTCGGCCAGCTCTTGGCGGACCTTTGGGAGGGGATTGCCGAGTCGCGTCAGAGGCAGGAAAGCTATTGCGGCCTGTATCTTGGCAGCTTGGTGGTGGTCGATGCGGGCTCTGGGTCAGGGCAAGGCAAGACGACGTTGGCGCCAGAGGCCTTCCAGGTTATCGACGGCAAACAGCGTCTGACGACACTCACGATTTTGCTGGCCGCGTTGCGTGATCGGCTCGGCCCCGAGGCACCCTGGATCAACGATCTGCTCTCTCATGTCAATGACGAGGGCCGTGAAACGATCCGCGCAGCCCGGCTGACTCTTGGACTCGACGAGGACAGCTATTTTGGTGTGCAGGTGCGCCGGCCGGGCGCCACGCGGTCACCGGTCGAGCCAGAGAACGGCAGTGTTGGCGGCCGCTGCATCCGCCAATGCCAGCAGACCATCCTCGACGATTTCGAGGACCGCACAGCGGAGGAACTCGCAGAGTTGGCGGAGTTCCTGCGCGATCGGGTGGCGATCGCCTTGATCTCCGCTCCGGACATTGACACCGGTTTCCGGCTGTTTCTAACCACCACCCATCGCGGCAAGCCTCTGACCTCGGCCGATATCCTCAAGGTCGAGTTGATCTCCGGTCTGCCGGAATCGGATCGCGAACCAGGCCTTGAGCGCTGGCGCCGCACCGAGAAGCAATTGGGCGAGGAATTCGGTCTGCTTCCTGGCTATTTGCGCGTTTTGCATGGTGCGGGCCACGGTGCGACCATTCGCGAGGTGTTGGAGCTCAGTCAGCGATTGGGCGGCGCCAAGCGGTTCCTTGATGAGTTCCTGTTCCCGGTGGCCGATATCTTGCACCCAATTCTCAAGGCCGGTTATTCAGGATTTCCGCAAGCGGAACCGATCAACAGGAGCTTGCGAATACTTGGCTGGCTCAATGCCCGCGATTGGGTGACTCCAGCCTTGGCTTTCGCCAGCCGCTATCCGGACCGGCCAGACGAGTTTGCGACCTTTCTAGGCGCGCTGGATCGGCTGGCCTATGGAATGCTCATTATCGGCATCGGTGGCGACCGCCGCCTGGCGCGCTATCGCGACCTGGTCGAGGCGATCTCCGGCGGCATGGCGTTCGATGGCGTGCTGGGACTGATGGAGCTCAACGGCGATGAACAGGCCAAACTGCTGCTCAATGCTGGCAGCAACTTCTACCAGCGCAGCGCGGCCGCCTGCAAATGTCTGCTCAAACGCCTGAGCGCCAGCTACCCCGGCGATGTCGCGGTTGAAACGCTCAAGGGCGTGACGATCGAGCATGTGCTGCCGACCAACCCCAGCGGCAAAAGCCCGTGGCTCGTGGCAATTCCGGAAAGCGCCGACCGGACGGACTGCAACAAGCTTCTCGGCAATCTGGTGCTGGTGTCCAAGCAACAGAACGACGAGGCCAAGAACCAGGGACTGGATGCCAAGCTGCGGGTGTTCTTTCCCGGTGGCCAACTTTCCCCGCACGCCATCACCAATCAACTCATGGGTGCCCGCAGCTGGACTGCCAACGATATTCGAGCGCGGGATGCCGCGTTGAAGCGACGGATACGTGAGATTTGGGGAATTCCCGACAAGGTCGTGCCGTCGCGGAAGCGGCTGGGCAAGTTGGCTTGAGGCAAATGCGAATGGGCGGCCGGTTCCGTATGCCGCCGCCCGCTTCCAGCAGCGCCTTGACACCCATCGCCACGCTAAGGCATAGCCCCACGGGGGCCGGGCGAGGTTCGCCGGCGCCGCTCAAGGAGCCAGCCCATGGCCGACGATGACATTGTTCTCGACAAGCTCAGCGACATCGACCTCGTCAAGCAGATGCACGACGATCTCTACGACGGCCTGAAGGCCGAGATCGAGGAAGGCGTCAACATCCTCCTCGCGCGCAAGTGGACGCCCTACGATGTGCTGACCAAGGCGCTGGTCGAGGGGATGCGGATCGTCGGCGAGGATTTCCGCGATGGCATCCTGTTCGTGCCCGAGGTGCTGCTGAGCGCCAACGCCATGAAGGCGGGCATGTTCATCCTGCGCCCGTTGCTGGTGGAAACCGGCGCGCCCAAGCTGGGCAAGATGGTGGTCGGCACCGTCAAGGGCGACATCCACGACATCGGCAAGAATCTGGTCGGGATGATGATGGAGGGTGCCGGCTTCGAGGTGATCGACCTCGGCATCAACAATCCGGTTGAGAAGTACCTGGCCGCGATCGAGGAGCACAAGCCCGACATCCTCGGCATGTCGGCGCTGCTGACCACCACCATGCCTTATATGAAAGTGGTGATCGACACGCTGAAAGCCAAGGGAATCCGGGACGAGTTGATCGTCATGGTCGGCGGCGCGCCGCTGAACGAGGAATTCGCCAAGGCCGTCGGCGCAGACGCCTATTGCCGAGATGCGGCCGTCGCCGTCGAAACCGCGCGCGAGCTGATCCGGCGCAAGCACAATGTGCTGGGGGCCCGGTCATAGGCCAGGGCAATTCAATTCATGACGCCCTGACGAGGCGGATGGCCTTCCACTTCTGCTCGGCGAAGGCTTCGCGGG
>Ga0209068_10000581_pt1 | contig 19694 bp, 10 predicted proteins | sample ColStrG_CSR_2012_FD_187200 | JGI IMG/M metagenome (GOLD analysis project Ga0209068, IMG submission 187200) | Freshwater sediment microbial communities in response to fracking from Pennsylvania, USA - Cold Stream Run_MetaG_CSR_2012 (SPAdes)... | ecosystem: Environmental > Aquatic > Freshwater >... | reverse complement strand
CCCCCGCCCCCGCCGCCGGCGCCCGACTCACTCCCGGCGCGCTTGAAGGAACTCGACATCGGTTGCGGCACGGTCGACCAGACCGCCACCCAGATCGTGATCCGGCTCTGCGACCAAGTCACGTTCGATCCCGGACAGGCGGTCGTCAAGGATCCGTTCAAGCCGCTGGCGGCCAAGATCGCCGGCCTGCTGGACAAGGAGCCCGGGCGCATCCGCGTGGTCGGACACACCGACAATACGCCGATCAAGACCGTGCGCTTCCCCTCCAACTGGGAGCTTTCGATGGAACGCGCTAGGGCGGTTGCTGCGCTCCTCAAGCTCGGGCTGCACCAAGCCGACCGGGTCGACATCGACGGCAAAGGCCCGGACGTACCGATTGCCTCGAACGCCACGCCGGAGGGGCGTGCCAAGAACCGCCGCGTCGAAGTGATGATCGGGCGCGCCAAAGAGTGACAGGAACGCCGCTGCCGGAGCGCAAAGGAACACCACATCGATGATGACCAAAGATATCACGCGGATCATCCTCTACGGCGTAGGCATCTCCTCGCTGGCGTCGCTGGTGTACTTGGCCGGACCGCTGGTCGCGTTCGGCGGATACCATCCGTTGCAAAGCTACATCGTCCGCGAGATCGTGATCGTGCTGCTGGTCGCCGCCGTCGCGTCTTTCGCCAGCTTCAAATTATATCAGCGCAGGAAGAGCGCAAAGGCCCTGGCGGAAGGCGTCAGCGCGGCCGAAAAGAAGGAGAGCGACGAGGTCGTCCTCAAGGACAAGATGAAGGACGCGCTCGCGACGCTCAGGACCGCGAGCGGCAACAAGAAGGACTATCTCTACGATCTGCCGTGGTACGTGCTCATCGGCCCGCCCGGCTCGGGCAAGACGACGGCGCTGGTCAATTCCGGCCTCAAGTTTCCTTTGTCGCGCGGCGCTACTCCTGCAGCCATCGCCGGCCTCGGCGGTACCCGCTACTGCGATTGGTGGTTCACGGAAGACGCCGTGCTCATCGATACCGCCGGTCGCTATACCACACAGGATTCCGACGCCACGACCGACAAGCAGAGCTGGCTGGCATTCCTGGCTTTGCTCAAGAAGAACCGGCCGCGCCAGCCGATCAATGGGGTGATCGTCGCGATCAGCCTCGAGGATTTGATGACCTTGAGCTCGGCCGATCTCGCCGCGCACTCGAACGCCATCCGCGCGCGCTTGCTCGAGCTGCATGAACGTCTGAAGGTCGATTTTCCGGTCTATGCGTTGTTCACCAAGGGCGACCTGGTCGCCGGGTTCATGGAATATTTCGGCTATTTGGGTGAGCAGGCCCGCAGGCAGGTCTGGGGCGCGACCTTCCAGACCGCCGACAAATCCCGCAACATGGTGGGCGAAATTCCGGTCGAGTATGATGCCCTGCTCGAACGCCTGAGCGAGGAGACACTCGACCGGCTGCAGGATGAACCCGCACCTAACACGCGCGTTTTGCTGTTCGGCTTTCCGGCCCAAATGGCGCGGCTGAAACAATCGGTCTACGATTTTCTCAACCAGATCTTCGAGCCCACTCGCTATCACGCCAATGCCGCCCTGCGGGGATTCTATTTTACTTCGGGAACTCAGCAGGGAACTCCGATCGATCAGTTGATCGGAGCGCTGGTGAGGAGCTTCGGCGCGGAGGAAGTGTCGGCGGCCTCCTATTCGGGCCAGGGCAAGAGCTATTTCCTTCACGACCTCATCATGAAAGTCATCATTGGCGAGGCTGCATGGGTTTCGACCGATCGCGCCGCCGTGCGCCGGGCCATGATCATAAAGGCGGCGGCGCTGTCGGCGATCGCGCTCATTTCGATCGGAGCGTCGGCCGCCTGGTATATGAGCTACAAGCGAAACAGCGAGCTGATCGAGCAAACCCAGCTCGCCGACAAGAAATATCTCGCGGACGCCGGCCCCTACGCGCACGAGACGCTCATCGGCGACCGCGATTTGCACAAAGTGCTGCCGCTCCTGCACGAGCTTCGACACATGCCGGCCGGATATGCGGTTCGCGAGGTGTCGACGCCGTTTTCGTCCGGGTTCGGTCTCAGTCAGCGCGAGCGGCTGCAATCGTCCTCTGAAAACGAATATCGCATTGCGCTCGAACGGTTGTTCCGTTCACGCCTGATCTTCCGCCTGGAAGAGCAGCTCGACTCCCCGACCGTCGATCCGGGCTTCGTCTACGAGGCGTTGAAGGTCTACCTGATGCTCGGCGGGCAGCAGCCGGCGGATCGCGAGCTGATCAAGTCCTGGATGCGGCGCGATTGGGCTGAAAATCTCTATCCCGGCGCCTCCAACGCTGAAGGCCGCAAGGCGCTCGAAGAGCATCTCGATGCCATGCTCGATCTCGAAAACGGTCCTCCGCTCATCGATCTCAACGGTCGTCTGATCGAGGAAAGCCAGAAGACTCTGGCTCGCCTGAGCGTGGCGGACCGCGCCTACGCACTCTTGAAATCGCAGTCGCGCACGTCCAACGCCGCGGATTGGGTGGCCGCGCAAAAGGGCGGTCCGGATGCCACGCGGGTCTTCGAGACCCCCGGCGATCCGACGCTCGAAAGCGTCCGTGTTCCGGAATTCTTCACTTATTTCGGCTTTCAGCACGACTTCATCGAGCGACTCGGCGACATCGCCGATCGCATCAAACGGGATCGCTGGGTGCTCGGCGCGGCCGGCGAGCAGGCGGCGCTGGCCGCTCAGTACAATAATCTGCCGGACGACCTTCTGGGCCTGTACACGAGAGACTTCAAGGCCGCCTGGCAGGATGCATTGGGCAAGCTGCGACTCCGTAAAATGACCGGCGACAAGCCGCAATATATCGCGCTGAGCGCGATGTCGGCACCCACCTCGCCGCTCAAGCAGCTGATCGAATCGATCCGCGACGAAACGATGCTGACGCGCGAACGACCGGCCAGTGGGCAACCGCCCGCCGCCGGCGGGTCGGCCAGCGCGGCGGCCGCCAAGGCACCCGCGATCCTATTCCAGACGCAAAATCGGGTTCCTGGCGCCGATATCGAGGCGGCGTTTCGGCCGTTTCACATTCTCGTCGAAGGTGATGCGGCGCGCCGGCCGATCGAGGATCTCCTCGCCACCCTGAATGAAATCACCTCAAACCTGGTCCTGGCGGCAACGACCCCTTCGCAGACGCAGCGGGCCGTGACGTCGCTCCAGGAGTCGGTATCGAAGCTCAGAAGCAGCTCGGCACGGTTTCCCAAGCCGTTCTCTGACATGTTGCAGGGCATCGCGGCCGATGTGGAGCACGAGGTGGGTCTGGCCAGCGCAGGGCAATTGCAGGTCGCTCTGCGCGATCAGGTCACTCCGACTTGTCAGCAGATCATTTCCAATCGCTATCCCTTTGTCCGTGGCGGCAATGATCTCCCGCTCGCGGATTTCGGCAGGCTGTTCGGCGCCGGCGGCACGATGGATGCGTTCTTCAAGCAATATCTTGAACCCAACGTCGACAAGACCAAGTCACAGTGGGCATGGCGCCAAAATACCGAATTGGCACGTACCCTGTCGCCCGACACGTTGCGCGCATTTCAGCGCGCGTCCGAGATTCGCGATGCGTTCTTTCAGACCGGCGGCAACATACCGTTCGTCCAACTGACCGTGAAACCTTTGCTCCCGGTCGTACCGGGCACCAAATTGGAAATCGGCGGGACAACCATCCAGAACCCGATTCCACCAGGGGGCGCGGTCGGCAGTCCCCAGCTTCAGCCCTCCAGCATGTCTCCGGTTTCGGTGCAATGGCCGGGAGGGTCCTTACGCGCGGCCCTCTCCTCCGCCGCAATGAACCCGAACGCGCCGCCCTCGGTCCTCGAGCGTACCGGTCCGTGGTCTCTGTTTCGCCTGCTCGAGGCCGGCTCACTTTCGGTCGGCGCCGAAAAGGCGACCGCCAGCTTCGTGGTCGGCGGATACGATTCGCGCTACGAGTTCACTTCGGGTTCGAGCAAGAATCCGCTGAATTTGGCGCTGCTGAGAGAGTTCAAATGTCCGAGCGGGATCTGAGCCGTCATGCGATGCAGCCTGTTCGGAAAACTTGCCGCGAAGCGGGATTTCATCGCGCTGTTTGCGCCGCGTGATTTCTTGAACGCGTGGGAGCCGTGGATGCAGGGCTGCGTCTCGGCCAGCCGGGACAGCCTCGGCGAGTCGTGGCAACAGGCCTATCTGACCGCGCCGATCTGGCGCTTCTGGCTCGGCCCGGACATCTGCGGGGCTACGGTCGTCGGAGCGTTCATGTCGTCCCTCGACGGCGTCGGCCGCTACTACCCGCTGACGCTGTTCGCGTATGCGGACCCCGGTCATGCGATTGCACCGCCCGATATCGATGCGCATGACGAATGGCTCGGTGCGGGCGAGGACCTCCTGCTCTCCACGCTCGACAAGGACATCACATTCGAAGCGATCACGGCCGCCCTCGACCAACTTGCAGCGCCCGCGCAGCAACCAACGGATTCACCACCGGAGGGTATGTCGATCCTCAAGGGGGGCACCGTCGCCAGCCCGTTGGGAGAGGGCTCCTTTTCCGATGTCTTCGCTTCGCTTCGCGACGCCAACTATTCCAGCATCTATGCCGCCGCGAGCTTTTGGTGGACCGTTGGCGGTGGCGAGTACCGGCCGCTGGCACTGTGCTGCCGGCGGATGCCGGACCCGTTACTTTTCACGAACATGCTGACCGGCCGTCTCAATTCAGCGACCGCATCGAATTAGTCCGGGGATTCGAAATGGAGAAAGCCACCGCGAGCTTCGAGACCGGCGCCGCGACACATATCGGTAAGGTTCGCCAGCGCAATGAGGACAGCTATTTGGCCCGACCAGAAACCGGGATTTGGGCGGTGGCTGACGGGATGGGTGGGCACGAAAGTGGAGATCTCGCGAGTCACACCGTGATCGAAGCGCTGGAATCGATTCAACCACCGCCCTCAGCAAAGGACCTTCTCGCTCTCTGCGAAGAGCGTATTTTCGACGCCAACGCCCGCCTCAACGAAATCGGCCGTCAGCGTGGGGGCATCATCATAGGCACGACCGTCACGGTTCTGCTCGCTTTCGACGGCTATTTTGCTTGTGTGTGGTCTGGCGACAGCCGAATGTACATGGTGCGGGAAGGCAAGATCACCCAGATCTCGCGCGATCATACCGAGGTGCAAGACCTCGTCATGAACGGAGCCATTACGCCTGAAGAGGCTCGGACGTGGCCCGGCAGCAACGTGATCACGCGTGCCATTGGCGTCGCTGATGTGCCCGAGTTGGAAATGACCAGTGGCCCGCTCAATGCCGGTGATGTGTTCGTCGTGTGCAGTGACGGGCTGACACGCCACGTGGAAGACGATGAGATTTTGCAATGCGTCAGCGCCAACCTATCGCAACAGGCCTGCGACCGTTTGATCGTGCTCACGCTGGAACGGGGCGCCCTGGACAATGTAACGGTCGTTGTCGTGCGATATCGCCCTGAACCGGAATCGAACCTGGGCACGAACGGCAATCTGCTCGGTGTGAGGAAATCACCCGAATGACTTGGGACCCGCAATCGGATTTCACGCGCCCTCGACTGTCACCAGGCACGCGGCTCAACGGCATCTATGAAATCGATCAGCCGATCGGCCTTGGCGGCATGGGCGAGATTTACAAGGGCCACTTGGTCGAGACCGGCGATCCGGTCGCCATCAAGATGATGCTTCCGGAGCTCGCCGAGAACGAAGCTGCCTTTACGCTCTTTCGCAAGGAAGCCTCGGCGCTCCACCATATTCAAAATGATGCCGTCGTACGCTATTACGTATTCACCGTCGAGCCGGTGCTTCGGCGACCTTATCTGGCGATGGAATTCGTCGATGGAAGGACGCTGTCCAATATCCTTCATGACAATGGGGCCTTGCCATTCGAGGCGGTCCGGTCGCTCATGCAGCGCCTCGCTTCCGGTCTGCAGTCCGCCCATCAGCACGGCATCATTCACCGCGATGTGTCGCCGGACAACATCATCATCCCGAACAGCGACGTGGCACGTGCGAAGATCATTGATTTCGGGATCGCGCGTTCAAACCAGCACGGCACGGTGATCGGCAGCGGCTTCGCCGGCAAGTTCAACTACGTCTCCCCGGAGCAACTCGGTCTGTTCGGCGGCGATGTCACCGCGAAATCCGACATTTACAGCCTCGGGCTGGTACTGGTCCAGGCGCTCACGGGCCAACCCATCGACATGGGCGGCAGCCACGTCGAAGTCATCGAGAAGCGGCGTCGGGTGCCCGAGCTCGGCGCCATCGACATGCGCTTCCGCCCGCTGCTGGAGAAAATGCTGCAGCCCGATCCGGCCAACCGCCCGGACTCGATGGCGGCCGTGGCGGCGTGGTCCCTCGGTTCGACGGCATCAGGGCGATCTGCGGGCGCGGGCTCCGTGCCAAACCGGAAGGGCCGTGCCGCAAGGATATTGCGGCGCATAGCCGCCACACTCCTGCTGCTTGCGCTTGCCGCCGGCGGCGGTGCCTATTATTTCGACGCTTTGCAGACACCCATTGCGCTGGTGCCGCCCAGTCCCAACAAGCCGCAGACCGCGACCGGGGAGAAACCGGGCGGTCCGGCGCCGCAACCCCGGAGTACCACGGCGGATAAGATCAGAAGCTTTGTCGAGCACTACAACGGGGGAAACTGTTTCTTCCTGACGCCGGTGGCCATCGGCGAGCATTCGGCATTGATTGAAGGTCTTGGTTCCTCCGACAAGCCGTTCACGACATTCGATACGGAATTTCAACACGCGATCGGGTTCGATCCCGACATTCGCGTGCTTCAGGTCACCGACCGGCAGTGTCCGGCAATCGCTTTTCTGGCCCGGTTGCGTGGGGGAGATGCGCGCGCCCCGCACCTGGATATCGATCAGGAGAACGTGCGCAACGGTGACGTGCTCAACGGAATGGTCGATCGCTACGGCACGCGCGATGTTGACCTCATTCTCGTTTCCGACACCGGAGCAGTGCAGAATCTATCAAGCCAGCTGAAGCCGGGCACGGATGCAAAATCATTTAACATCCCGATGCGGCGTGCCGAGGGCGCCGCCGGCCGCCAGCCGCAGCTCCTGATCGCCGTAACAAGCTCATCACCGGTCGACGCTCTTCGGCCCGGACAACCAGCCGAGGCGGAGCAGTTCTTTCCGCGGGTGCTGACCGATGCGGCGCGATCGAGCAAGTCACTCAGCGCCGTGGCGAGATATTTCATGTTGGAGAAGTAATCTCCAGCGACCCGTGCGGTCCGAATCGCGGCCCGCTATCGACTGCGCAACTACCTGATCGCGTAGAACTTCGCATCGAAGGACCAGTGCGGATCCTCCAATCGGCCATTGCCATTGGCGTCGGGGATTCTGAGCTCGTTTGCGAGCTTGGTCAGATAGTCGACGGCGGTAGCGCTGCCAGCCAAGGAACCCGGCACGTCCGGTAAATCGACCCTCTGCACGGGACGATCGCTGAGGATCGCGACCACCATCGCGGTGCCGGAAGGCGGCGAGGCTACGAACTCAAATCCGGAATACAGGTTATCCCGGTCGGGAATTCGAAATGGCTTCCCGGGCCGGAGAAGGTTTACATTCGCCCGAACGCCGCCCGGCGCCAAGAGCGCCATCGGATTCGGAAAAATCTGAACGAGCCTACCCGTCGCATCCACGTCGACAAGAATGAGATAGCCAGCCTTCTTGCTAGAAATCTGAAACGTTACCCGGGATCCGACCGCTAGATCCGCTCCGGGCAAGATTTGCATGCTGACGCCAGCCGGATTCGGGATTTTCAGCCCGCTCGATAGGGCCTCGACATCTTCTCGGGTCAGATGCTTCGGCAAGTTGGCAAAATTGCTGGATGCCGGTGCAGGCGTGGGCCGTGCATCGTTTAATCCGGGTAGCGGTGGCGGCTGCAGTGAAGGTGTCGACGGAGCGGGAACCAAAATGGGCGCCGCGGGAACCGGTGCGCCAACGCCCAAGATGGAATTTGGACGAGTCGTCGTTGGAGCTACCGGGGCTTCCACGGCTGGACGCAGTTCAGGAGTGGGCGGCAGCAGAGCCGGCACGGCCGGGCGAGCCGCGACGGACGGCTGAGGCGGGGGCAGGACCGGCGCGACCGAGGCAGCGGGCGCCAACGTCGGGACCGAAGCAGCGGGCGGTGTCAAGGTTGGGACTGCGGCAGCGGGTGGCGTTAACGTCGGGACTGCAGCAGCTTGAGATGGCGTGGCCGGGGTGAGGAGTGCAGGAGTTGCCGTTTCGGCGCCTGGCGATTTCGGGAGTTGAGAAGGACTTCCCGCGCCGGGCGGCGGCGGCGTGGGCGCATCAATAATCCGCACGCCGCGCGAGCTGCTCTCGCCCTGGTCGCCATCGTTCTTGTCGCCATCGCTCTGCGCCAGAGCCGGAAGAGCCACGAGGGCAGCCACGATTGCGCTGACCACAACACCATTCGGTCCGACCAACTTTCGGAAGCATGACATCTCACGATTCCTCAAGGTGCGGTGAAAAGGCCGGCCGAGCCGATGCGCGCGTCTCCTGGTGCGTAACGCTTGATCATGTTGATCATCTGTACCGCTGATCGCCGTCGGTCCAGGCCCTTGACGGCCTGCTCAAGCGCAGTCATGCGCTGTTGCGAGGTCACGGCAATAAGCTGGTCGCTACCGAATGGCTCTCGAACACGCACCGGAAAGCTGAACTCTGCGGTCCGAACTACGTTCGGGTCCGATCCTACCGGATATAGCATCTGAACGGTACCGTCGCCAGCGATGTTAAACAGAATCAACGCGCGTCCCGCGACGTCGCTCATTTCCACATGGACGAGACTGGTGTTGTGATGGAGGCTGTCGTCAGGGGCCACCTTGATGGCCTGAGGCTCTTTGGTGGCGATCCGTTTGAGTTCGCGAACGGCCGTCGCCCGATCGATAACGCTCGGCAGGTCGCCCGGATCGATGCCGGATGCGACTACATCACCCCAAGAGAGAACGTCGTGCGATACGGGATCCCAGATCAGGTCCGGATGTTCGATCGGCTGCACCACTTCGAACGCCGCCTCGCGCGGCGTGAGCCCGGAAAAATACGTGGTCTTGCCGTCCAACGACGCGATCTTGATCGGTCGATCGCTGCGGCTCGCCCGTGCCCCCGCATCCGGAGATGCCGGTTGGGGGCGAACGCTCACGGAACGAGACAGTTGAAAGACGACGTCGGTCTGCGGGTCTTGGCTCGGGGACGCCGTCGTGACGATATTTTGCCGTTGATTGGACAGCTGGTACACAACCTGGCGAACATTGCCGAAGAACTCCTTCAACGTCGTGTTGCCGTCGCCACGGGTATCGCCATTCCCTTCGATTGCACGGGCGACCGCGTAGCTCAGCGCGCCACGCAGCCCGCTAATCCCGGGGATTTGAACCTCCGGCGCCTTGGTCTTGCGGTCGACCGCAGCCAGAAACACCGTTCGATCGAAATCCAACTCCGTCATCAGCGCATCCGAGGTCGTCGTGATGGGCTGGAGCAAGTCCGCCGTGAGACGATAGCTCGGCACCTGCCGGAAGCTCATCTCCTCCGAGCGCGGATCGATGTCGCGCGTCATCCCGCCGCCGAAACAGGTATCGGCGATAAAGAGCACATGCGCGCCCCGCGCTTCGAATTGCTTGATGAAATGATTGAACTCGGCGCCGAGCATCCGCTCCTGCGAACCCGCCGGCGTATTCTCGAAGCCGGTCAGCAAGAACACGTTTTCGACACCGTCGGGCTGGCTTCCTCTCACCCGTTCCGGCTCCTGCGCGCCATGACCAGCGAGCGAGAGAATCACCAGATCGCGCGGACCGGTCCGGGCAATGAGGCGATTGATCGCCGACAGGACGGACGATCGATCCGCCATGGCATCGATCAGCGCGGTGACATCCTGAACCCCGGTCCGCCGCAACGCATCTTCGATATCCAGCGCGTCTGCGACGGCCCCCTTCAAGGTCCGAACATGACGATAGGCATCGATGCCTATGACCAAAGCCCGAACCGCGCCACCATTGGGACTCCGCAGCTGCAGACCCTCGTCGCAAAGCGCCCCCGTGATGGTCAGGCCGAGCGCAACCGCGACAGCCGCCGCCCGTCGAAGAAGAGCCGGAAGACAATCCGAAACCCAGAACTGCATCGCATCCTCCGTTCAAATTACTCGCGGCGCCATTCTACTCGCCGGTTGAGCGCGTAGATGTCTTCCTCGCTGAGTCCGGACGTGTCGGACAAATGAATCGGTTCGTTGAAACCCTTTCCATCGGTCTGGACCGGAATAGTCAGCCCGTTCTGCTGGAGAAAGGCAGCGACGGCATCGGCCCGGTCGTGCGACAATTTCATGTTGAATTCCGCGGTTCCGCGCACATCGGTATGCCCGGTCAGCAGTATGCGTGACGGTTTCTGCTCCAGCAATGCGCCGAGCAATTCGCGCGCCGCATCCTGTCCGACGCCGGTGAAGGTCGCCGTCCGATACTCGAACGTGATCGGCACCGGAATTGCGCGCGGGACGATGCCACGCACGGAGCGTGAATAGATCCCTCCAAGCGTCCCGTCGCGCTGGTCTTTGGCGGTCTTGACGAACTTCTCGCCTCCGGCCGAGCCCGCCCCATTGGCGGCCAGAATGCGCGCCTGCCCCGATCTCTCGATCAAGCCTTCGATGTCGAACTTCGACGGAATTGCCGGCGTCAGCGTCTCGTTCTTGATGATCTCGATCGCCAAGTCGTAGGCCTGCGCGGCCTCCACGAATCGGCGCTCCCCGAACCGCACCTCGCCGACGGTCGCCGAGGCCTGCCACAGAACCTCGGAGGATTGCGCGGCCAAGAGCAGCCGCTCGTAATCGGCAGCCGGACGGCCGCGAGCCATCATGAGCTGGGTGAGATTGAGGCGCAGCGCGGCGAGCCGTCGCTGCACAGGCACCTGATAGCGGCCGCAGTCCGCGCTGGTCGCGATCTTGTCGACGAGGCTTTGGGCTTGGCTCTCAGCCCCGGAGTCGATCGCGCGATTGAAGTCGTCGAGAAGCGGCTGGCAGTCTTCGGCGGAGGCGCAAACCGGCAGGACCAATGCACCGATGACCGCCACCGCAAGAGTCAGACGCAGTCGAGAAAGAGGACGCATCGCGAGCCTCGCAAGTGAAAAACGAGATACCATAGGTGGTTAGTCGATGCCAGCAAGGACTTGGTTCAAACGGAACGTCCGACCGGCAGGATCGGCTTTCCCGTGGAAAATTAACCAAGGTCACTCAGGTCGTCATCTCCGGTGCGAGCGCTTCGCATTCGGATCTGGCTTCTCCTGCGGGGTCACTTGCGCCACCACGCTGGTATCGTTTGCCAGGGCGCGAAAGCGGACCGGCTGGAAGCCCCGCGCCAAGAGCGCGGCGAGAGGGTAGACGTTGCGGCAGACCCGGCCATTGCAAGCGCCAGGCGAGGATTCCATCACCTCCGCCATCCGGTCGGGAGTGAAGCGCAGGAACAGCATCACGTGCGAGCCGGGCTTGTTGAGCGCATCGCCGGGACGCAGGTCCCAGGCGTTCGGCAGAGGCTGCGCGATCGCGGGGATCGCGTCGGTTGTGAAATGGTTCGCCAAGCCCCACGCGGCGCTGACAAACGCCGAGCAGTCGACGCCGGCGACGTCGGTGCGCGGAGCGTTGTGGGTGCAGATGTTGCCCGCGAGCACACCGTGATCGATTTTGCTGCGAATCTGGTCAAGCGAACCGTAGCAACCCCAGCAATAGGGAATGCCGCGCACCTGCTGCCCGGCCTTTCCAATCAGATAGCCGGGACGTCGAACACGGCCGGCAAAACCGGTGCACACGGTGTCCGGATCGCCGCCGTAGGCAGCCGCGTTGAGCTGCCACTGGAGGCCTTCGAAGGCAAACGCCGTGGCGATGACCTGCTCGCGCGTGAGCGGCCGAACCGCCGTTATGGGACCGTGCCCGAGGCCCTTTGACGCCGAGGAAGATGCCGGCAGACTCACCTCGATCACCTTGCCATTGGCCACGGGACGGAAGCCCAATCCCAGCACCTCGACGCCGCTGCTTTTGGTGCGCAGAAAATAGACATCGCCGTCACCAGAGACTGTCACGAAGCGGCGCGATAGCGGAACGTTGCTCAGCGGCAAGTCGTATACGCCCTCGAGGGATCCGGCGGCCGAGTAACGTGCCACGAAGGCTCCCGCGGTGCCATACGAAGCCGGAATGTCTTCAGCGAACACGAACATGCGCCCGCTATTGTCGGTTTCGAGAAATTCGACAGCGCCCAACCGGTCGCGCACTTTGATGGCGAGTCGCGCAAACGCAGCGCCGCCCGTTTCGCCTTCATGCCGGACTTCGATTCGCGCGCCCGACGCACCGCCTTCGGGGACGACGTCGACCACGACCGATCCGCTGCCGCGCGTGGCGACGTGTTGGCGGCTGCGCGGCCGAAACTCGCGGCCCGAAGTGGCGGCGCGGGTGTTTTCGTCCAGCAGGTCGGCGGCGCTACCGGGGTCCACGGAACCCATCTGCGCGAATGCGGACAGGACGGTCTCGTCATCCGCCGCGCGCGTGCTGACCTCTTCCAGCCCACGAACCGAGGTGCCGTCATTGCGGGCCGGCGGTTGCAGCGCGTGGACCGCTCCATCCCAAACCAGGATACCCGTCTGGCGTACGATCAGGTCGGTCGGCCGCAATTCGTTCGGAAATTCAAGAATGCGGGGTTCGATGGTGGGCGTCTTCGGATCGAATCGCACAATCCGTTTGTTGACTTGATCAAGCAAGTACACGTTGCCGTTGTCGTCGGTTGTCAGCGCCTGCGGGCCGTCGATCTCGGTATCCTGCGTGGCGTCAACGATGCCGACTGCATTCTGACCGCTGCCGCCGGCGAATTGCCTGACGACGACATCCGCAGCGCCGGCGTCCTGCGTCGAAGCCAGAACGAGCGTCCATCCGACCAAACAAGCGCAGGTCTTCATTGTTCGAAGCGACATGGCAATTCCGGTACCAGCATCGGCGAAGCGGATCGTCACGGGCTTATAGCACAATTGAAATCCGGATGGGAATTGACCGCTGAAAGGGAGGCAGACGCGAAAACCCGTGAGGAAAGGCCACATTCTGGCCTGGAGTTCCATGTTTTGGGAGTTTGCCCTCTTTGTGGCACCTCCGATCGAGGGGAACTGCCGACGGCGGTAGAGCAATTTCAAGTACGGTGATGCTCACGCGGGCCCTTGATCGGGCACCGGACGCTGCCCGATAAACGTTGGAAAGCAGTGGCATGCATAGTCGGAGTAATGATAGTGTCCCAGCCGTTAGGCCGGCAGTAGGTGGATGTTGACTGGCAGCACTGCGTTTGATTGCCCGATGAAGAGTACGTGGCCCGGTCCGAATCTCCTCGACATCACGAGCCGGCCGTCTCGTGCCGCGAGGCAACCCCGATGTGATGGCATGCGCCAAAATGCTCTGAGATACCTTGGTTCCGTCGCGTTTCTCCTGGCGGCGGGCGGCGGCTCGTCGCTGCTGGCCAATGATTCATCTGCGGAACTCTCTGTCGGTGGACTCGTTTTCACCCGCTCGGCCGACGTCTCATTGGAATCCGAGGATTTGGCCATTACGCCCGATGTTGTGGTGGTTCGGTATCGGTTCTTGAATCAAACTCCGAAGCCCGTCACGCTGACGGTTGCGTTTCCTCTGCCCGACATCGATTTGTCGGAGGGGGACAATTACGCAATCCCAACCAACGACCCGGCGAATTTCCTCGGCTTCGAGACGAAGGTCGACGGTAAGCCGATCAGCTTCACGATCCATCAGAACGCATTCCTAGGCCCCAAGGACATCAGCGCGGCGCTGCAAAGCGCCGGCGTGCCATTGTTGCCGATCGGGGCTCAGCAGACCCGTCTATCCGACCTGCCGCAGGCGACGCGCGAGAAGCTGATCGGGCAAGGCCTGCTGCTGCAAAATGGAATGGACGAGCGCGGACGGCAGCTTTACGAAGGCGCCTGGACGGTGAAGACGGCAGCCGTGCGGCAACAAACTTTCGCACCCGATCGCCCTGTCATGGTCGAGCACCGATATCACACCAGTCTCGGGGTGAGCTTCGACACCGTGCTCCGAAAGGGACTTCGCCAGAACAAAGCCATGGCGGCCGAGATCGAGCGTTATCGCAAGGACTACTGCGTCAGCGATGCTTTCCTTGCCGGGCTGGACAAGCTGGCCGGCAGTGGCGAGGCCAATTCGGCGAAGCTGCAGGAGCGCCGCATCAGCTATGTCTTGAAGACCGGCGCCAACTGGGCGGGTCCAATCAAGGATTTCAGGCTGACGGTCGACAAGCAGAAGGCGGATCGGCTGGTCAGTTTCTGCGCCAACGGTATCAAGGCGATTTCGCCGACCGTGATCGAGTTCACGGCGAAGGATTTCACACCCGACAAGGATCTGAAAATCCTGATCGTTGGACGATTTTAGGATTCGCCGGCGTTTAAATCTGTACGAAAAGCGCCGACCGGCACCATTAGGTACCGGCGGGCAATCTAATTCGCAGACGTCTGATCAAGAGATCAATGACTTGCGGCGGCGGGAGCACCCGGGCGAACTTATGGCCAGTGCGGACCGTCACTAGGCTCCCCCGACCACATCCCAGACAAAAAATTTGGTCAATCGGAAATGGCGGCGCAGGGGAAGCTTATCGCGCTGCATTTTTTGCCGCCCGCCCTTCTTAGTACCCGACGCCCATAACCACACCGAGGCACATTGTGCATACTGTCCCGGAGGATCCCGACGGTCGCACGTCCTGGAGCGTGAGCCGGATAGGCTTAAGGCCTATCGGCGCCAATTTCGCGACGGCATGGGAAACGGGGCACTTCTTCATCACCGCCGTTCCATGACCCGCAATGGCTTTAATTTCCAAATCGGCAGCCGAAGCCGACGCGATGCATCCCAAGGTTGCGATTACAACTGCAGCCGCCTGCGAGATCAGTACCATTCGAGCGGTAAGCATGGAGGGCAGCCCTCTCAAGCAGGATCAGGATCGATAAACAATACAGTAACACGGTTCTGCGAGGTTGGCCAAGAAGGCGGTGACCTCCGCCAAGCAGGACTGGCCGTGAAGCCGAGAATGTCCCTTTGAGGAATCCTCCCCCCAAACCGGCCCAGGAGCAATTGCGAGATCGCCGCGGAGGAGATAATGTATAGTGCGGCTCAGCTCAGCTGAACCTCGGAGAGTCTCCACGCGACACATTAGAGGACTGGGACCGGGTATGGGGCGTGGACATATGCGTCTGACCCTACATTTTGTGTCGATTGCGGCTCTCGCCGGGGCGGCGGCGATCGTGTTGGCTTTTTCGAGCAATGCCGCCCTGGCCGACAAACGGGTCGCCCTGGTCGTCGGAAACTCCAGCTACCAGAATGTCGCAAAGCTCCCCAATCCTTCGGCGGACGCAACCGCCATTGCCCAGATGTTCCGGGACGCCGGGTTCGACGTCGTGGACCTGCAGCTGGACGTGGGGAATTTAGAATTCAAGCGCGCAATCCGCCGGTTCGAGGATGCCGCCAGTGATTCGGACATGGCTGTCGCATTTTTTGCCGGTCATGGTCTCGAGCTCAAGGGCGCCAACTTCATGATACCGGTCGACGCCAGGCTGGCGGATGAACGAGATGCCCCCGACGAAGCGATTTCCTTGGATCGTATCGTCGAAGCCGTTGATGGGGCGAAGCGGTTGCGCTTGGTGATTATCGACGCCTGCCGAGACAACCCATTCGCCGTGACCATGAAACGCCAATCCGCTTTGCGGGCCCTAACCCGAGGTCTGGGCAGGGTGGAGCCGCCGAGCACCGACACGTTGATCGCGTACGCCGCCAAGGCGGGCTCGACCGCCGAAGACGGCCACGGCGAGCACAGCCCGCTCACGACGGCGCTCTTGGACAACCTCACGGTGCCGGGTCTCGATATCCGGCTCGCCTTCGGCCGGGTCCGCGACGAGGTGATGAAAATCACCAACAACAGGCAGGAACCGTTCGTCTACGGCTCCCTGGGGGGCGGCGTGATTTCACTGGTGCCTGCACCGGCCCAGCCAAAGGCACCGCTGGCAGCGGATGTGAAGGGCGACTACGAGCTTGTCAAAGAGATCGGAACCAAGAAAGCCTGGGAAATCTTTCTGAACACCTACAAGACGGGATTCTACGCCGATCTCGGGGCCGCACAGCTCGCGAAATTGCTGGCAGCTGAGCAGAATGCCGGCAAGGGCGAACCGGGAGCCAAGGTCGCGTCGCTCGAGCCACCAACTCCGTCAATCCCCCCCCCTGCCCTGCCGAGCTCCGACGAACAGCGTGCTTGGGACCGGATCAGGGACTCGGGCGATCAGGCCGCGCTGCAGGAATTCATCAAGCGTTATCCGAAGTCGCCGCTGGCGCTGAACGCTCAGAGGCGGTTGGAGACCCTTCAGCAAATCGCGCGGGAACGGGAGGAAAAGGCGCGGGCCGACCGCGAGGCCGCGCAGCAACGGTTGGACGAGGAGCGCCGGGCGAAAGCGGCGGAGGCCGAGCGGCAGAAGGCGGAACAGCTGGCCGCGGCGCAGCGCGCCGAGGAAGAGCGCCGCGCGAAGGCAGCGGAGGCTGAGCGGCAGAAGGCGGAACAGCTGGCCGCGGCGCAGCGCACCGAGGAAGAACGCCGCGCCAAGGCCGCGGAGGCTGAGCGGCAGAAGGCGGAACAGCAAGCCGCCGCGTTGCAGCGCGCCGAGGAAGAACGCCGCGCCAAGGCCGCGGAGGCTGAACGGCAGAAGGCAGCGCAGCAGACCCCGGCCAATCCAAACGACGGTGTGACCACGAGCCCGAATCCGAAAGAGGTCGCGAAGCTTGAGTTGCCGCCTCCGCCTCCCCCGGCGAAGCCGAGCTCCGCTGAGGCGCACGCTTGGGACCGGATCAAGGACTCGGACAATCGGACCGCCGTGCAAGAATTCATCAAGCATTACCCGACTTCGCCGCTTGTGCTGAACGCTCAGAAGCGGTTGGAGACCCTTCAGCAAATCGCGCAGGAGCGAGACGAAAAAGCGCGGGCCGACCGCGAAGCCGCCCAACAACGCGCCGAGGAAGAGCGTCGCGCCAAAGCGGCGGAGGCCGAGCGTCAGAAGGCGGAACAGCAAGCCGCGCTGCAGCGTGCCGAGGAATTGCGCCGCGCCAAGGCGGCTGAGGCCGAACGGCAGAAGGCGGAACAACAAGCTGCATTGCAGCGCGCGGAGGAAGAACGCCGCGCGAAGGCAGCTGAGGCCGAGCGGCAGAAAGCAGAACAGCAAGCCGCGTTGCAGCGCGCCGAGGAAGAGCGTCGCGCGGAGGCCGAACGGCAGAAAGCGGAGCAGAAGGCACAGCAGGCAGCGGAAAAGCCGACCGTGCCCGAGGTGGCGTCGAACACAAACGAGCTGATACAAGCCGCGCAGATCGAATTGAGCCGTCTTGGGTGCTTCTCCGGCAAAGCCGACGGCACGCTGAACGCCGCGACGAAATCCGGCATCAACCGTTATCTTTCCCGTCGGGGAAGCCCGGATCCCGATGCCGCCGTGACCGAAAGCTTCGTTTCGGAACTCCGAGACCAGCAGCTGAAAAATTGTCAGCTGGATTGTCCGCGCGGACAGACAGCCGATGGGGACGTCTGCATCGCCGGCAAGAAATCATCCGAGCCCACCAAGTCGGCCCGTCAACATGATGATGTGCAGGAAAAGCCGAAGGCCAACCGTCCGCCTGCCAAGCAAGAAGTCAAGCAGGCCGACAAGAAGCCGGATCGTCCCTCCGCTCCGCCCCAGCCTCAGGTGCACCAGGAAGTATCCTCAACCCCGTCTCATGGCGGCGGCACCATGATTGGCGTGGGCTTTTGATCGCGGAGGCACGGGATCAAACGGGCGCAGGACGCATATAACCTGAAGTGGTTATCCCGAAGCGATTCGGCGCTCCGCCAACAACCGGGCGAGATGGAATGCGCCGATCAATGCGCCTCGACGAGCCGGTAGTTTAGACCAATCTTCACCTGATTGATCGCCTCCTTGACCGACACCGTTACCGGCACGATCGGGTCGGCGAACACCAGTGTCTTGGTGCCAAAGTTGAGATAATCGTACTCGACCTTGGTCGACAACTGCTGCGTGATGCCGAACTCGAAGCCGGCACCGACGGTCCAGCCGAACCGATCGTCCGATGCGGATCGAACCAGAAAATTGGCCGGCATGGGTGGGGAGAATGGAGTAACGGTCGCCGGCGGCGAGTTGAAGGTGATCGAATAGCTGTCGTGGGTCCAAGCACCGCCACCTTTGGCGTAGACCATCACGCGGTCAAAGCTGTGACCGATGCGGCCGGTTAGCGTGACGATCGGGCTTGTTCGGTCATTGTTGCACTGGAAGAAACTGACAGGGTAAGTCGCTGGTGGGGGAAAGAAGAAAATGTTTATGAAAGTGAGCAGTCCCGCAGATTGCTGATTGAGCGAGGTCGGGCAAGCCGCAGTCCCCTTTTGGTTCGTCCAAGTCACATCGGCTTCCGGACCCAGCACCCAATCCCCTGCCCGGAAATTGTAGCCGATCTGCCCTCCCGCCAACCAGCCTGCATTCTTCGGAGAGGTCGCACCCGAGGCTACGTTGGTGATCGGCGGCGTATCATTGGGACCGGAGATCATGGTCCAGTTGTCGATTCCCCAAGAGGTCCCGGCGAATCCGCCAAGATAGAGCCCCGCCCAGTTATAGGGCGCGACCGCAACGGCAACCGGCGCTTTGTAGACCCCCTTCGGCTTGGCCAGCAGGGTGGGCGGCATGAACTGATAGCGAATGCCGCCATTGACCCCTAACGCATCGATGTCCGTGCCCTTGCGATAATCAAGTCGGACATAGCTGACCCAACCGTCGGTGTTTTGTGCTGCGACGCCGACGCTGTATTGGCCATAGGTCGTGACGTTCGACACCAAAATTTGAGCATTCAGGGCATTAGGCGGCGGTCCAAATATCACCCCAGGGAAGCTCATCGACGCCGACGAAGCCCCGCCCTGGAATTCGTGCCAAACGCTTGCAGCCGCGAACGGTTGCCATACGACATTGCCCGCGTCGATAGACGTCCCAATCCGACCGCCGAAGCGTCCCAACGTGCTTTCCAGATTGTTGATGCTCAAGGTACCCGGCAGGGTCGCATTCGGACTGCTGAAAATGTGGGTTCCGGCGAAGTTCAGCGTATCAACCGAGGTATTCGAATAAACGACGCCGGCCGACGGTTCGACGAACCAGCTGGAGTTGGGGATATCGATGCGATAACCCGCCGATCCTTGCAGGGAGAAGCCTCGCGCGTCGAGCCCCTGCCCGAACAAGCCCAAGCTGGACGGCTCCGTCAGCGTCGTCGTGAATGCGTTGTAGCGCGCCATGCCATCGGCAAAGAAGGCACCGTTGGCGTAGGTCGCATAGGCCCCGACGAACGGCGCCTGGATGCTCCCCGTCAATGTGCCGGGGGACTTTTCATTGAAATCCGCCTGACCATACCCGGCGGTGACGCCGAAATGAACATAGGCCCCACTATTGCCCAGGTTCAGCTTGCCGACGTCCGCGCCGACCTGAAACCCGGCATAGGTTTCATGAACCCCGGAGGGGCAATTTGTCGAACCGCCGATTCCGCTGAACGTGGTGGTCGACGAGAAGGTGGTGTCGACGCGGCCACCGATCCCTCGGACCCAGATGCCGCCGCCGGTTTCTTCCTTCTTCGCCGGCGGGTTCGCCACGAAGGCA
>Ga0209068_10000580_pt1 | contig 19704 bp, 23 predicted proteins | sample ColStrG_CSR_2012_FD_187200 | JGI IMG/M metagenome (GOLD analysis project Ga0209068, IMG submission 187200) | Freshwater sediment microbial communities in response to fracking from Pennsylvania, USA - Cold Stream Run_MetaG_CSR_2012 (SPAdes)... | ecosystem: Environmental > Aquatic > Freshwater >... | reverse complement strand
TCATGAAGGGAGCGCCTCCGATTATGGCGATCGAGGTTGCCCGGCGAGCCATTCCCGGGCATGTGCGGCCGGGCTTCAAGGAAGTGGAGAAGACCGTTCGCACCAGCGATGCGAGCGCCGCGGCCGCGGCCAAAGCCGGAGCTTAGGTATATGCCGAGCCCGAACGAAGCCCGTCCCATCATTATCATCAAGAAAAAAGGCGCGCACGGGGGACATCACGGCGGCGCATGGAAAGTCGCCTACGCCGACTTCGTAACCGCCATGATGGCTTTGTTCATCGTGCTCTGGCTAATGAACAGCAGCAAGCAAATCCAGGTGGCGGTGGGCGGATACTTCAAAGACCCAACCGGAACTTCCAAAAAAGTGGGCAGTAACCAGACCGGGTCGGGCGAGAATTTCACTCTGACCAAGGACAACATGCCCAAGCTCAAGGAAGAGCTACAAAAAGTTGTTCGTCAGATCAGCAATTTCGACAAACTCAAGAACCAGATCGCGATGACCGTGACTTCGGAAGGATTGCGCATTGAGTTGCTGGAATCGTCCTCAGGGACGTTTTTTGAGAGCGGCAAGTCCGATTTGAGCGCCGATGGCCGGGGAGTTCTTGAAGCACTGGCGCAGGAACTGGGAAAGTTACCCAACCACGTCTCCATCGAGGGCCATACGGACGCGAAGCCTTACACCGTGAACCGTGACTATGGAAACTGGGAGCTCTCCGCCGACCGGGCGAATTCGGCCCGTAGAGTATTGCAGAGCCACGGATTGCGCGCGGACCAGATTTCGCAGGTACGAGGCTATGCCGACCAGAAATTACGTGTACCCAGCAACCCGCTGGAACCGTCGAATCGGCGCATTTCGCTGATTGTGCAATACGTGGTCAAGACCGACGACGAAGAAGAGCCGGTACCGGTTCCGAAAGCCGAGTCGGACGGCAAAGCACCAGACAGTCAAGCTAGTGCACACTAATCAGACCGCCAGCACCGGGTAGATCTGTTGATCGTCTCTCTCCTCAGCAACACCTCACTGAACTACGACACCGACTGGATGAACTTTTGGATCTGCTTGCGCTCTTCCAGAGACGAATAGAGGAAATTTACGCCGCAACGCAAGTCCTGACTATATTCAACACTGCCCTGGATCTGTAAGGGAATGGTGCCACCGGGGAAAAGCAACCTCATTGTTACCTGCGTCTTGGGAGTCAAAGGCCGAGGTAGTTCAGCGGCTAGTCCGTCTTCGCTGATGTCGGTGCAAACAGCATCGTAGGGCTCACCGGTGGCCATCACTTCGAGGTAGAAGCTGAAATTGGCGGAAACGCGCGGAGAGCGAAAGCCAAACGGCCGAATGGAGCCGAAGTTTTCGTCGGTCTTCATCGCGGCAGATTAGAACTGCCCTCGCTGGTTTCAATATTCTGTCCGACAGTTGTATTTAAATCAGACACGTTGTCTGGAAAGTGTACACTGCCCGGCCGCCAAACCTGTCGAATTAGCACGAAATTAAGCCAAAACATTTTGGCAGAGCAATTGCAATTGTTAGAAATGCCAAATCTTCAAGAAAGCAGTTGTCTTGGGGCGGCACTGCGAACCTCAGCCTTCTCGCGTGTCAAGTCTTGCGGGCATTTTATCGGTACATCAGTTGAAATTCTTCAGAAGTAGCTGCTGCACTTCTGGCAACTAGCTTTTGTGGAAATGGCTTTCCAGCACTTGAAAGCTGGGCACCGGAAGTACGACAGGAAAGGACCCTGTGAACACGGAAACACAACGTCAGAACGACCCGAATCCTCACGTCCTGGTCGCCGAAGATGATGTCCCATTGGGGAATTTCCTCCGGCGACAACTGGAGTCGGAATCCTACAATGTGCGTCTGGTGCAGGATGGTGAGGAGGCATCAGAACTGGCGAATCGAGACAAATATCACTTACTCATCCTGGACTTGAATCTACCGAAGATGGACGGGGTTGCGGTCCTGAACCACGTCCGCCCCAAGCAACCGCAGCTGCCGATCCTGGTTTTAACCGCCCGGACCGAAGTAGAGGACCGGGTCCTCTCACTCGATAGCGGGGCTGACGATTGCATGCTCAAGCCGTTCTCGTTTTCTGAGCTTATGGCCAGGGTAAGGGCACTGCTGCGCCGGTATCCACACCATCCGGCAAGTCAGCTGCAGGTTGGGGATCTGATTCTTGATAACCGCGAGTTTCGCGTGGAGCGAGCCGGCAAGAGAATCAATCTCTCGGGCAAGGAATTCGCCCTGCTTGAATACCTGATGAGAAATACGCGGCAGACCGTGACCCGAAGCATGATCACGGAACACGTCTGGAACATGCCGTTTGATAACTCCACCAATCTGGTGGATGTGTACGTTAAGTATGTACGCGACAAGGTGGATAATCCCGAGTTTTCCGTGCCGCTGATCCGGACCGTGCGGGGCGTGGGATACGTGCTTTCGGACAATTGAGGACCAGCCATGCGCGCGCAGCAGGACAGCTCACACTCGCAGAACTTTCTCCAAACTCTCTCGTCCAGTATTCACCAGATGGCGCAGCCACTGTGCACGATACAGGGCTTGCTGGAGCTGGCGCTGCTGAAGCCAACCACGGCCGAGCAGTATCGAGCGATCATGGAAGATGTCCTGGGACACCTGCGGCGGGCCGCGGAGTCGATGCAGTTCACCGCATCGCTGGCACGGTTTCAGCAACCGGCTGCGGACGTACATGAGATCCGGCTCAGCGCCGCGCTGGAAAGTGTGGTTGCGGATCTTCAACCCGCGCTTGACACCTCGCAGGTCCAGCTTGTGATTTCGCGCCCGGAAGACGAACCATCGATACGGATTTCAGGCACTCGTTTGCGGAAGATGCTTTTCTATGTGCTGCAGGCGGTGCAAGGGTGTTCCCAGCCGGGGGAGAGCGTGCAGATCGACATCCGGGCATGCGCCGGCCATGTGGTCTTGCGAATTCATCCACTGAGTAAACCACCGGGTAAGAATGATGGAACCGATTCTGCCCAGCCCTCACAAGATAGCGTGGTGGGCCGAGCTCTCGCCATGGCGGATGGCATTGTGAGCTACGCGGGTGGAACGTTCAGGGTCAGTACCGACCCCCTGCTGATCGTTGCAGATTTCCCCGTGAAACGCGAAAACAGAACCCGCGCGGTGGCGCGGAACAAGCAGTCCGGAGTTTCCGGTTCGCCGTCTGTAGTTGGTTCGCACTGATTGTTCAAGAGGCTTTAAATTCGGGGATGGTCGCAGATGCCGTTCCCCACCGATAAAGAGGATGTTCCCAGAACCCTATGAGCATCGCACCCTTGCCTGTGTGTGACCCAGTTGCCGGAGTCTTGATTGTCAGTCCAAATCGCGAGCTGCGCCGGCAGTTGATGTCGCGCGCGAAGTCGGATCGCTGGCGCTTGACGGAAGCAGCCAGTGGAGCCCAAGCACTGGGCCAGCTTGAAGCTGAGGATTTTCAATTGCTCCTATTGGACCCTTCTCTGCCCGACCTCAATGCGAATGAGTTCCAGAAACTGGTGCGGCGCCAGTTCCCTCATCTCCAGATCCTGCCACTCGATCACCAGACTGGACTGCCGCTGCCATCTTCAGTTCCCGCCGAGCTCGGCGATGAACTTGCCGGCTTATTGGGACAAGATGCCGTGGTTACAGGGCCGCGACAAATCGTTACCCACGAACCGTTGCACAAAGCGGTCGCCCCGCTGCCTGGAATGATTGGCAGCTCTGCCGCCATGCAACGGGTTTACCACATGGCGCAACTGGTAGCGCGACGCGATACGACGGTATTGATCTTGGGATATAGCGGAACCGGCAAAGACTTGGTGGCGCAGGCGATTCACAATCTTAGTCCCCGCCGATCGAACCCGTTTGTGGTGATCAACTGCGCTGCCATTCCCGAGCCATTACTGGAAGCTGAATTGTTCGGCTACACCAAGGGTGCGTTCACCGGAGCCGTACAGTCCCGCATTGGCCGAATTCACGCGGCCCAGGGAGGCACTCTTTTCCTCGACGAAATCGGAGAACTTCCGCTGGGCTTACAGTCCAAGTTACTGCGATTCCTGGAGCAGGGAGAAGTGCAGAGGCTGGGCAGCTCGGACAATTTCAAAGTTGACGTGAGGGTGGTGGCGGCCACCAACCTGAATCTTCGCAAACAGGTTCAGGACCATCAATTCCGTGAAGATCTCTACTACCGGCTTGCCATCTTCCCCATCGAGTTGCCAGTGCTCAAGGACCGCATGGAAGATCTGCCGGTCTTGGCCACCAGTTTTCTCAACCGCTTCAGTTCGCACCGGCTGTCGTTGACTTCCGAAGCCACTTTTCAACTGCTGCAGCACAGTTGGCCCGGCAACGTGCGTGAGTTGCGAAACGTGATCGAGCGGGCGACCATCCTGGCGCAGGACGAGCGGCAGTTGCTGGCCAAGCATATTGTCATCTAGCCGTGGGTCGTTGGTGGTTGGCCGTTTCTCGTTCGTCGCCAGCCGCTCGTCTTCATCCGTCGTTTTCAGCGAACCTGCTGGCCGGTTACCTCCGACACAGTACCTTCTGAATTAGAACCTTTTGGCAACCCTTTTGCATTGCAAGTAGGCAGATGTTGCCTACTTCTCATCACGCTCCAATGATTCCGCCGCCCGGCGTTGACAAAGGCGCGCTGGCCAAGGCTTTTGACGCGTTCATGGCGACGGCAGATCGCATGGAATCTTCCTATGGTCAGCTTCAGAGCGAGGTCGCCCGGTTGCGGCGTGAACTCGAAGACCGGAATGCGGCACTCACCTCGAGCCTGGCTGAAAACAAGAATATCCGGACCGCTCTGAAGCGCATCCTCGATGCCTTGCCGTGCGGCGTAATTGTCATTGACGGACACGAGGGCGTGGTTCTGATGAACCCCGAAGCCGCCCGGCTATTGAGCATCACGACCAATTCCGCTTCGCTGTTACAGCACCTTCCAGCTCCAGTCCAAACCATTCTCAAAGCTGCGATCTCGCGCGACGACGAGCATGAAGTTAGCCTCGACGCCGAAAAGGGTCCGCTTTGGCTCTCCATCCGGAAGACCACGTCGCCCATCGAACTTTCGCAAGACAACGAGCCAGGGCCCGATCAATTCATCCTGATTTTGCGCGATATAACCGCACGCAAAGAGGCAGAACAGCAACGTGAAGCATCCCGAAACATGCTTGCCCTGGGAGAAATGGCTGCTGTACTGGCACACGAAATCCGGAATCCTCTGGGCAGCATGGAGCTGTGGACCGCCGTCCTGGGCAAGCAATTCATAACCGGGGAGGAGGGAATGTATTGTGTCGAGCATCTGCAGGCAGGGATCCGTTCCCTCTCCGCGACCGTCAACAATGTTTTGCAATTTCATGGTCACGGATCAGACGGTCACACACGGCTGAAACTGAAGACGGTCTTGCACAATGGCATTGCCTTCATTCGTCCACTGGCTGAACAGGCAGAAATCAAGCTTGCGGCCAACATAGAGATTGATAACGAGGAGATCGAGGGTGATCCCAACGGTTTACAGCAAGTCATCCTGAATCTTGCAATCAACGCTTTTCGACATACTCCAGCTGGCGGTTCCCTAATCGTTTCGGCTCGCCTGCACGGCGAAATCGTGATTGTCGACTTTGCGGATACCGGGGAAGGAATTGCGGAGCAAGACCTGAAGAAAATCTTTAGTCCCGGCTTCAGTGGAAGCCAGCAACGGCCGGGGCTCGGACTCACCATCTGTCAGCGGATCATGGAGCAACACCGGGGCTCGATCCGTGTGCAGAGACGCGCGTGCAGAGGCACAAGATTCTCTCTGGAGTTCCCCATCCTATGAATTCCTTGCCGACCTCGCAGCTTAGATCGGTACTGGTCGTCGATGACGAGCCCGGGATTCGCATGGCCCTGAAGGCGAACTTCGAACGCGAGGGCTGGCAAGTGGAAACCGCGGCCGGAGCATCGGAGGCGGTGCGCAAATGTGGCCAGACCCGCTTTCCCCTGATGGTGACCGATGTCTGTATGCCGGATGGCGACGGCCTGGAATTGATGCGCCAAGTGAGGGCTGTGAATGCTTCAACCGCGGTGATTGTGCTGACCGCGTTCGGCACCGTGGCACAAGCGGTACAGGCCATGCACAACGGCGCTTGCGACTATCTCACCAAGCCCTTCTCTTTTGAGCAACTACAGTCCGCGGTGGAACGGGTGATGCGGAACTCGGGTGGTGGCCACAGTTCGAGGCCTGCCCGAACTGAAATCGTGGGCCAGTCGGCCGCACTGATGCGGGTGCTGGATCGCGCCCGTCTTGCGGCACAAACCGATGCTGACGTGCTGGTGGAAGCCGAGAGCGGCACGGGCAAAGAGCTGCTGGCCCGCTTTATCCACGAAGCCAGTCAGCGCCGTAAAGAATCCTTCATCGCAGTCAACTGCGCAGCTGTACCCGAACCCCTGCTGGAGAGCGAGTTGTTCGGGCATGTGCGCGGAGCCTTCACCGGAGCGAACGTGGCCAAATGCGGCAAATTCGAACTGGCAGATGGCGGAACCCTGTTGCTGGATGAGATCGGCGAAATGCCCCTGGAGTTGCAGCCTAAGCTTTTGCGAGTCTTGCAGGAGCGCGAAGTGGAACGGCTGGGCGATACGCGCACCATCCCGGTGAACATCAGGATCATCGCTACCACGAACCTATCCCTTCAAAGAATGGTCGACCAAGGGCGCTTTCGTGCCGACTTGTACTACCGGCTCAATGTAATTCCGCTCACACTCCCTCCGCTACGTGATCGAGTCGACGACATTCCGTTGCTGGCGGAATATTTTGCGGCAAGGTTTGCGAACCAGGCCGGACGTCCCGTGCCCACCTTGCATCCCGAATTTGTTACCGGGCTGAAGAAGCAGGCCTGGCCCGGAAACGCCCGGGAACTATCCAACTTCATCCGCCGGGTGGTTGCGATGAGCACCAACAGCTGCATTGGACCCGAGCACCTGGCGACGGAAATTTCCACGCCCCCCGCGATCAAAGTGTTTTCCGGAAATGGCCCGGTGCAGGCGGGAACGTCGATACGCGATCTCGAACGCCAACTGCTGGAGACAACCCTGCGGCTCACCGGCGGCAATCGCACCCGCGCAGCGGAAATGATGGGAATAAGTTTGCGCACGATTCGCAACAAGATCCGGGAATTCGGCCTGCCGCCGAGGAGCTATGCCTGATGGGATCGATGCCGCTGATTCAGTTTCTGGAGCGTTTTCTGAATGTCACCTCCGACCGACAGTCCCTGGTGGTGAACAACATGGCCAACATCGACACTCCAGGGTTCCGGACGCGGGACGTCGACTTTCGCGCGGAGCTGGAACGGGCGGTGGGGTCTCCGGAGCAGGCAGATTTGGCTCCCGTGGCCCACAAGGTATCGGGACTGCTGCAGCGTCCTGACGGAAATGACGTGAGCATGGATCGTGAAGGCCTGCTCCTGGCTGAAACCCAGATGCAGTTTCGTATTGGTATCCAGTTCATTCGTTCCGAATTTCACCGGCTGGTACAAGCCATCAACGAAGGGAAAGACTCATGAGCATGTTCTCAGCGCTTGAAATCAGCGGCTCGGCAATGGGGGCGGAACGCCAGCGGGCCGAAGTCGTCGCCACCAACATGGCCAACGCAGAAACTACCCGCACGCCCTCGGGCGGCCCCTTTCGCCGCAAGCAAGTGGTTTTTTCCGGCGCCAGCAACTCGCCATTCCAGCTTCTGCTGGCGGGCTTCCGGCGTCTGACAGGACGCTCGGCTGTGCATGTTTCCAGGGTAGTAAACGACCCTGCCCCGCCGGTGATGCGTTACGAGCCCGGCCATCCTGACGCGGACAAGTCGGGCTACGTGGCCTATCCCGCGATCAATCCCATCGAGGAAATGGTCGATCTCATGGGCGCCATGCGCGCGTATCAACTCAATGCCGCAGCGGTGAGCGCCACGAAACAGATGATCCAGGGAGCGATGGACATCCTTAAATAAGAACACTCGAAATAAGGACACTCGATGAACAACCTGATTTCCAATCTCCCGGCATTTCCCAATCTCGATCAGCTGGGGTCCACGCCCGCGTCGGGCGAGCAGGACGCCGGCGGCAACTTTGGCTCGATACTCAAAACTGCCCTCAACCAGGTGGAGACACTTCACGGAAGCGCCGCACAGCAGGTCACGGATCTGCTGAAGGGCGACCGCAGCGATGTGCACAACGTCATGATCGCGGTGGAAAAGGCGGATATAGCGTTTCAACTGATGATGCAAGTGCGAAACAAGATTGTGAGTGCGTACCTGGAAGTCTCCCGCATGCAGTTTTAGTGACTGCGGTCAGTCGAATCAACCATGGCATCGTTCAGTCAGATCGCGAATCAGGGGAAAAACGCCATCGCGGCGTTCGATACCAAGCAGCTCATCGTCTTGATGGGCGGAGCGGCAATTGTCGCCGGGGTGATATTTTTCTTCGGACACCTCCTCATCACCCCCGACTACAAACCCCTGATGACCGGGATGGAACCCGCCGACGCGCAGGCGCTGGCCAGCCGACTGGCGGCCAAGAACATCGCTTATCTGGTCAGCCCGGATGGAAAGACGGTCAGCGTTCCGGGCGACAAGCTGGACTCGAGCCGGCTGGAAGTGGCCAGCGAGGGAATGCCTCATAGCGGGCGGCTGGGCTTCGAACTGTTCGACAAGGTGAATTGGGGGCAGACGGAATTTGACGAGAAAGTGAATTATCAGCGGGCTTTGGAAGGCGAGTTGGAGCGGACGATTCAGACCCTGCGTGATGTCGAGAGCGCCCGCGTCCACCTGGTCCTGCCGACGGACTCGGTTTTTATCGATCGTGAGCGGGAGTCCAAGGCGTCCGTAATCCTGCGGCTGCGGTCCGGGCACCTTTCAGAAGATACGCAGCGCTCCATCGCCGGCTTGGTCTCGGGTGCGGTCGACAAACTGAGTCCGCAAAACGTGACCATTACGGACGCGGATACCAACCAGCCATTCGTCTCGCACCGGCATGGGGCGCCGTCCGATGCGGACCTGGAGGAACAGCTTTCCAAGCGTTTGGTCAGCACTCTGGAGCCGGTCGTGGGAGCGCAGCGAATACGCGCCAGCGTGAATGTTGACTATGACACCAGTAGCAGCGAAGAAAACCAGGAGACCTACGATCCCAAGAGCGCAGTGGCAGTCACCATGCAGACGTCGGAAGAAAAGACCGCCGGCGGAGAAATAGCGGGTGGCATACCCGGCACCGCCAGTAACGTCCCTAACGCCAATACTCCCGCCAAGCCAGACGAAGAAGCTGACGACACGACGACTCAAACCTCGAAGACCCAGAACGCTACCTACGCGGTGGACAAGATCGTCCGCCACATCCTGCAGCCGGTAGGCCGGATTCGGCGGATCTCGGCAGCGCTGCTGGTCGACGATGCGGTCGAGATCCAGCAGGCGAACGGAAAGAGTTCGGAAACCCGGCGAAAACGGACTCCGGAGGAACTAAAGCAGATTGAAGTTCTGGCCGCGGCGGCGATCGGGCTCGACGAAAAACGTGGCGATACGTTGGCAGTGCAGAACCTCTCCTTCCAGCAGTCGCCGCAGCAGACACCCAGTCCAGCGAGCAAAGTGGAACGGATCCGCGTCACTCTGAACGACTGGTCGTCGCTCATTCGCTATGCCGTCATCTTCCTGCTGTTTCTGCTGACATACTTGCTGTTGTTGCGTCCGATCAAGAAGCAGGCCCTTTCAGCCTTCAGCCAATTGCCCGACCGCTCGGCCGCGCAGTTGAAGGCGGAAATGGCTGCCGCCGAAGTTGCCGGATCTCCAGAGGTGGCGACACTGTCCGACACGGAACGGCGCTCGCTGGGATTACAGAAACAACTTGCGGAGAGGGCAAAGAGCGAACCTGCAGTAACCGGACGCCTGGTCCATGCCTGGCTGCGTGAGGGAGCGCAGTGAGCGGAGCGCACGCCAAGTCTGCCTTGACCGGCGCTCGTAAGGCCGCGATTCTGCTTACCGTGGTAGGCGAAGAAGCGGCTGCCTTGATTTGCCGCCAACTATCTTCCGCCGACGTGCAACAGATCGCAGCCGAGGTTGCGGCCCTCGATACGGTTCCACCTGATTTGGCACAACAGGTCCTGGAAGAATATCAGCAGCAGTTTGCGGCGCACCGCACCGCGATCCACGGCGGGGCCGACTACGCCGCCAGGGTACTGAAAAAGACCTTCGGTGAGGAGAGTGGAAAAGAGCTGGCACAGAAGGTCACCCAGATTCAGCAAAGCGGCGCGGGCAAGCTCGATTGGTTGCGAAAAACCGATCCGCAAGAGTTGGCCGCGCTCCTGGAAAAAGAACACCCACAGACGATCGCGTTGATTGTGGCCCACCTGGAACCACAGCACGCATCTCCAATCCTTTCACGGCTGCCGAGCGAACTCCAGATCGACGTGGTGAAGCGGATCGCTCAGCTGCAGCAATTTTCACCCGAAGCAGCGGAAACCATCAGCAATGTTCTCATCCAGAAGCTTAAGCCGAGTGGGGTACAGAAAAACCAGGGACCGGCGCGGGTGGACAGCTTGCCCGGGCTGATGAACCAACTACAACCGGCTACCGCCAAGGCGATTCTGGATGCGATCGAGAAGGAGAATGCCGAGCTGGCCACCAAGATTCGCAACCTCATGTTTACCTTCGAGGATCTGATCGGAGTACCGGAGACGGCGCTGCGGGACCTGTTGGGAGCAGTCGACAAAAAAACTCTCGCACTGGCCCTGAAGGGCGCAAGTGAGCCGGTGAAGGCGCATATTTTCAAGGCGATGTCATCGCGCGCGGTCGAGATGCTCAAGGAAGACATGGAGGTGCTGGGGCGGGTGCGCGCCAAGGACGTGTCCAAGGCGCAGCAGGAGGCAATTGCCGCTGCGCGTCAACTCGAAGCCGAAGGAAAAATCGTATTGCGAGCGGAGGCCGATGATGAGTTCGTCGCCTAAGTTGGCGGCAGTGGAGACGTTCAAGTACCAGGACGCGGGAGCGTTTGATCCCGCCGGAACGGGAAATGCGTCAACTGAGGACGGTACCGCGAACCCGGCTTGGTCGCCGGGTCGAGACGCCTCGGAAGAACTGGAGCTGAGACTTGCCGCCGCGCATGCCGACGGGATACGCGAAGGACTACAACAAGCGCAACAAGCCTTCGAAAAGGAGATAGCCAACGAACGGGCGAAGGTGGCGGAGGCTCTCCGCGGTTTCGCCCAGAAGACCAGCAACTACTATTCGCGAGCGGAAATCGAACTGGTGCATTTGTCGCTCGCCATTGCAGCTAAAATTCTGCACCGGGAAGCTCAGGTAGACCGCATGCTGGTGGCGGCTTTGGTCAAGGTAGCCCTGGAAAAACTTCAGCATGGAACCGAAGCTACCGTCCGGGTGCGGCCGGAAGAAGTAGCCGATTGGAACCGGTACTTTGAAGGCTATGCCGCTGGCGAGATTCGGGTAGAGGTCAAGCCGGATGCTCTCGTGGAGCCTCACAACTGCGTCCTGGAAACGGAATTAGGAGCCACCGAGCTCGGCCTGGACGCGCAATTGAAGGAAATCGAACAGGGATTTTTCGATTTACTGGCGCAGAGGCCTGACCACAAATGAGGGAGGGAATCCTCGGCGCCTACTCCCAGTGGCTGCACCACTCTTCCACTCTGCGATGGAAGGGTCGGGTCACCCATGTCGTCGGCAATCTGGTGGAGTCGGCGGGACCGTTCTGCTCGGTAGGCGAATCCTGCGAGATGGAAGATTCGAACGGGAATCTGTTCCCCGGAGAGGTAGTGGGCTTTCGCGGCTCGACCGTGCTCTCCATGCCGCTGGATAAACCGCAGGGCATCCGCTTCGGTGACCGCATTGTGACCTGGGGAGCGCGGCCTTCGCTGCGAGTTGGGCCGGATCTGTTGGGCCGTGTGATTGACGCGCGGGGCAATCCACTGGATTCGCTGGGCGAGTATCGCGCCACGAAAACCGTACCCATCGACGGCACGGTGCCACTTCCCATGAGCCGCGTGCCAATCAGTGAGCCGCTGACCTGTGGCATCCGCGCTATCGACGGATTTGTAGCCTGCGGACGGGGGCAGCGGGTTGGGATATTTGGCGGCAGCGGTGTAGGCAAGACCACTCTGGTCGGCATGATGACTCGCGCCACCGCGGCCGATCTCACCGTACTCGCACTGGTCGGTGAGCGCGGCCGGGAAGTGGGGGACTTCCTGAAGGCCCTGGGCGAAGCCGGGCGCCGACGGGCCGTGGTAGTGGTTTCAACCTCGGATCAGTCGCCTTTGTTGCGCATACGGGCCGCGATGGCTGCAACCGCCGTCGCCGAGTTTTTCTCCGCACGCGGTAAGAACGTTCTGCTGGTGCTCGATTCGCTCACCCGATTCGCGATGGCACAGCGTGAAATCGGGCTGGCAGCGGGGGAACCGCCGACGGCGAAGGGCTACACTCCGTCAGTTCTTGCCATGATGGCACGCTTGATCGAGCGCGCCGGGCGGTTTGCTGACGGCAGCATCACAGGGTTTTATACGGTATTGATGGAAGGTGACGATCAGCAGGATCCGCTGGTGGATACAGCGCGCTCCCTCCTCGACGGACATGTCGTCCTCAGCCGCAATCTGGCCCTGCATAATCACTATCCGGCAATTTCGGTGCTCGACAGTCTAAGCCGGTTGATGCCGGCAATTTGCAGCCCGCAGCAGATCGAAAAGGCGGGTACGGTGCGTATGTTGCTGGCGGCCTACGCCAGAGCCGAAGACCTGATCCGTATTGGCGCCTACAAGCCGGGTAGCGATGTCCTGCTCGACAAAGCCATCGCCGCCCTGCCTGCGATCAACACATTCTTGCAACAAAACCCAACCGAAATGCCGCTGCCGGCTGAGATCTCCCAGCGGCTGCTCGCATTACCCACCTAGATATGACGTTTCGCTTCAGGCTCGATGCAGTTCTGCGCTTTCGGGAAAACGTGGAGCACACCGAAGAGGCCGCCTTGCATCGCATCGTACAGGAGATCGCCGAGGTTGAACTCGAGTTGCACCAGGTCGAAGTGAGGATTGTGGGCCTTCGGGAGCAGAGGGAGCGGGATTTGACGCGAACCATACCGGCCGTTCATCTCATGGAAATTGCAGAACGGGAGTTGGAACTTAGGAAGTTGAACGACGGGCTGCGGTCCCGGCTGCAGCAACTGGAAACTCAGCGCCTCAAGCAGCTCGCCCTCTACCAAATAGCGCGGCAGAACCGTGAGGTCCTCAAAGAGCTCCGTGAGCAACAGAAGCACGCTTCCCAACTGGAGCAGGGACGGCGGGAACAAAAGGCGTTGGATGATTTGTTCCTGACGCGAAGACGCCGCCGCGACTAGGCACACTTTGCCCAGTCAACACTGGGCAAGCGTTGCCCAGTACACACTTCTTCCATCTTCTCTGCCAGAGTTTTATCGGCACATCCTGCCCAAGTCTTTAGTCCACAACAGATTTTCTTGTTCTGGGACAGTTCCCGAAAGCGGAAGCTTTGGCCTCCAGCGTGCTTAATTATCTTGCGTTCGAGACTGTCTTGTGACTGCCACGACTCCCATCTCCGGAAGCGGGACCACGCCGATCGCTACCCCCGCGTCGCCCGCGAATTCACCGTTGGCTGATTTTCTGTTGGGAGGCTCGCCAGTAGATACGGCCCAGGACTTCCGCGCCATCGCTGCGAGTTTGTTTGGCGATGCGCAGTCATCACCGCACAAGATTGGAAGTCTGTCAAAAAATCCGATCACTATAACGAAAACTCCAGTCCGCCTGCCTGACGACAAACGTCAAGATCGAACGGCTGGAAAGATTCCTGATCCGCCACCCACGACCGCTGCACCTGCCGATCCGGCCGTCCCCCTTCTTACTGGTCCCGAACCGATGATCCCGGTTGTGTCCAAGGCGGAACCCAGGCCGGACACGATTGGCGCGCGGCAGATGAGTGCCCTGCTCGAAGGTTTGACAGCCAGCCGAGCACAGATGGAAAACCCAGAGATTGCAAATCTGGCGGGAGACGCCACGCCGCACACGCCTCTATCAGGAAGCTTAAAAGAATCAACTACCGTTGCGGACAACAGTTCGACAACGACGCGCGATGCCGGCGAGAACCTTGCGCCTTTGACTCAGCTGCCGACGATCGCCGTTGGTGCGAAGCCAGGGAAAGAAGCAGCGGTACGAACGGGTCCCGAACTTCCGATTGATCTACCCGAAAAGAAGGAATCAGAGGCCGCTAAGTCCACCAACTCCGGCCCACGGAACCAAGCGTCCAACCAGGCATCCACGGGAATGAGCAGGCAGATTCCGGCGCAGCCAGGAAGCATGAGCCAGCCACCGTCGCCAGCAGATGCTGGCACCTCTCCGTCCCCGACTGCACCGCTACCCCAGGTTGCGACTGATTCCTCATTTCCAGTTCCTGCACTCGAACAGACTTCAGTTGCATCGGCAAAAGAGATTCTTGATAACGCGATCACGACAAAGGATGCTCTGAAATCCGAACCACTTGCTCTCGGCGCAGTCGCAGAATCAGAGAAAGCGCCTGGCCGCGCTCCCTGGAGCGGACTGGCCAAAGTGAAAGACCGCGGTAACAGCAAAGACGCACGCGCAGCAGTGGTTCAGAGTGGGAAGCCCGCGCCCAGCCAAACCGGCCCGGGCGCAGGAGGACTGACGCCTTCCGGTCTCAGCAACGGCAAGGATTTCGCCGGCGCGACTTTGCCGGCAAATGCCGGCGCTCACGCCAAACCGTTGCCGGTGAAACAAGCTGCGGGCACACCACCTCCTGCGACCGCTTTGGCAGAAACGGACGGGCCGGATGAAGCGCTACCAACCACCGGGTCTTCGCCAGTAACCACGGCGAAGCTGGTCCAGAACCTGAGCCAGTCCGAATTCCGGGTCGGCATGCAGAGCCAGGAGTTTGGGAGCATCGACATTCGGACATCGGTCGCGCGCCATATGTTCAGCGCCCAGATCTCTGTGGAGCACAGCGATATGGCTAAATCCCTCACTGCGGACCTGCCGTCCCTTTACGGCAAGCTCGCCGATCAACACGTTCCGGTGGCAAACATCGTGATTCAAGGGCAGAGTCTGGCAACGTCTTCAGGGTTGGCGCGGGATGCTCAGCCGCAGACCTGGCGGCCGCAGAGTCAGGGCACGACGCGATCGACCACAGAACCTGCGCTTCCGGTGATTGCGGAAAGTCTTGACTTGGGAGCCAGGTTGGACATTCGCATTTAGGAATAACGAATCGCTGTCAGTAAGAAGTTTGAAGGAGAAACAACAATGAACATCAATCCTATCGCGGCGGCCGCCCAGCAGGCGACCGCTACGCAAAGCAGTTCCTCTACCTCCAGCGCCGCCAATTCATCTCCGGACTCGCTGGCCAACAGTTCCAGCGATTTATTTCTGCAGCTTCTGATTGCCCAGCTTAAGACTCAGGATCCGACTTCTCCCATGGATCCGACGCAGATGGTTGGACAGATGTTATCGATGAACCAGCTCAACGAGCTGATTCAAATCCGACAGCTGCTGCAGCCCACGTCCACCACTTCAACCACTCCGTCGCAGCCCACAACTACACAACCAGGAGCCTAAAACCATGCCCAATTTTTCGATTCCACTTTCTGGACTGACGGCCGCCTCACAAGCGCTGGCAGTCATCTCCAATAACCTGGCTAACATCAACACAGTAGGATTCAAAGAAAGCCGAGCGTCGTTTCGCGATCTTTTCTATCAGGCGTTCGGCACCAACGGGGCCAACGACCCGATCCAGGTGGGTGAAGGCGTTGCTCTCGGCTCGGTGACGCCTACTTTCACCGGCGGAAATCTCGAAGGCACGGGCGTACCCACGGATGTGGCAATTACTGGGAATGGGCTTTTTGTGACCCAGAAAAACGGCGTGGAGGAGTACACGCGGGCAGGTAATTTCACGATCGACGCAAAGGGACAGCTCACCACCCAGGATGGGCAGCTGGTGATGGGATATCCGGCGGTAAATGGCGTTATCAGCCCATCCCAGACCTTAGCGCCCCTTGTGATCAGCCAGGGAAAACTCATCCCGGGAGCTCCCACCACCGCAATCCAGACCCAGACCAACTTGAACGCGAGTTCGGCGGTGGGCGACAGTTTCTCCACGCCCCTTACTGTGTTCGATTCTCTGGGCACATCTCACGTGGTTACTTATCAGTTCACCAAGACAGCCTCCAATGCGTGGAGTTACCAGATCACCTTGCCGGCCGCTGATACCGGCGGCGCCGGAGCACCCACCGTGCTTGCCAACGGCAACCTGACCTTTAACCCGGACGGTACTCTGGCCACACCAGCCGCGCCCGTGACGGGTATCGCGATTGCCGGCTTGGCCGATGGCGCTGCCAACATGACCATGACCTGGAATCTGCAGGACTCCACTGGGAACTCCCTGCTGACCCAATCGTCGGCTCCGAGCGCGACCGCAAACACCTTCCAGAACGGCTACGGCAGTGGAACCTTGTCTGACTTCAGCATCACCTCGGACGGAACCATTGAAGGATCGTTCACCAATAACCAGACCCTGGCGCTGGGTCAAATCGTGCTGGCAAACTTCGCCAATCCTCAGGGACTGCTGCGGGTGGGGGAGAACAGCTTCCAGACGACGTTGTCTTCCGGAGCCCCGGCGACCGGAGTAGCAGGAAGCGGCGGCCGCGGGACGGTCACGGGCGGTTCGCTGGAGCAATCAAACGTGGACATTGCGACCGAGTTCGCGAACATGATTGTGACTCAGCGCGGCTATCAGGCGAACGCCCGGGTGGTCACTACATTCGATCAGCTCACGCAAGACACGATCAATATGAAGCAGTTGTAGGGCTGAAAGTTAGTTGAGGATTAGAGCGCATCCGGCGCGGTTCTTCGCCGCGCCGGAAAGCCGTCATCTCTATTCTTACTCTAATTGAAATGAGCCTTCCTACTAGTACCTGTACTGCGGTAACGCCAGGCTGCTAAGCCCAACCTCCTCCGTCGCTTTCAAGTGAAAGTGAAAGCGATTTTTCCCCCTCCTTGTTTCGTGTCTCCGGCAGAGCGATTGCACTTCCGCTTGCTTGGCGAAGTTCTAACTTCGCCTTGTTGCACCCACAGGATCGAGATAACCGGAAATGGCCACAGCTCGAGTTGCGCCTGCGCCATCGGAGGCGCCAGCACCCGAAAGCACGAACCGTCCGATTGCGGCGTACCACTGGCTTCGATGCAGGACAACCGCGGAGGTTCCGGTGCCGAAGTTCACTGTCGGTGACCTGCTCAAGCTTCGCGAAGGCTCGGTCGTACAGACTACAACCCGCGTCGCCGATGATGTGCCGCTCCGGATCAACACGACTCTGCTGGGCTGGGGGCGGTTCGAAGTGGTGGAAGACCGGTTGGCAGTGCGCATCACGGAGCTGGCATGAACCTGCTTTCTCAAGTCGAACCATTGCAGCCTGTCACCGATGGGTCGCCGCGTCACTCAAGCGTCGGGCAATGGAGCGAGGCTCTGCGAATCAAAGCATGGACGACTCTCAAGTGGATTGGGCAGCGAATAAAAGCCCAGCAAGCGGATAAGAATCTGCGGGTGTGCGAAAGCGTCTCGCTGGGAGAGAAGCGATTTGTCGCGGTGATTCAGGTGGATGAGGAAAGATTCCTGATCGGTGGATCTTCAAGTTCGGTGGCCTTTCTAACCCGCTTGCAGGAAAACAAAACGTTTGCCACGTCTCTCACCCAGCAGGTGGGGAAGATTTCATGACCGCTCGAACCCGGTTCCTGCGAGGGTTTCTGATCGTTCTGATCGCTCTGGCCATAAACGCCGTTTCTGCGCCCGCGGCGACCAAGGCGACACCTGCAGGCACACCCACGCAGCCCAACGAAATTCGCATCACAATGCCCGGGGCATCGGGGTCGAGCTCATCTTCATGGACCATCGTGGTCCTGCTGACGTTTCTCACGCTGATCCCTTCCCTGCTGCTGTGCATGACGCCCTTCGCGCGGCTGTTGATTGTTTTCCATTTTCTGCGCCAGGCGCTCGGGCTGCAGGCCACACCAACCAATCAGACGCTGATCGGCCTGGCGCTGGTGCTGACTTTTTTCCTGATGCAGCCAGTTGGCGCTTCCATCTACGCCCAGGCGGTAGAGCCGCTGCAGGAAGGACGGATTACCGCGATGGATGCGGTGCTGCGTGGCGCAGGTCCCGTCCACCAGTTCATGGTGCACTTCGTACGGGAAAAAGATGTTGCCCTCTTTGTGGACCTTGCCAAAGAGCAGCGGCCTCACGATCCCAATGACCTTTCCATGCGGGTGCTGGTCCCGGCTTACATTCTTTCCGAACTTAAAGCGGGATTTCAAATCGGCGCCATTCTCTTTCTTCCTTTCATGGTGATTGACATGGTGGTGGCTTCGATCACCACTTCGGTTGGCATGTTGCAGTTGCCGCCGGTGGTGATCTCGACCCCGCTCAAGCTGCTCCTGTTTGTGATGGTAGACGGGTGGGACTTGTTGATCGGTTCGCTGATGAGGAGTTTTAGCTGATGCCGACTGCGCAGATTGTGGATATTTGCCGTCACACGTTGCTCGAGGTGCTGCTGCTGGCCTCGCCGATTCTGGCGATCGCGGTTGCAGTGAGTCTGCTGGTGAACATCGCTCAGGTACTGACGTCGCTGCAGGAAGCTACGATTTCGTCCGTGCCGCGGCTATTAGCTGTCGCGGCGGCGGCATTCTTCCTAATGCCGTGGATCTGGCGGCAGATGGGGCAGTACACAGTGACGTTGCTTTCCGACTTTCATCCGTACGTGAAATAAGCCATGGAACTGTCGCTCACTGAATGGTTGACCGGGCCGCTGGTTGTAGGGGTCCGAATCTCGGGATTGATGATATTTGCCCCGTTCTTCGGGCACGGCGCGATTCCTGTCCGTGTCAAAGTCGTTCTGGTCATTTTCATCACGGCAGTCCTGTACCCAGTTTATGCCTCGCGGGTGGGTGTGGTCACGCTGACCCAGTGGCCCGGAGTCGTGGCGCGGGAGTTGGTGCTCGGAATCGCCATCGGGTTAGCCGCCAATTTTGTATTTGAGGCAGCGCAGATGGCAGGACAGATATTGGGCGTACAGATGGGATATTCATTGGTCAACATCCTCGATCCGCAGACCCAGGTGGAGACCACTGTGGTTTCGATGTTTCACCAGACGGTGGCCTTTCTGTTGTTTTTGCAACTGGACGTACACCATTGGATTCTGCGCGGGATTGCTCACAGCTTTGAATACCTTTCGCCCGGCGCGGTGCATCTGAGCCGTGGTCTTACCGCCGAGCTGCTGCATGGCGTGGCTGGGATACTCGGAACCGGACTGCAGATCGCGGCGCCGGTGCTGGCCGCGACCCTGGTGGCAGACGTGATTCTGGGATTCCTGGGCAAGGCTTCCCCACAAATGCCCTTGTTGTTGCTGGGCCCAGCGGTCAAAAGCATGGTGGGAGTGGGGCTGTTGGTCACGGTCATCCACTACTGGCCGGCATTGTTTGAGCGTTACTTCGCGGAATCCGTGGGATTCACCGAGCGCCTTCTGCATCTGGCGGGGCGGTCATGAGCGACAACAAGACAGAGAAACCGACACCGCGACGGCGGCAAAAGGCGAGAGAGCAAGGCCAGGTTGCGCGCTCGCGCGACCTTTCCGGCACTCTGGCAGTTTCTGGCGTGGTGGGCCTGATCGCCTGGCAAGGCTATTCCGGGATTGAGGC
>Ga0209068_10000579_pt1 | contig 19705 bp, 15 predicted proteins | sample ColStrG_CSR_2012_FD_187200 | JGI IMG/M metagenome (GOLD analysis project Ga0209068, IMG submission 187200) | Freshwater sediment microbial communities in response to fracking from Pennsylvania, USA - Cold Stream Run_MetaG_CSR_2012 (SPAdes)... | ecosystem: Environmental > Aquatic > Freshwater >... | reverse complement strand
GTTCCACACTGTTACGCGATGCCCTGCCTTGATCAGATTGGCCGCCATGGCCTTGCCCATGGTGCCAAGGCCAAGAAATCCGACGTTCATGGGCATTCTCCTTGCATTCAGGCATCCGTCCCGCGCTCGGTCTTCTCGGCTTGTTCGCGCGCCAGCCGGCCCTTCTCGCGGGCCTTGTAGGTGCGTGCGCTCATGCGGTCGAGCATTTCGATGATTTCTTTCAGCTCGGCGCGGGTCGTCCCCTGGGCGATGAAGACGATCCGGCTGCGCTCGTCGGCATCGGGCCAGCCGTCAAGCCAGGTCATGGTGTGCAGGATGTGCTGCGCGCCTTGGATGACGGCGGGCTTGCCTGGTTCGCCCGCGATGTTGACGAGGCCTTTCACCCTTAACAGGCCGGGACCGAGGTTCTGGTTGATACCAGCGAGCAAGAACTGCAGCTCTTCGCGTGCCATCGGTTCAGAGCGTGTGAGCACAAAGCTCTCGATGCCACGCGCGCGCATGTCATCAGCGTGGTCGTGATGATGGTGAGGGTCATCAACGCCGTGATCGTGATGCTGCTCGTGGGCGGCGAGCGCCAGCCACGGCAAAGGATCGGCTGCCGCGTCCGCGGCGTCAAAGCCCGCCGATTTCAGCAGCTCCACCCTTGGCGGCCCGCCGGGCGCCTGACAATCGATCTTCGCGGCAGGGGCCAGCCTGGCAATGGTGCCGCGCAGTTTGGCTTCCGCCGCCACCGGATCGCCCGTGACCAGGTCGAGTTTGCTGATCAGTACCCGGTCGGCATAGGCGACTTGGCGCAGTGCCTCGTCGTGCTCTTTCAGCGTGCCTTCGAAATTTACCGCGTCAACCAACGTCAAAACGCTGGCGATGCGATAGAGTCCGTCGAGGTTCGGGTCGGAAAGAAAGGCCTGCAAAACCGGGCCAGGTTCGGCCAAGCCCGAGGTCTCGATGACCACATTGTCGAATGCAGGAATGCGGCCCGATAGCCTCCCCTGGTTGAGTTCCAACAGCGTGGCTACCAGATCGCCGCGCACGGTGCAGCACAGGCAGCCGTTCTCCAGCACCACAACCGCATCGTTGCTGGAAGCAAACAGCGAGTGGTCCAGCCCAACCTCGCCGAATTCGTTGACGATGACGACGGTTTTGGCGAGTTCGGGCGCGCGCAAAGCGGCGTTAATCAGCGTAGTCTTGCCGCTGCCTAGAAAGCCCGTGACGAGCGTGACCGGGATGCGGAAAGGGGCCTTGTTGCTTGTCATCGGCATACCATACAGCAACAGAAACGGGCGGCCAGCCCCTCCATCTCATCCTTGTGCTTGTCTTAGAACACCTCGCAGCCGGGCAGGCCGCAAGAGATCAAGCGGTCGGACGGGAAGTTGGTGATGATCTCGCAGCCATCCTTGGTCACCACCACCTCCTCCTCAATGCGCGCAGCACCCGAGCCGTCGTCGGCGCCCTTCCAGGTCTCCAGCGCGAATACCATGCCCTCCTTCAAGGGTTCGTTCTGGCCACGGAAGCGCTTGGAGAAAATGGGGCGTTCCCAGAGCGACAGGCCGACGCCATGGCCGTATTGCAGCAGGAATGCCTCTTCTTCGTCCCGGTAGCCGAACTCGTGCGCGTCGGGCCAGACGGCGGCAACTTCGTCCGGCGTGACCCCGGGCTTGATCATGTCGATGGAGGCGCTGATCCATTTGGACGCCGTCTCGTAGGCATCGATCTGGTGCTTGTTCGGTTCGCCGCACATGAAGGTGCGATAGTAGCAGGTGCGGTAACCATTGTAGGAATGCATGATGTCAAGAAAGATCATGTCGCCCGGCTGGATCATCCGGTCGCTGAAGGTGTGCGAATGTGGGCGGCCGCGCCGGCCCGAGACTGAGTTCACGCATTCGACTCGCTCGGAGCCCATGCGGAACAACCGGTCATTGGCGATGGCGACCAGCTCGTTTTCCTTCGTGCCCGGACGGATGGCGCGGGCGATGTCGACATAGGTGGCGTCCACCATGGCGGCGGCCATGCGTAGGAGTTCGATCTCGTCGCCGGTCTTGATCTCGCGCGCGTCGAGCAGCGCCTGCTGGCCATCTACAACCTCGATGCCCTCGGCTTCGAGCGCGCGCAGCATGCTCAGTTCCATGATGTCAATGCCCAGCGGCTCCTTGTCGATGCCGTATTTCACGAGCGCTTTCTTGATCTGGCGCGCGAAGTCGCGCTGCACATTGAGGCCCGGCGGGATGGCGCCCTGCATAGTAGTGATCGGCGCTGCCACATTGTCGGCGATCCAAGGCGAAGAGATGCGTTTGGCCGGCGGCGCGGGGTCCCACAGGAAGGGTGAGCCCTCGGCCGGGCAGAGGGCGTACCGGAAGAACTTATCGCGCGCCCATTCGCCGATGTGGGTAGCGGTGACATAGCGGATGTTGTCGAAGTTGAAGCACAACACGCCGCCAAGCCCGGCGAACTTGATCGCCTTCTGCGCTCGCGCGAGCCGGTCCTTGGACAGGCGCGAATAATCCACGCCCTGCTCCCAGTCCTTGGCCATGGCGCCCCAGGAGGCGGTGGAATGCGGGCTGTTGTATTTCATGATGTCCTCCCGGAAGACAGTTCTTGGACCCAATCGCGGGTCTCGATGATGGATTTGAGATTCGATAGGAAGGCTGCTGAATAAGCGCCGTCGAAGGCGCGGTGATCGAAGCTCTGGCCGACGATGCCGGTGAGGCGCGGGGCGATGAAGTCGCCATCGGCGGTCTCGACCACGGTGGCGCGCTTGCGGATGGCATCGACGGACAGAATGGCGACCTGCGGGGCGTTGATGATCGGAGCGGTGAGCAATGTGCCGAACGCGCCATTGTTGCTGATGGAGTAGGTGCCGCCGGAAAGATCGTCCGCGCCGAGTTTTCCAGCGCGGGCCTTGTCCACCATGCGCGCGATGGCCTTGGCAAGCCCGAGCGTCGTCAGGTCGCCCGCATTCTTGATGACCGGCACAACCAGCCCGTTGTGATTGAGATCTACCGCGATGCCCAGATTGACATCACGCGACAAATTCAGCGCCTTGCCATCGAGACGGGCGTTCACCTGCGGGAAAGCGTCGAGCGCCAAGCAGACAGCGCGGGCGATGAAGGGTAGATAGGTGAGCGACACGCCCTGCTCGGCCTTGAAACGAGCTTTCATATCGGCGCGCGCAGCCTCGACCGCGGTAAAGTCCGCCTCGATGGCCTGGAATACATGCGGAATGGTACGCCAGTTCTCGGCCAGCCGGTCGCCCGTCCGCTGGCGGATGGTATTGAGCGTGACGATCTCGCCGCCGGCGAGCGCAACCGCCCGTGCCTCCTGAGCAGGCTCAAGCACCGTCAGCGCGGATGACTTGCTCTGCTGCATCAGTCGCGAGACTTCTCGCTGGTCGATGCGGCGCACGTTCTCATTCAGTGCGGTCTGAGCAACGATAACAATGTCGAGGCCGTTCTGCACAATAAGGCGGCGCGCCAGCGGGCTGACCCGAACATCGCCTGCGGCCTTTGCCTTGCCGAAACTGCCCGTGGCCGTGCGCACTTCCTCATAGGCGGACATCGTCGGAGCCGCCGGTTTGGGCGCAAACACGGCAGCCGGCTTCGGCGCAGCCGCAGCCCCGCCATCCAGCACCGCCACCACCGTGCCGACCTTGGCCGTCACATCCTTGCCGATGCGGATGTCGCTCAGCGTACCTGCTTCGGTGGCCTCGACCTCCACTGTCACCTTGTCGGTCTCGACCTCGAACAGCCGGTCGCCCACGGCCACCTTGTCGCCGACGGACTTGAACCAGGCGATGATCTTGCCCTCGGCCACAGTCTCGCCGAGTTGCGGCATGATGACCGCGGCCGTCATGCGCGCGACCCATTCATGACCTTGGCCACCCGGTCGACAATGCGCGCGACAGAAGGGATCGCCATGTCCTCAAGGTTGTCTGCCGCCGGCAGCGGGATATGCGGCGTGGTGATGCGCACCATCGGCCCGTCGAGGTCCCAGAAGACTTCATCGGCCGCGATGGAGACAATCTCCGCCCCCCAGCCGCACAGTCGCGGATTCTCTTCCACCGTGAACAGACGGCCGGTCTTCACGATGGAGCCGAGGATGCAATGCGTATCCAGCGGCACCAGCGAGCGCACGTCGATTACCTCGGCGTCTATGCCGTGATCGCGGGCGAGGATTTCCGCCGCGCCGAGTGCGCGATGCACCATCAGGGCTAGCGCCACGATGGTGCAATCCTTACCTGGACGAACAATCTTCGCCTTGCCGAGCACGTCCACGATCTCGCCGTCCGGCACCTCGCCCTTGGTGGCGTAGAGCGCCTTGTGTTCGTGGAAGATGACCGGATCAGGATCGCGCACGGCGGCGGCCATCAGCCCAATGATGTCGATGGGCGAGGACGGCGCGACCACCTTCAGTCCCGGGATCATCATCGTCCAGTTCTCGATCGACTGCGAGTGCTGGGCGCCGAAGCGCACGCCGCCGCCATTGCCGGTGCGGATCACCAGCGGGCAGCCGAGCTGGCCATTGGTCATGTAGCGTTGTTTTGGAATCTCGTTGGCAATGAAGTCGAAGCAGACCGCCGCAAAGTCGGAAAACATAAGTTCCGCAATGGGTTTCATGCCGGTCATTGCCGCGCCCATCGCGGCGCCGAGAATGGCCTGTTCGGAAATCGGCGTGTCGCGCACGCGCAAGGGGCCGAACTCCTCGTAGAGCCCGACCGTAGCTTTGAACACGCCGCCAGCCTTGCCAATGTCCTCGCCGATCAGCACCACGTCCTTGTCGCGGCGCATCTCTTGGGCAATGCCCCGGATAACGGCATCGCGATAGCTCAGTTCCGCCATGCCCAGCCTCCATCGGCATAGACATCGGCGGTAAGAAGATGTTCAGATGCGGGTGGCGCAGCCTTGCAGTTAACCGTTGCCTCATCGACCTTGCGCTTACTCTCGGTTTCGATAGCAGCAACGGCGTCCGGCGAAATGCCAAACTCGGCCATGCGCGCACGATAGGTTTTCAACGGATCGCGCTCCAACCATTTCTCCAACTCGCCGGGTGGGCGGTATTTGCCTGGATCGGCGCGGGAATGGCCGGAATGACGGTAGGTCAGGCATTCGATCAGCGATGGCCCGCCACCCTCTCGCGCCAGCTTGTAGGCGGCGCGCGCGGTGCGCATCACTTCATCGGCATCGTTGCCATCGATGAGAATGCGTGGCAATCCGTAGGCAGACGCCCGGTCAGCAGCGGGATGCGGCACCGCTGTCACGTCGTCGATGGGCGTGTACTCCATATACAGATTGTTCTCGCACACGAAAACAACCGGCAACTTCCAAATGACGGCGAAATTCAGTGCCTCGTGGAAAGCACCGATGTTGGTGGTGCCGTCGCCAAAGAAGCAGACGGTAACATCGTCATGACCCTGATACTGCGCGCGCCAGGCCGAACCGCAGGCGATGCACAGGTGAGCGCCCACGATTGCGTAGCTGCCGAGCACATTGTGCTCGGCCGAAGTCAGGTGCATCGACCCGCCCTTGCCGCGCATCAAGCCATTGTCGCGCAACATCAATTCACCCAGCACTTTTTCCATCGGCACCCCGCGGGCAAGTGTGTGGGCGTGGCCGCGATAGGTGCAAAAGCTCTTGTCCTTCGGCCCCATGGCGGCGGCAAAGCCAGCCGCAATCGCCTCTTGCCCCAATGACAAGTGGCTGGTGCCCTTAACGAGATTCTGCAGGAACAGATCGTAAGCACGCTTTTCGCAATCGCGGATTTCCACCTGCAGGCGGTAGAGCTCCAGGCGCGTTTCGAGGCCGATGTCGTCATTGGCCAGGCTGCCGTTCTTGATGGTGTCTTGCATTGTCGGAGCGATCAATCGTTTGCTGCGGTTCAAACAATCCTTGGCGGCCAATCATGCCCCGCCAGCCCGACTGACACTACCAAAGTAGGGAGAAGGTGGGAGGCTGCTTGATTCTCATTTTGATAATGTTTCAACTGGCGTCACTCGGTTGCTGGAATATTGTTGCCTAGAGGTTGTCGGCCCCGACGTAACGTCGCCGGAGCGTGTGTGGCGCGTCTGAATTGCAGGCGCGATCTTGCCCATGGTGGCAGGCCGGGGTTTTGGTATTTCGGACAAGACAAACAGAACACTGCTGAAGGCCGGACTTTCAGGGAGAGCGGCATGGATGGCATTGTGAACCCATGAGTAAGCCCGTTGGAATAGCTCTCATCGGCATGGGCTGGTGGGGTCAAAAGATGCTCGCGGTGCTCCAAGCAGCGCCGGCGGATATTTGTGTCGTGCGCGCGGTCGAGCCGAACATCGAAACGGTGAAGGCCAAGTGCGCCGAGAAGGGCATTCCCCTGTCGGCCAACTATGCCGACGCACTCAACGACCCTGCCGTCGAGGCCGTCGTGCTGGCTACGCCGCACGCCCTGCATGGGGAGCAGATCGAGGCCGCAGTGGCGGCAGGCAAGCATGTCTTCTGCGAAAAGCCATTGGCCTTGACCAAGGCCGGAGCAATGAAAGCCGTTACCCAATGCCGTGATGCGGGCCTTGTGCTAGGCATGGGGCATGAGCGGCGGTGGGAGCCGCCGATCGCCGACCTGTTGACAAAGTCCGATACCGGAGTTTTGGGGCGCATCCACCAGATCGAGGCGAACTTCAGCCATGACAAGTTTCTGGCCCTCGACCGCAACAATTGGCGGCTGAAGGCAGACCAAGCGCCGGCCGGCGGCATGACCGCCACCGGCATTCATCTTCTTGACCTCTCCGTGCGGCTGCTTGGCCCGGCGACAAGCGTCTTGTGCATCTGCGAACAGCTGTCGTCCGACCTGCCGCAGGGCGACACCGTCGCTGCCTATATCAAGTTCCGTGGAGGCGGCACCTCCTATGTGTCGGCCTCATTGGCGAACCCCTTTGTCTCGCGGTTCGCGGTGTTTGGCTCGAAGGGCTGGATCGACATTCGCGACAAGGCGCATGTCGAAGCGCCGGCGGGCTGGCTTGTTACATCCGCAATGGCAGGCGGGCCGATCACAACAGCGGAAGTGCCTCCAGCCGAGCCGGTGAAGGACAATCTGGTGTCCTTCGCCCGCACCGTCCGCGGCACTGAGGCATACCCGATCACTGCCGCACAACTGGTCAACAACATCGCATTGCTCGAGGCGGTCTTCGCGTCCGCCTTGAGCTGCAAGATTGAACCCGTCGCCTAAGCAGGACATGCTCTTTTCGATGAGCCAAGCTGTCGATGCCACCAATGACCTGATGCCGCGGCGGGGCTTGCTTCCGTACCCGCTGGCCAAAGGCTTTGTGACGGTTCTGGCGTCGCTCATTGTGCTGGTGCTGATCAGTCTCATGTTCGCGCCCTCCGCCGTGTCTCTTGGCGCGCTCAAGGGCAGCCTGCCATTTGCCTGCCTCATCGCACTGGTCGGACTCGGGCAGTTGCTGGTGGTGCAGCAAGGCGGCTTCGACCTCTCGGTTGCGGGAGCTGTGTCCCTGGCGGTCGTCGTGGCCACCCACTATCCCAATGGCGACAATGCCCAACTGCTGCCGGCCGTGTTGATCGCGGTCGGATTTGCTCTAGCAGCCGGCGTGCTGAACGGATTTCTGGTCGGCTTCGTCCAGCTCAACGCGATCATCGCCACGATCGGCACGAACGCCTTGCTGTACGGAGCCGTTTTTGTGGTTTCCGGCGGTGTGCCGCGCATCACAACCCCGTTGCTGGCGCAAATCGCAGGCGGACAAACCTTCGGCGTCCCGAACGCGGTCTATTTTGTGCTGGCGGCCTTGCTTGTGGTTTCGTTTGTCCTGAAGAAGACAGTTGTGGGGCGGCGCTTCGAGGCGATCGGGGCTAATCCACTGGCGGCGCGCGCCGTCGGGCTGAATGTCCGCACACATCAAATGATGGCTTATATATGCGCGCAACTGCTTTGCTGCCTAGCTGGCATTCTGTTGGCCGGCATCACCCGCGAGCCAACGGCATTTCAGGGCGACCCCCAGTTGCTGCCGTCGGTGGCCGTGGTTGTGCTGGGAGGAACGTCGTTGCTTGGGGGCCGAGGTTTCCCGATCTCGACGGTGATAGCAGCCTTGTTTCTCAATCAATTGAGTCAATTCGCGCTCGCCGTCGGCGTGCCCTATTCCGCTCAAACCATTATCCAAGCCCTAGCCCTGGGGTTTGGTATCGCCGTTTACTCTGTCCAATGGACGAGGAACAAAGCGAAGTTTGTAACTAAGGAGGAACGAAGTGAAACACGCTCTCAATAGCAAGCTGACGCTCGCTGCAACGGCCGCAATCTTGGCCATGGGATGCTCGGCCCCTTTTGCCTCAGCAGCTGATGTCCCGTCCTGGTGCGGCCCGAAGAAGGCGACACTGGCGTTGCTGGACGGCTACGGCGGCAACAGCTGGCGCCAGGTGACGACGGCGTCCGGCAAACAAGAGGCCCTGAAGTGCCCGAGTATCACCAACTATGAATATGCCGATGGCCAAGGCAAGCTGGACAAGTCGATCTCCGACATCAAGGGCTTTGCCGCCAAGGGCGTTGATGCTCTGGTGGTATTCGGCGATGCCGGCCCCGCCGTGCTGCCGGCCATCACCAGCGCCTTCAAGGCTGGCAAGGTCGTGGTGCCGTACCGCGTCGTGGTCGGCGGCGAAGACGGCAAGACCTACACCAAGTTCATCGGCGCGTCCTTCGTGGACGATGGAGTGAGCTGGGGCAACTGGATCAAGAGCGTCCTGCCCAAGGGCGGCAATCTCTTGTTCCTGAGCGGTCCGGCCGGCAACAGCCAGGGTCTCGATGAGCTCAAGGGCATGAAGCAGGTGCTCGATGACAGCTACAAGTTCGTCAACGCCGCGCCCTTCGAAGTCACGAACTGGGATCCGGCGCTGACCCAGCAGGTGCTGACGGCCGCGATCGCCAAGAACCCCAAGATCGACGTGATCGTCTCCGATTTCGGCCCCTCGCTGGTCGGCGCACTCCCGGAGTTCAAGAAGTCCGGTCGGTCGATCCCAGCTCTGGCGACGTCCGACGGCAACTCGCTCGGCTGCTTCTGGACAGAGAACAACAAGGACAACCCGGACTTCAAGTTGTTCACGGTTGCGACCGGCAACGACAACGTCCGTCTGGCCGTGCAGTGGGCCGTTGCTTCAGCGACAGGCGGCAAGCTGCCTGACGAGCAGATTTTCAAGGCACCTTCCTTCGAGGATTCGGTCTCGGGCAAGCCGAACGCCGTGCAGTGCCGCAAGGACCTGCCGGGCGCGATCTACCTGTCGTCGCAGCTCTCCGCCGACGACCAGGCTAAGGCTGTTGGCAAGTAGTCACGAGATGCACCCCGTAGCGAATTTTCGCTCCGGGGTTGTCTTTGTATGAACAACCACGAAAGATAGTTGCGCAAAAAATCGGAACAGGGTTGTGACGCTTGAGCAGGTCAAAGCGCAAAGCCTCGAAACGGTCGCTGCCGCTCCGGGCTCCGTGATCCTCCGGCTGTCCAACATCTCGAAATTTTATTCCGGCGTTCCGGCGCTGCTGAATGTCAGCGTCGAGTTCTACGAAGGTGAAGTTCACGCCATCCTAGGCGAGAACGGGGCCGGCAAATCAACCCTCATGAACATCATTTCCGGCGCGCTCCATCCGGAGGTGGGAACTATCGATTTCGATGGCCTCCGGATTGCGGCGATGTCGCCGGAGACTGCCGCCGAGCTGGGGATTGCGATCTCCTTCCAGCATCCAGCCGTGCTCGACGACCTCTCGGTGCTGGAGAATTTCCAGGTCGCGCTGCCGCCATCGTTGTTCACTGGCAAATCAGCGGTGGATGTCGCAAGGCAGGCCATGGACGCCGTGGGCCTGCACTTGCCCTTGCGCACACGAGCCGACGCTCTGACAGTCACGCAGAAGCACTTGCTGGAAATCGCCAAGGCCTTGGTGATCAAGCCCAAGGTGCTGATCCTTGACGAGCCGACAGCCTCGCTCGATCAGGCGGCCACTGACATGCTGTTCGGTCGCATCCGGGAGGTGGTAAAAACGGGCACCTCGGTAATCTACATCACCCATCGCCTGGCCGAGCTGCGCCAGATCGCACAACGGGTCACGGTCCTTCGTGATGGCAAGGTCCGCCGCGTGTCGCTGGTGGATAAAATCGCCGATGCTGATCTGCTGAGCCTGATCGTCGGCCGGACACTTGGTTCAGCCTTTCCGCCGAAAGCGCCAAATGCCGCCAAGGACATCAACTTCGCGGTAGAGTCGCTGAGCAGTGCGAAATGCTCGGATGTCAGTTTCGAAGTGTCGCGCGGGCAGATCATTGGCGTTGCCGGTGTGTCGGGTAACGGTCAATCCGAGCTGATGCGTGCACTCGCTGGCCTGCTGCCCTCCAAGGGCACAATCCACCTCAAGGGGCGCTCTCTGGCTAATCGCGACTTGTTGCGCGAAGCAGCCTTCATGCCGTCGGACCGGCATACCGAAGGATTGGCGGGCAGCTTGACCGTGCGCGAGAACGCAACCTTCGCCGCCCTGGAAAAATTCGCCACCTTCGGCGTGCTCAGCCGCAAAAAAGAGCTGAACTACGTTGCCAGAACCTTCAAGTCCCTGGCAGTCAAGGCGCCAGGCATGGAAGCCGAGGTTCTTTCGCTCTCGGGCGGCAACCAGCAAAAAGTCGTGATGGCGCGCGCCCTGCTGTCGGAGCCGGGCGTGATCGTGGCCGACGAGCCGACCCAGGGCGTGGACGTTGGCGCGCGCGCAGAAATCTATCGCATTCTCCGCGAGGTTTCGAACTCTGGCACGCCGGTCATTGTGAATTCCTCGGACGCGGCGGAATTGGAAGGCCTGTGCGACCAGGTCATCGTGATGTCGCGGGGCCGTGTGGTTGAGCGGCTAAGCGGCGATGAGGTCAAGGAGGACCGCATCGTAGCTGCGGCCGTGAAGGCTGAGACCCACGCCGGCGACAGTGGCGTGGCGGCTGGCGGCAAATCTGCCGGCGGTGGATGGCGGCACTTTCTCCAATCTGACAACGCGCCAACCGTTCCGTTGGCGATAGTTACCGCTTTGCTGGGGCTCTACGTCTTCGCTCAGAACTCGAATTTTCTGTCAGCCTACAACATTTCAAACATCCTGTTGTTGGCGACAGCCCTGGGCTTCATTGCTCTTGGACAAACCATTGCCTTGCTGATGGGCGGCATCGATTTGTCGGTCGGCCCGCTCGCAGGATTTCTGGTCGTGGTCGCTTCGTTCTTCATCAACGAAGGCAGGCCTCCCTCGATGATCGCAGCCGGCTTCCTCTTGATGTTCCTTGGAGCCCTCATCGTGGGAGCGATCAATGGCGTGCTGATCAGGTTTGCCAATTTCACGCCGATCGCCGCCACGCTGGCCATGTATATCGGCCTGCAAGGCATGAGTTTCCTGCTGCGCAACGCTCCCGACGGCTACATCAGCGCCGCTGTCACCGACGTCATCAACTGGCAAGCTGGACCGATCCCGCTCGCCTTCGTGTTCCTGGTCCTGTTCGCCCTCGCTGGGGAATTTACCTTGCGCAACTTGCGGATCGGCTGGCAGCTGCGGGCCACGGGTTCCAACGAGGACTCGGCGCGGCGCATCGGTGTGCGGATCGACCGGACGTTCGTGGCTGGTTACGTCGCATCATCCCTTTTTACGGCGTGCGGGGCCGTTGTGCTGATGGCCCAGATCGGGGTCGGCGATCCAAAACAGGGCGCGAGCTACACGCTCTCGAGCATCACGGCCGTAGTGCTGGGCGGGACAAGCCTGCGCGGAGGACGCGGAACGTTCCTCGGCACTGTGCTCGGCGCAATCCTGCTGATGGAAGTCCTCAACGCCGTTGCGTTTCTGGGACTTTCGGAGCAGTACCAATACCTCTTCCAAGGCGCACTCATCCTGGTTGCCGCCGTCATCTATTCAACGGTGCGTAGACGGACCACAACATGACCAGCAAGCCAAGAATAGCGTTCGTTGGAACCGGCGCACAAGGAGCGTCAATCGGCGCCGACTTCGCGCTGGCTGGGTACGATGTCACGTTCATCGAACAATGGCCCGCCCATGTCGAAGCGATCCGCGAGAACGGCATCACGGTCAATCTTCCGGCACGCACCATCAACGCCAAAGTGCCGGCGTTTCATTTCTGCCAGGTGGCCGAGATCAAACAGCCCTTCGACCTCATATTTCTTATCGTCAAAGCCTATGACACGACGTGGGTGACGCAGATGGTGAAGCCCATTCTGGCCAAGGATGGGTTTGTCATCGGCCTGCAAAACGGCATGACGTATGTGGACATTGCCGCTGTCGTCGGCTCCGAGCGGGCCATCGGCGCGGTGATCGAGATCGCATCCAACATGTGGGTGCCCGGCGTCACAAACCGGCAGAACGATCAGGAGGAGTCCTGGTTCGCGCTTGGGGCTGTTGATCCCGAGCAGCAACACCGGGTGGAAGACGTCGCCAAGCTGCTTTGCTGCTCGGGCCGGGTTGAGGTAACCGATGACATCAAGTCGGCGAAGTGGATGAAACTGGTCGTCAACGAAGCCGAACTGATTCCGTCCGCGATTCTCGATCTGCCGCTGGGTGATGCCGCGCGGTTCCCAGGCTTTCTGGAGGTCATGCGCCAAGCTGGATACGAGGCCATGCGGGCGGCGCTTGTCGATGGGGCAGAGATTGTCCCCATCATTGGCCTGCCGCCCGTAACGAGCAATGATCCAGATCGCTATGTCGACCGGATTTTTGATGAAGTCCTGAAGACATTTTCCAGACCCGACACTCTCACCACGTCGTTGCAAGATTGGCGAAAGGGGCGCCGCGCCGAAATCCAGGAAGTGAACGGCTACGCAATTGACGTGCTGCGCAAATCCGGCAAAGAGGCCCCCATCAACCAGCGCGTGGTTGAGATGGCCTATCAGATCGAGAATGGCCAACTTGAAGCGAGCCCGGACGACGCGGCTGCGCTGATCCAATGCCTGAACGTGAAGCGTTAAGGAGAGCCCCATGGCCGAGGAGATCTACGGTACGCATCATATCGGAATCACGGTTCCCAACATCGAGCAAGGGATTGCGTTCTTCCAGGCGGTCTTCGGCGCGGTGACCGTTTTCAGGACCGGCCCATTCGATGTCGACGACGCCTTCATGACGCGGCGGCTGGGGGCGGCATCTGGCACGAAAATTCGCGATCTCGTTTTTCTGCGCTGTGGCGATGGCCCGAGTGTCGAACTTTTCGAGTACAGCGGCGAAAACTCCAAGGCGCGGCCGCCGCGTGTCTCCGAGGTCGGCGGCATGCATCTGTGCTTCGAGGTCGAGGATGTATTCGCCTCCGCCGCCCGGCTCAGGGCCCAGGGCATTGATCTGCTCGAAGGCCCCAACACCGTGACAGAGGGACCGCTCGCCGGCTTCAGCTGGATCTATTTTAACACCCCCTGGGGCCAGGCGCTGGAAATCGCGAGCTTTGACAAGCTCGGCTACGAGAAAGAGTCCCCGCACCGGTTGTGGCGGGCAAAGCCGTAACGGCGCTCTGCAAGCGGCGGCAACGCAATAGGAGGCGGCAATGACCAGATTGCAAGGCAAAGTGGCGATGATCACAGGCGGTGCCCAGGGTCTCGGCGAGGGCATCGCGCGTCGCCTGGCTGCCGAAGGCGCGTCTGTCGTCATTGCCGACATGAACGGTGCGAAGGCCGCTTCGGTGGCCGAAGGTCTACGGAGCGAAGGGCACATGGCCCTGGTGGTCACAGTCGATGTCGCCGAGCGCACCCAGGTCAAGGCCGCTATCGACAAGGCCGTCGAGACCTTCGGGAAGCTGGACATCCTGTTCAACAACGCCGGCTTCAACAAGCCGCTGCCTTTCCTTGAGGTGGATGAAAGCAACTTCAACAGCATCATGCGTGTGAACACCTGGGGCGTGATGGTCGGGACGCAGGAAGCCGCCAAGCAGATGATGACCCAGGGACACGGCGGCAAGATCATCAACACCGCATCGATCGCCGGCCGGCAGGGCTATGCGGAATTCGCGCCCTATTGCGCGAGCAAGGCTTCGGTCATCTCGTTGACGCAGGCGGCAGCACGCGAATTCGCCAAGCACAAGATCACGGTCAACGCGATCGCGCCCGGCGTGGTTGTGACGCCGCTATGGGACGGCCTTGAGCAGGACATGATCGACAAGGGCGTCATCAAGAAGAAGGGCGAGTTCATCGAGAGCTTCTCGTCGAGCATTCTGCTCGGCTATCCCGCTAAGCCCGTGGACCTCGCGGGCATCGCGGCCTTCCTCGCCTCGTCCGACTCCGATTACATCACGGGGCAGGTCATCATGTCCGATGGCGGCATGGTATTGGTATGACCAAAAGTAAGATAGAGAATTAGGGGAGATGAAATCATGAAAGCTGTTCGATTTCACGCCGCACGAGACATTCGCGTCGAAGATGTGCCCGCGCCATCCAAGCGGCTTGGCGCCAACGAGGTGCTCGTGAAGCCGCTAGTCACGGGCATCTGCGGCACCGACCTGCACGAATATATCGCCGGCCCGATCGTCACTCCCGTCAAGCCGCACGTCTATACGGGCGCCAGCAATCCGCAAATCCTCGGCCACGAGTTCAGCGCCGTCGTTGTCGACAAGGGCGCCGAGGTTGGCCATGTCAAGCCCGGCGACCGCGTTTCGATCCAGCCGCTGGTATCGCCGCGCAACGACTACTACGGCCGCCGCGGGCTCTATCACCTCAGCGAAAGCATGGGTTGCGTTGGCCTTTCCTGGCCCTGGGGCGGCATGGGCGAGCTGGCTGTGCTCAACGACTATAACGTGGTGCCGGTGCCCAAGGGCGTCAGCGATCTACAGGCCGCAATGATCGAGCCGGCGGCCGTGGCCGTCTACGCCGTCGATCGCGGCGGCGTGCGCGCGGGCTCGACCGTTCTGATCTCCGGCTGCGGCCCCATCGGCGCCCTGACGCTGCTGGCTGCCAAGGCCGAAGGCGCGGGGCCCATCTTTGTCAGCGAGCCCAATCCGCACCGGCTCGCCAAGGCCAAGGAACTGGTCCCCGACTGCATCGCAATCAATCCGCTGACGGAAAACCTGCAGCAGATCATCAAGGACCACACCGACGAAGGCGTTGGCGTGGATGTTGCCATCGAATGCGTCGGCCTGGAAGCCAGCCTCAACGCCTGCGTTGCCGCCGTGCGCCGCCAGGGCAAGGTCGTGCAGACGGGGCTGCATCTAAAACCCGCCAGTATCGACGCCATGCAGTGGGCCCTCAAGGACATCACTCTCGAAGCCACCTGGTGCTACCCAGTGCAGAGTTGGCCGCGCATCATCCGGATGGTGGAATCCGGCAATTTCCCCATCGAGAAAGTCATCACCGCCCAGATCGCCGCCAATGACGTGGTGCCGCAGGGCTTCGAAGCCCTGCTCGACAAGGGCGGCAAGCATCTCAAGATTCTCGTCAGCCTTTAGAAACCGACAGCCCGTCAAGGAGCCAACCCATGCGCGCACTCGTCTTCGAAGCCCCCGACAAGCCGATGCTCGTCGACAAGCCGATGCCCGGCATCAAGGACACCGAGGTGCTGATCCGCAGCCGCAACATCGGCATCTGCCATTCCGACTACGAACTGCTGGCCGGCCGCTACATCATCCCGATTTCCTATCCGGTCACGCCTGGCCATGAATGGTGCGGCGAAATCGTGGAAGTCGGCAAATCCGTGAAGGGCTTTGCCAAGGGCGACCGCGTCGTTGGCGAGTGCGTGGTGCGCACGCCGGAACGGCTGCACCATTTCGGTTTCTCGATGGATGGGGCGGATCGTGAGTTCTTCAACGTCAGTCCCGAATGGCTGCACAAACTGCCCGATACGGTCGACGACGCCAAGGGGTCCATGATCGAGCCGTTCACCTGCGGCTTCCATGCCATCAAGCGGCTCGGCGGCACAGATGCCAGCCAGACCGTGGTGATTTCCGGCGGTGGCACCATCGGCCTCGTCTCAGCCGCCGCCGCCATCGGCATGGGTGCGCGCACGATCGTGGTCGACCCCATCGCGCGGCGCCGCGAGATCGCCCTGAAGCTCGGCGCGACGGACGCCGTCGATCCGTCCAAGGGCGATGCGGCCGCGCAGATCAAGGAGCTGACAAAGGGCAAGATGGCCGATCTGGTGGTCGAAGCCGCGGGCCACGACGCCTCGCTGGCCAGCGCGCTCGACTATGCGGGCCAGGATGGGCGCGTGGCGATGGTCGGCATCAATATTGGCAAGAAATTCCCGGTCGCGCTTGGCCAAATCATGATGAAAAACCTGACTGTGAAGGGTTCCATCGGTTCGCCCGGTGTCTGGCCGGCGGCGATCCGATTCCTTGAACGCACCAAGCTTGACCTGTCGCCGATCCAGACGCATCGCTTCCCGCTGGAACAGGCAGTCGAAGCCTTCGCGCTCGGCGCCGACGCCACAAAATGCATCAAGGTCACACTCACCACCGGGGCACACTGACTATGGCCAATCGCGCGTTGATCGCCGGCGTTTCCGGCATCGTCGGCCGGCATCTCGCGGAGCACCTGCTCGATACACCCGGTTGGGAAGTAACCGGACTATCGCGCCACGCCCATGACCTGCCCAAGGGTGTTCAGCACATCGCGTGCGATCTCACCGACGCCGCCGGACTCAAGAGGGTGCTGAAGAACGTCGGCGCCAGCCACGTCTTCATAACGACCTGGTCGCGCCAGGCCACCGAGGCCGAGAACATCAACGTCAATGGCGCCATGGTCGCCAACCTGCTCGATGCCCTGGCCGACCAGAAGCCGCAGCACGTCGCGCTGGTCACCGGCCTGAAGCACTATCTCGGGCCGTTCGAGGCCTACGCCAAGGCCAAGCCGATCACGCCCTTCCGCGAGGAACAGCCGCGCCTGCCCTACGAAAATTTCTATTACGAGCAAGAAGACGTGGTTTTCGACCGCGCCAAGCGGATGGGTTTCACCTGGACCGTGCATCGTCCGCATACGCTCATAGGCTATGCGGTTGGCAATGCCATGAATATGGCGGCCACTTTGGGTGCCTACGCTGCAATTTGCACAGAAACCGGTAAGCCCTTTGTGTTCCCGGGCTCGCCAGAACAGTTCACGGCCTGCGTCGACATCACCGACGGGCGCGTGCTCGCCAAGCAACTGGCTTGGGCCGCCACCACGCCAGCGGCCGCCAACCAGGCCTTCAACATCACCAACGGCGAGATCTTCCGCTGGAACTGGATGTGGCCAAAGCTGGCCGCCAATCTCGGCGTGGTCGCCGCCCCCTATCCTGGTCGCCCATCACCGCTGGCCGAAAGTATGGCCGGCATGGAGCCCATCTGGGACAAGATTGTCACCGCCAAGGGCCTGCAGAGCAATGGCCTCAACACCGTTGCCTCCTGGTGGCATTCAGATGCCGATCTCGGCCGCACCATCGAAAATTTCACCGACATGACCAGGAGCCGCGATCTCGGGTTCCTTGCCTATCAGAACTCAGTACGCTCGTTCACGGATGCCTTTGATCGGCTGCGCGGCGAAAAAGTTATCCCGTGAGTAAGCCGTGCGCGCGCTAAAATGGCATTCGTTGACGAGATGTTTCGAACCCGCAGTGACTTGAGCTGTCCTTCTATTGGCGCGCTCTGATATTTCGGCTGGGAAGTACGCCCCGTCCGTGAGCCGGTGGCTATGCGGAATGACGGCGAAGGAGCCGGTAGGTTTCAAGGATCCGCCCCAGACAAAATACACAGTTCGCATACAGCGCGACGCTGGATCGCGCTGTCGGCTGTGATAGGGGCTTTAACCTATAGCAGTTTCTAGAGGGCAGCGCCAAGCTGCCAACACGCTCAGTTTTATGACAAGAAAGCAATTCACTGCCGCTCGCCCTTAAACAGAAGCCGACGTGGGCGAGGGCACGCTCGACGATGACTGCAACCGTCGCGACTGGCCCAGCGCGTTAGGTGCTGCGGAGCAGCACTTGGTCGGCTATCTGGGTGACTTCGAGCATCGGCAGTGGCTGGCGAAAACTACGCGCCTGATCCGCAGCGGAACAATAGTCCCGTGGCAAAAACTTCCACCGCCAGCGCATTGGCAAGTGCCTCCAACACGCCGGTATAGTTGTCGCAAAACTCCGAAGCAGCCGATCGCCAAGTTTGCAGTATTGTCACTCTGATCTATGCTCCCAAAATGGCAACCACATCATTTGGACCTTATGCCTTTGATCCAGCCTCCGGCCTCACTGACGGCAGCGGCAAGCCGGTCGGGATAAATCAGCGCGGCCAGGCCATTCTCGGCGTCCTTCTTCAGGCCCAGGGCCAGGTTGTGACCAAAACCGAACTGATCGAGCGTGCTTGGCCGGGCCTCATCGTCGAGGAAGGCAATCTGACGGTGCAGATCGCGGCATTGCGAAAGGCGCTGGGCGAAGGGCCGGACGGCCGGGAATGGATCATCACGGTGCCGCGGGTGGGCTATCGCATGGGCGTGCCACAAGCAGCGCCCGGCAAACCCGAAGATGTCAACAATGCAAGACATCTCCCAGATTCCCCCCGGCTGGCAGTGCTGCCGTTCCAAAATTTGAGTGGCGATCCCGGCCAAGACTATTTCGCCGACGGAATCGTCGAGGACGTCATCGGCGCGCTCAGCCGCTTCAAGAGCTTTGCAGTGATCGCGCGCAATTCGTCCTTCACCTATAAGGGCCGGGCCGTCGACGTGCGGCAGGTGGCAAAGGACCTCGGCGTGCGCTTCGTGCTCGAAGGCAGCGTGCGCCGCTCGGGCGAGCAGCTGCGCATCGCGATGCAGCTCGTCGATGGGACGAGCGGCGCGCAACTCCTCTCGCGGCATTTCGACGGCGCGCTCGACGAGGTTTTCGACTTCCAGGACCAGATCACCGCCGGCGTGGCGATGGTGGTCGAGCCGCAAATTCAGGCCGCGGAGCTTGACCGCTCGCGGCGCGAGCGGCCCGCCGGGATGGCGGTTTACGATCTTTATCTTCGCGCCCACGCCACCCTGTTTTCAGAGACGCCCGGGGGCAAAGCTCAGGCGCTCGCGCTGCTGTCGCGTGCTCTGGAGCTAGAGCCAGACAATGCTCGAGTGCTTGGGCTCGCCGCGATGGCGAAGATGTCCAGCATTGTGATCGACGCCTCGCCGTTCGGGCCGGATGAGAAGCGTCAATGCGCGGAGCTGGCGCGGCGCGGGCTGCAAAATGCGGAAGGAGACGGGGCCGTCATGGCCTCTTGCGCGATGGCGCTCGTTCATACCGCCAAGGACTATGATTGGGGAATGGCGGCAATCCGCTCTGCGGTCGAGGCCAATCCGAACGACATGATGGTCGTCGCCAGCGCCGGAATCATCAACCAGCATTGCGGCGACCTGCCAACCGCGCTCGCCCATCTGCATCGGGCCATCGAATTAAACCCCCGCGATCCGAGGGCCTCGTGGATCCTGACCGGCATCGCCCATGTGCACATGATCCTCGGCGACTATGGCGAGGCGCTGGCCTGGGCCATGCGCTCGCGCGCGCTGAGCCCCGACTACGCCTGCAATCTTTGGATGCTGATCGCCGCCAACGCCCATCTCGGCCGGATGGGCGAGGCGCGCCGATTTCTCGCCGAACTGAAAAAGGTTGCGCCGGGCGTCTCGGTGTCGCGCATCTGGGCCGGGCAGCCGCAAATGGACCGGAACCGCTGCGCCGCAATCCTCGACGGATTGCGCCTCGCCGGATTGCCTGAGGAGCCGGCGCCCGAGCCAATGATCCCTTCGCTCGCGGTGCTCCCATTCCAGAATAT
>Ga0209068_10000578_pt1 | contig 19712 bp, 16 predicted proteins | sample ColStrG_CSR_2012_FD_187200 | JGI IMG/M metagenome (GOLD analysis project Ga0209068, IMG submission 187200) | Freshwater sediment microbial communities in response to fracking from Pennsylvania, USA - Cold Stream Run_MetaG_CSR_2012 (SPAdes)... | ecosystem: Environmental > Aquatic > Freshwater >... | reverse complement strand
CGATCAGGCCGAGGATGAAGAACGAGACGGCGAAGATCCACCAGGCTCGTCGGATGCGACGTTCCGGGGTTTCCGTGGGTGGTCCTGGTCGGCTGGTGGGATCGGTCACGTCAGCGATAGAGGATGGAGGAGAAGTCGGCCGACGTCCATCGGTCGAGCGGTCCCGTGCGGGCTCAGGCCGCGGCGTCGCCGGCTCCCGCGACGTCGTGACCGCCATCGCGCTTCACCCGGTAGAGCGCCGCATCCGCGACCGCGATGAGTTCGGTCGCCGTGCGGCCCTCAGCCGGGAACGTGGCGACCCCGATGGACGCTCCGATCGGCACAGGGCCGCGCTGCTCACCGACGAAGGCGCGGCTCCGGAATGCCTCGAGGATCCGCTCGGCGGCGCTCCGAGCCTCCGCGCCGTCCGTCTCGGGCAGGATGATCGCGAATTCGTCGCCGCCGTAGCGCGCGGGGATGTCCGACCCACGCAAGGTCGAGCGGATGAGTTCGGCGGTCCAGGTCAGGACACGATCGCCGAACAGGTGCCCGAACGTATCGTTGACGAGCTTGAAGTCGTCCAGGTCGAGCATCAGCACGCTCAGCGGCCGGCGGGCCCGCTGCGCCCTGACGACCTCCTCGCCGAGGCGCTCGTGCAGGAACCGGTGATTGTAGAACCCGGTCAGTGGGTCGCGGTCGGCCAACGAGCGGGCGTCCTCGTAGAGTCGGGCGTTCTCGAGCGCCATCGCCGCTTCGTTGGCCATCGTCCTGGCCAGCCCGAGCCGCTCGTCGTCGAAGGTGACCGGCCCGTTCGAGATGAGTTCGACGAGGCCGATCGACTGACCCTTGGCGACCAGCGGGAGCATGGCCAACACCGTGTTCCCGTCGCTGCGCATCAGTTCGACCTCGGCACGATCGGACGTCGGGTCGTTCACGTCGACGATGACCGTGACCTGCTTTTCGAGCACGCGCAGGGTCTCCGGGAACCCGACGACGTCATATGACGGCTCGATCTCCTGCAGCCGGTGCGGCGGGAAGTAGCCGAGCGACTCGACCCGTCCGGCGGGCTTGTCCCAGTAGCTGATGATGCATTCGTCGACGCCCATCGCCCTGGTCAGGTGGCCGGCCATCAGGTCGGCGACCTGGCGCGGATCGAGGCTCCCCGACAGCTCGGCGCTCATGTCGAGCAACCGTCGCAGCTCGCCGGCGAGGTCCTGTGTCCGGGTCAGCAGCCGGATCGAGCCGACGGCCGTGGCGGCCCGGTCTGCGAGGATCGTCAGCAGGCGCAGGTCGTCGGCCGAGAACCCGTCAAGACCGAGCTTGGAAAGAGTGATGACGCCGATCGTCGCGCCGTCATAGCGCATCGGGACGACCAGCATCGACTCGTCGACGTCGTCGGTCCCGGCGATGGTGGCCCCGCGTGGATCCCGGTTGACGTCGTTGACGAGGATGGGCTCGTCGTATTTCGCCACCCAACCGGTGAAACCCTCGCCGAGCTTGCACGCGAGCATGCGCATGTCCACCTGCTCGTACGCCCCGATCCGACCCTTGAATGCGATCGGGATCACGTCGTCGGGCGGCTCGACGACGTAGACGCGGGCGTTGTGGTAGTCGATGATCCGCCCGGTCTCGTCGACGATGGTCGCGCCGATCTCCTCGAATGTCGTGGCGCGACTCATCCGGGCGGATGCCGCCTGGAGAAGATCGAGCTGGCCGGCGCGGGCGATCGTCTGGGCAAGCAGCTCGGCGTTGGTCAGTGCGATCGCGGCGTGCGTCGCGAGCGTGCCCATGAACGCGACTTCGCCACTCGTCCAGGTCCGCGCCGCGCGAGTGACCGCCGACAACGCGCCGATGACGCGATCGCCGTGAACCAGTGGCGCCACGAGGTGGCCGGTGAAGTCGAGAGCCTCGGGATAGCGCTCACCGGCGACGTTGCGATCGACGTGGATGTCCGGCCAGGCCATCACGTGGCGGGCCCGGATGACCTCGCCGATCAGGCCGTCATCGCGGCCGAGCGTCGGCATCTCGGCGACGGCTGCATCCGACAACCCGGCCCAGGCCGCCATCTCGAGGCGGTCGTCGCGCAGGAGCCGGATGAAGGTCGCATCGACGCGGAGTGCCCGCTTCGTCTCGTCCACGATCATCCGGACCAGTTCAGCGCGGTCATGCGACGCGGCAAGACGGCCGACGATGCCGAGAACGCTGTCGAGCGACTCGGCAAGCTCGGCTTCGACCGGGTGCGACAACGTCGTCGTGACGCTTGGCTGCCGCGCGTCAGGGCCGTCGTTCGGGCGCTGTTCGTCGCGGACGGCCTTGGCGCCACCGACCATCCGCCGGAGGATCGATCCGGCCCCGCCGGCGGCGGTCGAACTGGTCATCTGGGCGGCCGTCGATGGCCCGTCCCAGACAGGCGGTCCTCCGGATCCGGCGACACGCGCGCGCACGGTCCGATGGTCGCATCGAGGGGCACGAACGCGGAGCCGCCATCAGTCCTCGGTCGACGGGTGACCATCGTACTGGTCACGACCGGCGTTGACCGTCGCGGACGGGTCGGACTACACTCGGCGAGCGTCGCGGGCCTCGTGGGCCACGACTGACCGATCCCGCAACCGAGGCCGACACATCCCCGTGGACGACGGTCCCAGTCCCATCCGCGGCGAGCGCGCCGCTCACACTCTGAACCCGGTCCGTCCCGCCTTCTGACGGCTGACCGCGACCCCTCGTGGTCGCGCCACCTGCGGCGGGACGTCCCGACTGCGAGGTGGCACTCATGCTCTACCTGAGCCAGGCTATCGGCCGGCCTGTGCTGGACGCCAAAGGCGACCCTCTCGGCAAGGTCGATGACCTCATCGTCGCCGTGGGCGATCGCTACCCGCCGGTCACCGGTCTCGTCGTCGCAACAGATCGACGCAAGATCTTCCTGCACTGGTCGCAGGTCGCCAGTGTCGACGCGTCGGGCGCACGCCTGTCGACTGACAAGATCGACATCGCCCGGTTCCAGCAGCGTCCGAACGAGATCCAACTCCGTGCCGACTTGCTGGACAAGCAGATCGTCGACATCGACGGTCGCAAGGTCGTCCGCGTCAACGACCTTCGCCTCGACGACGTCGACGGCAGGCTCCACCTGGTCGCCGTCGACGTCGGAGCGGGTGGCCTTCTCCGCCGTTTCGGCCTCGAAGGCGGCTACCGCATCCTGGCCCGCAACCTCCGCCTGCCCTCGGTCGAGCGGTACATCGACTGGGAGGACGTCGACCCGGTCGAATCGAGTATCGCCTCGATCAAGCTTCGGGTCCCTCATGTCGGCTTGACCGAGCTCCACCCAGCCGACCTCGCCTCGATCATCGACCAGCTCGCCCCGCGCGACCGGGCCGGCGTCCTGGCGGCCCTCGCCGACGAGGCGGTCGCAGACGCGATGGAAGAGATGGAGCCCGATACCCAGGTCGACGTCCTCGAGGACCTCGCCCCGGAGCGGGCAGCGGACATCCTCGAGGAGATGAGCCCCGACGACGCCGCCGACCTGGTCGCCGACCTCGACCAGGCCACCCGCGACGAGATCCTGGCGCACATGGAGCGCGACGAGGTCGAGGAGGTCCAGGAGCTGCTCGGGTATCGCGAGGATTCGGCCGGTGGGATCATGACGACCGCATTCATCGCCCTCGAGGAGCACCTCACGGCGGCCGCCGCGATCGACCGGCTGCGGGAGCTCGAGCCCGATGCCGAGACGATCTACTACATCTACATCACCGACGAGTACGATCAGTTGACCGGTGTGCTCTCGCTGCGTGACCTGATCGTCGCCCAGCCGGACGCCCGGATCGTCGACTTCATGATCCGCGAGCCGGTGGCGGTCGGCGTGCTGGCCTCCCAGGACGAGGTGGCCGAGGTCGTGGCCCACTACAACCTGCTGGCAGTGCCAGTCATCGACGATGAAGAGCGGCTGGTGGGCATCGTGACCGTCGACGACGCGATCGACACGGTCATCCCGACGGCCTGGAAGAAGCGCCTGCCGCGCGTCTTCAGCCGATAGCGACGGTGCCACGGATCCCGCGCCGGCACGACCCCGGCGATCAGGCGAGGAGTGACCGGCCCGATACCCGCACGCGGCTCGCCCGGACGGCCGCCGCCGGCGCTGCGGCCGTGACGACGCGTCGACGACGCCCACGCCCGCGAGTCCTCTCACCGTTGCCTCGCCTCCCGTACTGGCGCGTGCGATTGCTCGCGACCCTCGCCGTCCTGGGGCCGGGGCTCGTCAGTGGATTCGCCGACAACGACGCCGGCGGGATCACGACGTACAGCCTCGCCGGCGCGAAGTTCGGCTACGCACTGCTGTGGGTCCTGTTGTGGACCCAGGTCATCCTGTTCTTCACCCAGGAAGTCGGCGCCCGGCTGGGGCTGGCGACCGGCAAGGGGTTGATGGGCCTGATCCGCGAGCGATGGGGCGTCCGTTGGGGGGCTTTCGCCGTTCTGACGATGCTGGCCGCGAATCTCGGATCGACGGTCGCCGAATTCGCGGGCATCGGCTCAGCGCTGGGTCTGTTCGGGATCCCGACCCAGCTGAGTGCCGCCGTCGCCGCGGTCATCGTGGTCGGCTTCATCACGCTGGGTTCGTACGGCAGAGTCCAGTACCTGTTCGTCGCCGTCGGCATGTTCGTGTCCGCCGCCTACGTCATCTCGGCCTACCTCGCCGGGCCGGATTGGCAGCAGGCATTCCATGCCCTCATCGTCCCGCAGCTCTCCTCGTCGCCGGTCTATTGGCTGGCGGTCGTCGGGACGGTGGGCACGACCATCACGCCGTGGGGACAGGCATTCATCCAATCGTATGTCGTCGACAAGCGACTCCGACCCGAGGACCTCCCGGCGAGCCGGATCGATGTCTTCTCCGGGGCGCTCCTGACCAACGTCATCGCATTCTTCATCGTCGTGGCCTGCGCCGCGACCCTGTATGCGACCGGTCAGACGACCATCACCGACGCCGTCCAGGCCGCCAAGGCCCTCGAGCCGCTGGCCGGCCCGACGGCGAGCGTCCTGTTCGCGGTCGGCTTGCTCGGGGCCGCGTTCCTGGGCCTCGGGGTCGTCCCGCTGACCAGCGCCTACTCGACATGCGAGACTTTCGGCTGGGAGACCGGCGTCGACTGGAACTGGCGCGAAGCCCCGGCGTTCTATGGGCTGCTCGCCTTCTTCATCGGATTCGCCGCCCTGTTCGTGATGATCCCCGGCCTGCCGCTGATCCAGGTGATGTTCGGTGCGCAGGTCATCAACGCGTTGCTGCTGCCGTTCATCCTGATCTTCGTCATGCTCCTGTCGGCGGATCGCAAGCTGCTCGGCCCGCTGGCGAGCGGCCGCGTGCTCCTGACCATCGGCTGGACCGCGACGGCGATGCTCATCGGCATGTCGTTGATCTTGCTCGTAACGAGCGTGACCGGCTGACGCGGTGACGCCGGCTTCGAGGTCGCCAAACACGTGCTACAGCTACAGGCGCGGGCGGCGCCCGGGCCGACCCTGATCAGTGCTCGTGCGGCGAGTGCTCAAGCGCCGCAACGGTCGGCACCGGCCACGACGGGTCGCCAGAGCCGGACCCGTATGCGACGGGATAGCCTCGGGCTTCCCAGTCGGGCAGGCCGCCGCGGACGGCGACGACGCGCTCGAATCCCGACGCGCGGAGCAGGGACGCGGCCACGCTCGAGCGGTAGCCGCTGGCGCAGATCGTCGCGATGTCTCTGTCGCGCGGCAACGCGTCGAGGCGGCCCGGCAGTTCGCCGGCACCGACATGGATGGAGCCCGGCACATGACCGGCCTCGAACTCGGATGGCTGGCGGACGTCGATGACGAATGGCGCCATGGGTCCGCCGGGCGAAAGGTCGACCGCCAGCGCGTCCACGTCATAGGGTCGCCCGACCTCGACCGCCCGGCCGGATCTCCGCCACGCCAGGAAGCCGCCCTCGATGTACCCAGCCATCGCCTCGTAGCCGATCCGAATCGCCTGGCGTGACAGGTCGTCGAGGTCCTCCGCGCCATCGACCAGGAGCACGACCGGCGTCTCGGCGTCCACGACCCAGCCGAGCCACGTCCCGAATGACGACCCGGCCGGGATCGACAGCGATCCGGGGATGCGCGCGGCGGCATGCGCCTCGGGCCGTCGCGCGTCCACGACGACGGCACCGGCGGCGAGAGCAGCCTCGAGTCCGTCGCCCGTCAGCGGCTCGATGGCGGGCACGACGCCGCCCAGCAGCCGCGGTCCGGCCTGGTTCATCGGTCGCATCCGCGCGAAGTAACGCGGGAAGGTCGGCTGGCCGGCAAGCAGCGCCTGTGCGAATGCATCGATCTCCATCGGCGCGAGGAGTGGGTCATGGCGGCGCTCGAAGCCGATCGTCGACCACGGGGTCGAGGCGATCCCGGTCGAACACAGCGACCCGGCGCCGTGGGTCGGGTAGACCATCACCGAATCCTCGTGGGACAGCACGACGTCATGCAGCGAGCGGTACATCGCGGCGGCGAACGGCACGGCGTTCTCCTCCCCGAGCAGGTCGGTCCGGCCGACCGCACCGACCAGGAGTGACCCACCGGTCAGGAGCAGGAACGGCTCATCCGCACGTGACGTGTCAGCGACGGCGTAGCTGACATGCTCCGGCGTGTGGCCCGGCGTATCGAGCGTGCGGAATCGGACAGACCCGACATCGAACGTGTCGCCATCCGCGGCCGCCCGATGGTCGTGTTCGAGGTTCGCGCCCGCCCCGATGACATGCGTCGCTCCGGTGAGGGCCGCGAGGTCGCGACCCCCCGAGACGTAGTCGTTGTGGAGGTGGGTCTCGACCACGTGGGTGATGCGCAGGTCGGCGCTGCGGGCAGCCTCGATGTAGATGTCCACATCGCGCCGTGGATCGACGATCGCGGCGAGCCCCTTCGACTCGTCGGCGACGAGCGTGGACAAGTGTCCGAGTCCTTCGATCCGATACTGGGTCAGGCGCACGGACGCAGCCTACACCGGCCCAGCATCGGGCCGGTAGGCTCAGCCCATGCTCCACGCACCGCGCTCCATCAACTGTCGTCGGTGCCGGCTGCGTCGGTCTCGTCACTGCGGTGGGGCCTTGGCGGGCTCGATCAAGGCGACCGTCATCGCCCGGCGGCTCGATGTGGCGCGGCGCCATCGATGCGGACGCGGCGACGCTCCATCGTCCGTGTCGGCACGCCGATCGACGCATTCGGCTGAAGCGACCGAGCGCTCGGTCGGGCGGCTCCGGGCGTACGACCCGGCCGCGGGGCCAACGGCCGCGGCCCTGTACCTGGCCCTCAGGTGACGGACAGCGCGGAGGCCGCGGTCCTGGGTGAGGACATCGTGGTCGTCGCGACCGAATGGCCCGAGTTCCGCGACGTGCCGTGGGATCGCTGGCCGACACCGGTGCGCCACACATCATCGTGGACGGACGGCGACTGCTCGACGCGCCCGCGCTCCAGGCCGCGGGGCTAGCGCTAGCGGGTCATCCGGCTCAGCGACGGACGGTCTGAGCTGGCGACGACAGCGGCTGTCCCGGCGAGGAGTCACTCGTGGTCGTGACCGAATCGCTGCGCACCGCGTCGCCGCGACGGCCGTCGACCGAGCCGAGCCGACCTACATCATCACCAGGCCGCCGTCGACGGCGAGGACCTGTCCAGTGATGAACGCCGCCTCGTCGCTGGCGAGGAATGCGACCGCGGCCGCGATCTCCTCGGTCTCCCCGAACCGGCCGAGCGGGGTCGCCGCCCGGAGCTGCTCCTTGAGCGCTTCGGGCAGGTCGTGCGTCAGTTCCGTGTCCACGAATCCCGGCGCGACAGCGTTGCAGGTGATCGTCCGGCTGGCGAGCTCGCGCGCCGTGGCCTTGGTCAGACCGATCAGCCCGGCCTTTGCCGACGAGTAGTTCGCCTGGCCCATCTGGCCGGCCTGCCCCGACACCGATGTGATGTTGACGATCCGGCCACCCTTGGCCTTGAGCATCGGGCGCGTCACCGCCTTGATCATGTAGAACGCACCGAACAGATTGGTCTCCAGGACCTCGCGCCACGCCTCGACGGTCATGCGCATGATCAGGTCGTCGCGGGTGACACCGGCGTTGTTGACCAGGATGTCGATCTTGCCGAATACCTCGAGGATCTCCTTCACGACCGAGTCCGCCGTCGCGGGCTCCGCGGCATCGCCCTGGACGGCGAGCGCCCGGCGACCGAGCCCCTCGACGATGGCGGCTGTCTCGGCGGCGGCGGCCGCGTTGCCTCTGTAGGTGAAGGCGACGTCCGCTCCCTGCGTCGCAAGACGGGTGACGATCGCCCGCCCGATGCCGCGCGACCCGCCGGTCACGAGGGCGCATTTGCCGGTCAGGTCGATCAAGCGCGGACCTCCTCGTGGATCGGGCCGGGCTCGCCGGGGACGACGTCGTCGAGCGGGACGTCGACCCTGCCGGGCCGGCGCATGAGTTCGGCAAGGGCCTCCGGGATCGGGTCGACCGAGTCCCAGTCCACGGGCAGGCGGACGGACACGTCGTCTGGCGTGACCGCAGCGTCGCCGGCGATGCCCCGGGCCGGGTCGGCCGTCCACTCGATGGCGACGGCCCCGGAAGTGAAGCCCGCTCCGAAAGCCACGATGACGATGTTGTCGCCGACCTTGACCCGGCCCTCGTTGACCGCTTCGGCCAGGGCGATCGGCACGGATGCGGCGGACGTGTTGCCGTACTTGTCAAGGTTCACGAACATCCGGTCCATCGGCAGGTCGAGGCCTTTGGCGACGGCCTCGATGATCCGGATGTTGGCCTGATGCGGGATGAACAGGTCGATGTCCGACGGCTGGAGCCCGGCCTTCTCGATGGCGGTCAGGGCGGTCGTCGCCAGCGTGCGCGTCGCGAAACGATATGTCTCGCGGCCCTCCATGCGGACATAGTGCTCGCCTCGCGCGACGGTCTCGGCCGAAGGCGGGCTCTTCGCGCCACCGGCCGGCAGCCAGATCATGTAGGCACCCTGCGGCTCGGTCGTCAACTCGACGCCGAGACTGCCGCCGGGCTCATGAGAGGCCGACAGCACGACCGCGCCCGCCCCGTCCCCGAACAGGATGCAGGTGTTCCGGTCCGTGTAGTCGAGGAAGCGAGTGAGCAGCTCCGCCCCGATGACCAGGACGTGTTCGGCCATCCCGGCGGCGATATACGCTTGACCGGTCGCGAATGCATAGACGAAGCCCGAGCATGCCGCCGCGACATCCATCGCCGCCGCCTTCGTGTTGCCGATCGCCTCTTTGACCAGGGCCGCCGTGGACGGCATCCAGTAGTCGGGGGTGAGTGTGGCGAGGAGGATGAGGTCGATGTCGTCGGGGTCGATCCCCGCGGTCCTGATGGCGCGCATCGACGCTACGGCGGCCATCGAGGCGGTCGTCTCGTGAGCGGCCGCGACACGACGCTCGCGGATCCCCGTGCGCGACACGATCCACTCGTCCGAGGTGTCGACCATCGTCTCGAGGTCGGCGTTGGTCAGGACCTGGGAAGGGGCGTAGCGGCCCCAGCCGGTCACGTGGGTATGGCGCGCTGGCGTGCTCACAGCGGTTCCACCTCGATGAGTGGCTGCTTGGCCTTGACCAGTGCTCCGCTCTCGGGGACGACGCGAACGACGCGACCGGCCAGGTCCGACTTGATCTCGTTGAACAGCTTCATGGCTTCGATGAGCCCGATGATCTGGCCGATGGCGACCTCGCCCCCGACCTGGACATAGGGGGCGGTGCCGGGTGCCGGCGACGCGTAGAAGATGCCGGTCAGCGGCGCCTTGATCGACGGTCGTGCGGTCGCACCCGGATCCCGACCGGCCGCAGACGGCTCACCGGCCGCCGGCGAGACATCCCCTCCGGCTGGTGGCGGCGCGAGCGTGGTGGCGCCGGCCGGAGGTGCGACGGCCACAGGCTTTCGGAGGATCAACCCCGTCCCGCCCGCTTCGACCTCGAGCTCCGAGAGGTCGGAGCGCTCGAGCAGCTCGGCCAGGCGGTCGATCAGCCCGAGCAGCTCGACGTCACCGCCGTCACGCGGCTCGGGGACGACGGCTGCCATCAGGGCGGGATCGTCGGTCATCGGTCGGGCACCGTCAGGATCAGGGCGGTGTTCTGGCCACCGAATCCGAACGAGTTGCTCAGGACGGTCCTGACGTGACGAGAGACGGCGACGTTCGGGGTCAGGTCGAGTCCCGCCGCCTCCGGTCCGGGCTCGTCGAGGTTGATCGTCGGCGGGACGCAGCCTTCACGCATGGTCAGGATCGAGACGATCGCCTCGATCGCCCCGGCAGCCCCGAGCGTATGGCCGACCATCGATTTGTTGGCCGTGACCGAGATCCGCCCGGCGTCGGCGCCGAAGATCGTCTTGATCGCCTGCAGCTCGGCCTTGTCGCCCTCGGGCGTCGATGTGGCGTGGGCGTTGACGTGATCGATGTCGGCGGGCGTGATGCCAGCCTTCTCGATCGCCCGTCGGGCGGCTCGGACGGCGCCGATCCCACCGGGCGCCGGGAGCGTGATGTGCGACGCATCTGCAGTCGCGCCGTAGCCGACGAGCTCGGCCAGGATCGTCGCGCCGCGCGCCTCAGCGTGCTCGATGGCCTCGAGGATGACGATGCCCGCACCCTCGCCGATGACGAAGCCGTCACGAGCGGAATCGAACGGGCGCGACGCCGCCTGCGGGTCATCGTTTCGAGTGGACAGCGCACGCATCGATGCGAAACCACCGACCGTCGCCTCGTAGATGGCTGCCTCCGCGCCGCCCGCGACCATGACATCGGCGTCGCCGCGCCGGATGATCTCGCTCGACTCACCGAGCGCGTGGCCGCCGGTCGCACAGGCCGAAACGGTCGTGAAGTTGGGTCCGGTCATCCCGAACTGGATGGCGACCTGGCCGGCACCGATGTTCGGGATCCCCATCGGGATGAGGAACGGGCTGATCCGGTCCGGTCCGCGCAGGGCGTTGGTGGTGAACCCGTCGATGAGCGTCCCGACACCGCCGAGCCCGGTCCCGAGGATCACCCCTGTCCGCTCCGCGAGCTCGCCCTCGAAGCGCTCCCGCAGCCCAGCCTGGTCGAGGGCTTCGCGCGCGGCGACCAACCCGAACTGGATGTAGCGGTCGGTCCGGCGCAGCTCCTTGCGGTCGAGCAGGTCGCCGGTATCGAAATCACGGACCTCAGCAGCGAATCGGACGTTCAGTCGCGATGGATCGAACGACTGGATCGGGCCGATGCCGCTCCGGCCGCTGACGAGACCGGCCCAGGTGGACGCGACGTCGTTGCCGAGGGAGGTGACGAGGCCCATGCCGGTCACGACGACGCGGCGCCGTTCCGCGTTCATCGGACCAGCTTCCCGGTTCGAACCGTGGCCGCCCTGTACACATCACCGGGCAGCGCGCGTTCCGAGATCGCGTTGGCGACCGCGAGCGCATCGAACTCGGTGCGCTTGATCTCCGCGGTGACCTTGCCGTCGTCGATATCGATGCGAGCCCACGAGGCGGTCGGGTCGCCGTCGAAGACGTAGCCAGCCGATCCGTCGTTGACGATCAGCTTCCAGCCGAGGTCGCGGACCTCGGGCACATGGGTATGCCCGCAGACGATGACCCGGGCGTCCGTGCGGCTGGCGCGCTCGATGACGACGTTCGGGTCGAGTTCCTTGTCGAAGCCTGCCGTCTGCGAGCCGGGCGAGGCGTGACAGACGAGGACCATCGTGCCGTCTGCGGCGCGCAGCCGGCGCTCGGAGGGCAGTCTCCTCAGCCAGGCGATCCGCTCGTCGCCAAGCTCGTCGTGGGCCCACTCGGCTGCGGCCCGGAAGATCTCCGGGACGCCGTCGGTCATCCAGGGAAAGGCCGCCGCGTAGTCGAAGTCGGCGACAGCGATGTCCGTGTTCCCGGACACGATCGCGGCGCCATCGGCCTCCATCTCGCGCACGAGGTCGACCGCGCCGGCCGGATCGGGACCGTTGAGCACGAGGTCGCCGGCGATCGCAACGAGGTCGGGCTTCTCGGCCCGGATCGCCTTGCGCACCGCGGCCAGCGCGATCGAATTCCCGTGCACATCGGACAGCACGACCATCCGACTCATCGCAAGACACCTTCGCCCGGGATGACGAAGGAGAGCATCACGTCGCAGGCCGTTTCGCCGTCGACCGATGCCACGCCGTGACCGCGTCCGAAGCGACCACCGAGCTTCTCCATCGTGACTTCCAGGCGGAGCGTGTCACCCGGGCTGACGACGCGCTTGAAACGGCAGTCGTCGATGCCCGCGAACAGCCCGATCCGATCTCCGAAGCCCGGCTGCTTGGCCACATAGACCGCCATCGTCTGGGCGAGCGCCTCGACCTGGATAACGCCGGGCACCACCGGCAGACCCGGAAAGTGGCCCTGGAAATACCATTCGCTCGCCGTCACGCCCTTGATGCCGACGATCCGCTTCGCCTTCGCGTCGTATTCGACGATCCGGTCCACGAGAAGGAATGGCCAGCGATGCGGGATCAGCGCCTCGATCTCGCGGGTCGTGTGGATGGTTTCGGTCACGGGCAACTCCAGGTCGGGTCGGGGTCAGTCTGCCGGGTCGGGATGACGGTATGCGTCTCGGTCTGTGCAGGTCTGCACCGCCGGGACCGACAGACCGCCCACGTCACGATCGCGCCGCCGCAGCCAGGAAGGCCTCGCTGCCGACACGATCGAGCGTGTTCGTCGTCATCCGGCCGGCGAGGAACGCCTCATTGGCCAGCATCGCCTGATGGATGGCCACGTTGGTCACGAGTCCTTCGACGACGAGTTCGTCGAGCGCAACGCGCGACCGGGCGATGGCGGTGGCCCGATCCGGGCCCCACACGATCAGCTTGCCAAGCAGCGAGTCGTAGAACGGCGGGACCTCGTAGCCGCTGTACATGTGCGAGTCGACTCGGACGCCCGGGCCGCCGGGAGCGTGATAGCGCTCGACGACGCCCGCCCCGGGGCGAAATCCATGGGCTGGATCTTCGGCGTTGATGCGGAATTCGATGGCGTGCCCCGTGAGGCGCACGTCCGATTGGGCGAACCCGAGCGGTTCACCGGCGGCGATCCGGATCTGGGTCGTGACCATGTCGACGCCGGTCAGCATCTCCGTCACCGGATGCTCGACCTGGATCCGGCAGTTGATCTCGATGAAGTAGAAGTCGCCGGCGGCGTCGACGAGGAACTCGAGCGTCCCGAGATTCTCGTACCCTGCGGCGATGGCCGCGCGCACCGCTCGCTCCGCCAGGTCGTTCCGCGCCGCATCGGACAGAGCCGGTGTCGGCGCCTCCTCGATGATCTTCTGGTGTCGGCGCTGGACCGAGCAGTCGCGTTCGCCGAGGTGGACGCCCTGACCGTAGCGATCGATGGCGACCTGGATCTCGACATGGCGGTTCTCGTCGAGCCACTTCTCGAGATAGAGCGAATCGTCGCCGAATGCCGCCTTCGCCTCAGACCGGCAGACCCGCAGCGACGATTCGAGCTCGCGCCCCGTCCGGACCATCCGCATGCCCTTGCCGCCGCCACCCGCCGATGGCTTGATGAGCACCGGGTAGCCGATACGCTCGGCCTCGTCGAGCGCATGCATCTCGTCGCGCAGCATGCCGTCCGAGCCGGGGATGGTCGGCAGACCGTGCGCCCCGAGAAGCTGACGCGTCCCGGCCTTGCTCGCGAACCGTTCGAGGACGGCCGCCGGCGGCCCGATGAAGGTCAACTCGTGCGCGGCCACCACCTCGGCGAAACCCTCGTCCTCGGACAGGAACCCGTAGCCTGGGTGGATGGCGTCGCAGCCCGTGACCAGGGCCGCGGAGATGACCGCCGGCGCCGACAGGTACGACCGCCGCGCATCGGCGGGACCGATACAGATGGCTTCGTCAGCGAGCTGCACGGGAAGCGAGTCGCGATCCGCCTCGCTATATGTGACGACTGCTTCGACCCCGAGCTCGCGGCACCCGCGCAGGATCCGGAGCGCGATCTCGCCGCGGTTGGCGATGAGGATCTTGCGGAACACCGTCAGGCCTCCGATGTGCCGGCGGAGGCGAATTCGATGACGATGAGATCCTGGCCGTACTCGACCGCGTCGCCCGGTTCGACGAGGCTCGCCCCGACGACCCCGTCCGACGGTGCCAGGACCTCCTGCGGGATGCCGAGCATGTCCACGGACCCGAGCCGGTCGCCGGCCCGGACCTTTGTCCCGGCACGGGCCTCCGGGCGAGGCTGGAAGATCCCGACCGCCGGCGAGCTCGCGACGGTCGGGCCGTCCGCGCGGCCCTCTCGTCCGGACGACGCTCCATCACGATCGTCGCGACCGGGACCGACGGGGGTCAGCGAGGCGCCCACGTGGGCGGTGACCGGTGACCCCGACCTCGGGGCCCGGTCGCGATCGCCCTGACGTCGTTCCTTCGAGCTCGCGGGCCCGGACGCCACGCCCGGGCGACGCAACCGCACGCGCCACGCGCCTTCGCGCACCTCGAGTTCACCGAGACCGGTGGCACCCAACTTGGCGATGAGCGCAGGCAGGAGTTCGGCGCTCAGGCGGTCGATGGCGGAGTGGTCGTCGGACCGTTCTGCGTCCGTGCGGTCCGTCCGGCGATCGGCAGGCTGGGTCGGTTCGGGCACTCGCTAGACCTCCTCGCGTGCCGGCGGTTCATCGCGCGACCAGGCCGGAACGGCCGCACCGACCGCTCGGCGACCCGGATCGAACAGGTCCCGCAGACGATCCCCGAGCCCGCGCACGACGGGTGGTGCGAGTTCCGGCATCTCCGTCTCAGTGTATGACCCCAGGGCCCGGTAGCGACGGTAGCGCGCCTCGAGGAGCTGGTCCAGGCTCAGCGCGTCGAGCGCGGCGAGCCGGTCCACGATGATAGGCTTGAGCCGTCGCGCCATCTCGGCGGGGTCGGTGTGGGCTCCCTCGCCCGGCTCGGGCACGACGATGTCCACGACGCCGAGTGCCTTCTGATCCGCAGCGGTCATCTTCATCGAGAGCGCCGCGGTCGCCGCCTCGTCGGCCGTCCGCCACAGGATCGAAGCGCAGCCCTCTGGCGAGATGACCGAGTAGACGGCGTTCTCGAGCGCGATGACGACGTCGCCGACCGCGATCGCGATCGCCCCGCCCGATCCGCCCTCGCCGGTGATGACGGTCACGATGGGTGTCCGCAGGCGAGTCATCAGCCCGACCGACCGGGCGATCGCCTCGGCGATGCCGCGCTCCTCGGATTCCGGCCCAGGGTGCGCCCCCGGCACGTCCACGAAGGTCACGACCGGCAATCCGAATCGCTCCGCCAGCTCCATCATCCGCATCGCCTTGCGGTAGCCTTCGGGATGCGGCATCCCGAAGTTCCGCTGGATGTTCTCGTCGGTGTCGGCGCCCTTCTGCTGGCCGATGACCGCGATGCGCCGTCCGTCGAGCCGGGCGAGTCCGGCGATCATCGCGGGATCGTCGCCGAAGAATCGGTCGCCGTGGAGCTCGATGAATTCGTCGGTCATCGCCCGGGCGAACTCGAGCGTGCGCGGGCGACGCAGGTTGCGCGCCAGCTGGACGCGGGTCCAGACAGCGTCGCGCGGATCGCCCTCGATCGGCACGGCGGCCGCGCCATCTGAACCGTCAACGGTCGCACCACGCTCCCCTACCCGCTCGGCGATCGAACTCAGGAACGAGAGCGGGCGGAAACCCGGCGTATCCGTGTCGGCGGCGAGGCGGGCGGCCGGGTCGAGGTCGCGGGGCGGCAGCGCATGGACTAGCTCGATGAGCTCGGCGCGGAGCTCGGCGCGGGTCACGACCCGGTCGATGAAGCCGTGGTCGAACAGGAATTCCGAGCGCTGGAACCCGGCCGGCAACTCCTGGGCGATGGTGCCCGCCGACACGCGCGACCCGGCGAAGCCGATGAGCGCATTCGGCTCGGCGACATTGACGTCGCCGACCGCGGCGAAGGAGGCGAACACCCCACCGGTGGTCGGGTCGGACAGGACGGACAGGTAAGGCACGCCGGCGGCCCGCAGGCGCTCGAGCGCGGCCATCGTCTTGGCCAGCTGCATCAGGGCGAGCGTCCCCTCCTGCATCCGCGCGCCACCGGATGCGCTGACGATGATGAGCGGGATGCGCGACGTGAGGGCGTATTCCGCGGCCCGGGTGACCTTCTCGCCAACGACAGCTCCCATGGACCCGCCCATGAACCCGAAGTCCATGACGCACAGCGCGGCCGTCGTGCCGCCGAGCGCCGCGGTCCCCCAGACGGCGGCGTCGCGCATCCCGGTGGCGGTCTGCGCTGCGGCGAGTCGATCCGGGTATGGCTTCTGGTCCACGAATCCGAGCACGTCCACGGACTGGAGGCCGGCATCGCGCTCCGACCAGGTCCCTGGGTCCACCAGGAGTTCGAGGCGCGCGTCGGCGGACAGCCTGAAATGATGGCCGCAGGTCGTGCAGACGCGGAGCGCCTTCTCCAGCTGCTTGTTGAACAGCATCGTTTCGCACGTCGGGCACTTGGTCCATAGGTCCGCCGGATAGACATCGCGCCGGGCGCGGAACGACGGCAGCTTGATCGGCATCAGACCGGCCTCGTCCGTGCGACCGTCCGGACGGCGCGCGCCATCGGTCCGACAGCGGGCCGGTTGAGGCGCCAGGCGACGTAGGCGGCCCCAACGAGCGACAGCGCCGCGGACGTCAGCGCGCCGCCGATGATGAGCGGGCGGCCGAACACTGTCCGCGGGTCCGACCCGTCCGCGGGCTCGGACTCATCGGGGCCGGCGAGAGCGGGGAGCGGCACGACCGGTCCGTCGGACCCGGCCGCCGCCGACGTCCGCATCCGCCACGCGACGTCCGCGATCCGGGCCGCGAGCGCTTCCTCGAACCGGAACGACGGGTGGAGTCGCGGGAGGTCGCGGGCCAGGCGCTCCGCCGTCGAACGGATCGCACCGGCCGGGATGGCGCCCGTCGGAGACCGATCGGTACCCCGGGCGTGGGCCGCCAGGAGCGTCTCGAGGTAGCGGTCGGTGACGAGGGCCTCGATCTCGTTCGCGTCCCGACCGACGAAGGTGTCGGTCACCGGGTCGGGTCGTCAAGATCGCGCGCGACGCTGCGCAGGGCCCGGTGGATGAGGACGCGGACCGCCCCCTCGGAGCGGCCGAGGATCCCGGCGATCTCGGCCGTGGTCATCTCGTCCACGAAGCGCAGGACGATCGCCCGGCGCCGGTCGCCAGGAAGCCGCGAGACGGCTCGCCAGGCCGCGGCAGCATCGTCGTTGCGTGCCGCGTCCCCCTCGAGGTCCACGGTCGCGGGAACGTTCGTGGCGGCCTCGAGCACGGTTTCGCGGTGACGCTGCGTCCTGCGACGGCGTTCGGCGATCGCGTTGCGGGCGATCTGGAAGAGCCAGACCTTGAAGGTCGACGCGCCATCGCCGTCGACGGGCCGGGCGCGTTCCTCGAATCGACCGAGATTCGTCAGGGCCGCGAGGAAGGTCCGTTCGGTGACGTCCTCTGCATCGTGGTGGTCGCGCAGCTCGTAGAACGCGTAGTTGAACACCTGGGCCAGGTACTTCCGATACAGGGCCTCGAACCGGGCCGGGTCCGCCTGAGCCGCCTCGACGAGCGCGCGGTCACGATCGAGATGGATGAGACGCGAACCTTCCTCCTCCGGACGGTCCACTTTCCAGAATGCCGGTCGGGCCATGGTGTTACACCGCCTCCGCGACGGGACGTGCGAGCCGGAGGTGGGTGATCTCGCCGACGAGGACCTGCCGCTGTCCGCCGCTGGTCGCGTCGTCGGCGACGAGGAGAGCGCCGGTGGCCGGATCGACGCCGGTCGCCCGGACGGTCTCGACAGTGTCGGGGCGCTCGAGGCGGACCGTGCGACCGGTCGTCACCTGCCGCTCGGACCAGCCGGCCGCGTCGAATCGTCCGGCACGGAGCGCGCCGACGCCGCCTTGGAGGCGACCGATGAACTCCTCGAGCAGCGCGTCGTCGTCGATGGCTCGCCCGGTCGCGGCGACGGAAAGTGAGGTCATCGAGCCGGCGAGCGCCGGCGGGAACGCCGCAGCCGCCCAGTCCGTATTGATGCCGAGCCCGACGACGACGCGCGGATCGGAGCTGCCGAGACCGACCGTCTCGCCGAGCACGCCGGCGAGCTTGCGAAGCCCGTCCGACGCCTCCATGACGAGGTCGTTGGGCCACTTGAGACGGATCGTGCCCGCGGGCAGCGCCGTCGTCCTTTCCGCGGCATCGGCCATCGCCAGGGACGACACCGCTGCAAGCCGCCATACGGCATCCGGTTCGAGCCATGTCGGCCGGAAACCGAGCGACAGGAGCAGCGCCCCGCCGGCCGGCGCGACCCACGTGCGACCATCGCGCCCGCGGCCCGCGGTCTGCTCGGCGGCCACCGCGAGGCAGACCTCCGGCGTCCCGTCGGCCAGCCAGCCGCGGACGACGACATTGGTCGAGCCGACGCGGTCGAAATGCTCCCTGCGTGCGAGGAACGTCATCCCGCGGCCCCGGTGTCGGCCGTCTCCGGTCGCTCCAGTTCGAAGGCGTCGTGGAGCGCACGCAGGGCGGTCTCGAGGTCGGCCTCGGCGATCATGCAGGTGATCCTGACCTCCGAGGTCGAGATCATCTCGATGTTGACGCCGGCATCGGCCAGCGTCCCGAACATCCGCGCGGCATAGCCCGGAGCGTTGTGCAGCCCGGCGCCGACGATGGAGACCTTGGCGACGGAGGCATCGGTGGTCATCTCGCGGGCGGCCAGCTCGCGGACGAGCGGCTCGAGCGTCTTCTTGGCCGCCGCCAGTTCGACCCGTGGGACCGTGAACGACAGGTCGGTCTCGCCGCCGTGGCCGACGTTCTGGACGATCATGTCGACGTTGATACCTGCCTCGGCCAGCGGGTCGAAGATCGACCGCGCGACGCCCGGCCGGTCCGGCACGGCCACGACCGTGACTTTGGCGACGTTCCGGTCGTGGGCGAGTCCTCGTACCTTGTTGCGCTGCTCCACGAACGGATCCTCCTTGATGAGGGTACCCGGCGCGTCCTCGAACGAGCTCAGGACCTCGATGACGACGCCGTTGACCCAGCCGAGCTCGACGGCGCGGACCTGCATGACCTGGGCCCCCTGGTGGGCGAGTTCGAGCATCTCCTCGTAGCCGATGACAGGGAGCTGGCGGGCGCGGGCGACCAGCCGCGGATCGGCCGTGTAGATGCCCTTGACGTCGGTGAAGACCTGGCAGCGGTCGGCGCCGAGGCTCGCCGCGAGGGCGACCGCGGTGGTGTCGCTTCCCCCGCGCCCGAGGGTCGTGATCTCGTCGTCGGCGGCGGCGCTGGCGCTCTGGCCCTGGAAGCCCGCGACGATGACGACCTTGCCGGCGGCGATCTCGGCCCGGACCCGTCGCGGTTCGATGCCGGCGATGCGGGCCCGGCCGTAGCGACCGTCCGTCGTGATGCCAGCCTGCGGGCCGGTCAGGCTGATCGCCGCCACGCCGAGACCGTGGAGCGCCATCGACAGGAGGGTCGCGCTCTGGTGTTCGCCGGTCGCGAGCAGGACGTCGAGCTCGCGTGGATCGGGCTCGTCGGTGATGGCCGCGGCCAGGCCGAGGAGCTCGTCGGTGGTGTCGCCCATCGCGGACACGACGACGACGAGATCGCTCCCGGCGGCACGCTCCCGCGCGATCCGCCGAGCCACTCGCTTGATGCGGTCAGCGTCGGCGACGGACGAGCCGCCATATTTCTGGACCACCAGGGGAAAAGGCATCGGGGCGCATTCTACCG
>Ga0209068_10000577_pt1 | contig 19764 bp, 9 predicted proteins | sample ColStrG_CSR_2012_FD_187200 | JGI IMG/M metagenome (GOLD analysis project Ga0209068, IMG submission 187200) | Freshwater sediment microbial communities in response to fracking from Pennsylvania, USA - Cold Stream Run_MetaG_CSR_2012 (SPAdes)... | ecosystem: Environmental > Aquatic > Freshwater >... | reverse complement strand
ACCCACGACAGGTCGCTGACGGTGACCGTGGGGAACGAGGACCTGATGCTCGGGAAGGCGACATTGACGATCGTGGCGTCCAAGAACGCCAGGAAGGCGCCGAACGAGGCGACAAGCAGGACGCTGCCCTCGCTCACCCGGCCGGTGAGACGGCCGCTTCTGACGGGGTGGGCCCCCGAAACTGCTCCCATGGCACTCCCGCGCGCAGTGCTGACCCGGCACCATCCGACGATAGTGACAATCGCTTGTGGGGTGGACGCCCCATCTCGCTGTGATCGTGGCGCGCGCGGGCCACCGGCGCAGCAGAACGCCCCAACTCGACCGGGTCCGGGCCCGGGCCCGGGCCGAGTCAGCCAGACGCGGCACCTAGAGCCGCCCGTTGTTTGTGGCGGCTGGCTAGTCATTCTCGGGCGGGAACCCGCGGGGAGTGCCAGGAGTCGAGCTGGCGCAGTAAGCGCGTCGCCCCGATGGCGGAGAGTTACCGAGCGGAGGTAACGGTGCGCCCACTTCGACGGTGAGCGACCGTGGAACATCATAAGGGGCCGCGTCGGCACGCCGGATGACGGGGACGTGCCGGGACTCGACCAGCGAGGCTCAGAGCGGCCACCGAAAGTCCCAAAGTCCTGCATAGCAACGGTCAAACGTCACCCGGGTGGATGACGGGCGCCGAGCAACCATTTGGGGGGTATACAACGTCTACCAGTAGGTGCCCGGTCCGGGCGGTAGTGCGTGTGCCGGCACGAGCCCACAAAGGCTCCCCAAACAAGACGGCCCGACGGCATGCTGCCGAGCGCCTTGGAGAGAGGCTTCCGCCGAGGCGACCGACGCGATCAGTCGACCGAGATCTTCACAGAGCGCACGACGTCCCGAACTTCCGAGTAGTCGCTGTCGAGGCGATCACCTGCGCCGGTACCTACCACGTGGAGCAGATCCGAGACAGCGGAGTGAGTAACCAGGACGAGAAGATCACATTGGACGAGCGTTCCCGCATCCGGGTGCGTAAAGGCAACTTCCTGAACATACGCCTGCCAATTCGATAGAGATCCCCTGTCGCGAAGGCTCACCTGCGCGCCCGGCAACTGACTGAGGTCCTCGTCCAGGGCCTTGACCGCCAGATCGAACTCGTAGTCAGAGTCGAATCTCGTGGCTGTTGCGAGCACGTTGGCGGTAAACCGACCCGGCTCGCGTAACCAGGCGAGCGCAAGGACTGCGCCGGCGGGGTAGAACGGCTGCCAATGCTCGCCAGCTTCGACCGTCAGCGAGGGCAGCGGCGGGAAAGTCTCAGTCGGGAAGGCGAACTCAGTCATTGACGTGCCTCTTTCTGTTCGTCAGTCGAGAGTTTGCCATTGTCAGAGACCATGGGACAGGAGGCCGGTCAGCTTGCTGGCCTCGCCGCTGAGCTCGTTCGCGACCTTGACGGGCTCGACGGAGATGTGGACCTCGACCGCTGCGCCCAGTCCAAGCGCTGCGCCGAGTTTCACTGACGCATCCACGTGCTGAAACGTCACTTCGACAGTGCCCTTGGCCACCACTCCCGCGCCTGCGTAGGCGGTAGCCGATCCGCCGCCGCCGACGCCTGCCACCTGGACGTCGCCCTGAGCTGAAGCGGAAACTCCAGCGATGGCGCCCACTTCCGCGGACGCTTTGATGCCGTCTTTGCTCAATGCCGCGGATGCGTCTGCATAGGCTCGGGCCTGGGCTGTCACGTCCACGGCGCCGCGCGCCCCTAACGGACCAAGCGCCAAGGACCCCCCGGCAGTTGCAGTAGCCATAAGTCCGAGGCTGCCACCAACCAGGACGCTGAGCTGATCTGGCGTCAGTTTGACCGACGCGTGTCCTTCCGCCCCCGCCTGATACGACGCCTTTGCATACGCCTGCCACGCCGCACCCCCGATCGTTCCCTGTCCATGGGTACCTACTCCCCCGGATGAGCCCCAGGAGGTTTGGCCTTGAAGCCCGATCGCTGGGTCCTTCAGCCAGTGCTCGGCCTGGGCAACTCGGTGAAGGAGCGCGGAAACCTCGGAAGGCGTTGGATTGGCGGGCAGGACGCTGCGCCAGCCCGGACCGAGAAGCATCGTCAGAACTGCGGCCACAGACGCGGGCATGGCGCTACCCGCCGAGGCATTGGCCGCCGTGGAACTTGTCATGCCTGGGCTGCTCGCCTCCCGCTGCTGCCGGGCGTTGGTTGCGAGCTGGATCGCGGCGTCGCGCAAGAATGCGGTCGCATGGACCAGGCTGCGCGCGTGGGTCGCATTCCAGTCGTGCCGGAATCGATCCGCCTCCGGACCTTTCCATGGGGCGTGGTTCACGTGGGAGCTGAGAGTGCTCCGGCGCCCGTCTAGCAGGTCAGCGCCGTTGGCGATCATCGCCGCCAGTCGTTCAAGCTCGTCCGCATCCGCGCCCCATCCGATCACGTTTGCTCCCGTCCCGCACTTGTTGCGTGGGCTCTCGAACGAGCGGTCCCGTTGCGTCTACGACCCAGTCGAGGAAGTACCCGCTATCACGTCCACTGATCAACGGTGATCGAGTGGTTCGGCGGCCTGGCCGGCCCATGGTTGGGCAGGCCGGCCACCGCCAGCTCAGTTCCCGGACGCCTGCTCCTGCTGCATGGCGTTGGCCATCGCCGCCTGGCTCGCGTCCTCGAGCGCCCGAACGACCATGTTCAGCTGCCCCACGTGCTGTCCGGTCCAGTCGTTGACGAATCGCTCGCGGTCCGGGCCAACCCAGGGCGCCCCCGTGATCTGCGGCGTTAGCTTGCTGATGAGGTGCTGGATTTCGCTGGCAGCCGCGCTGAGTTCGCGTCCGAGCTGCTGAATTGCGGGGATGTCCATACCTGTGTACGCCATGATTTTCCTTTCGTTAGTCACTGTCGGCGGTGTACCGAGTGACGTGGTATGCGATTGTCGTGACCGTCTTTCGTGGACACTAGATGAACTGGAATGCCTGTTCAATGGGTAGAACTCCCCACCTCCGTTGACTCCGGCGCGTCCTCGGCAAGGGCCACCTGAACCACAGTGACGCGCCCTCCACCCACAAGCAGGCCTCTGCCTGGGGGAAAGTCCCCGCGCGACACTCGGGGGAACGGCGTCTTGAAGATTTGTAGTCCGTCTCCTTGGTCCGGCTGCAGACACAAACCCTGCTGGCCGCTGCGCGCCGCTGCGAGCAACGGCCAGGAAGACCCCAGGCTTGCAGTCTCTCCTTCGACAACGGCGAACTGCCGCCGGCTGCGTACTTGTTTGAGGAGCTCCTGCAGCGCGTCGTCAGCCACACTGTTCAGGAACTCCGCAATCGCCTCGACCACGATCAGAATGCGCTGACCCTCCCACGCTCCTGCCGCGGCCGACTCGATCAGTGCGCGCGCGTTCGCGACCGTGGTCTCCGGCGTGGTCGCAACACTCGACCAGCCGGCCAAAAGGGCGGTCGGCGAAGCGTCAGCTGAGAAGAAGTGCGCCTCCAGCTTCTCCGTTGTGCGTTGCAGCGCCGCCACGAGCGTCTCCACAGCTAAGGTCCGGCCGCTACCGCCTGGCCCGGTCACCAGGAAGACTCCTACGGGATCTATCCCAATCGGCTGAAGCGTTTCGTCGTCCAAGCCGACCGTCGTCCGCCCAGCGACCTCGGTCGGGAGGCTGAGAAGGCCAATCCGTTCGGGCAGGCGGTAGATCGTAGGTGCTTCCGCCGAGCCCGCCCGCCTCATGGCGGACGCCAGTCGCGCCACGGCGGCGGACTGACCCGAGACGGTGGGGTCGTCACCGAGCAGACCGACTTGCACCTCGACAGCGTCGAACAGCCCTCGGCCGGGCACGCCGTCGGCCGGAAGGTCTTCCGGGCGCAGACCCATCACGGCATAGTCCATCTCGCTGGTGAGGCGCAGGACGAGTCGCCGCTGAAACGTCGAGCCGAGCGCTGAGGGAACTGCTCCGGGCCTGTCAGCCGTAGCCACCACGTGCACGCCGACCTGCCGGCCGTCGGCGGCGATGGACTGGAAAACGTCGAACCAGCGCACCAGGACGGTTTGCTCGTAGGCGCTGCGGAAAGCACCCAGGTTGTCGACGAGAAGCAGAATCCGCGGCTCCATCGGGGCACCGGCGAGCTTACGGTACTCGGCGAGGTTGCCGGCCTGCACAGCGGCGAAACGCTTGGCCCGATCGTCGATCAGGCTGCGCAGCCAGCGTAGCGTGCGGATGACCCGCTCCTGGTCGTCTGCCCCGATGATGCTGCCGACGTGCGGCAGCGATTCGAGCATGGACAAGCCACGGCCGGCGAAATCGAATCCGTAGACTTGGCAGGGACCTCCGCGAGCCATGGCGAGGCCAGCACTAGCGGCCATGGTCCGAAGAGTCGCAGTCTTGCCCGAGCCGCTGGTTCCGAAGATCACCATGGAGCCATCGGTATCGGGTATGAACTCGATCACGGGCTGCGCCTGATCACCAGGCCGGTCCGCCACACCGAAGGTCAACCGGTCGTCACGCCGTTCCGTGGGAAGCTTTGTCAAGTCGTATAAGGACGCCAGCGGCTCTAGCCAGGGCTTCCGGGGTGGGGGGATGCCTACCCCCGAGGCGGCAGCCAAGATGTTGTCGACCACGCTGGCGATGTCATTCGGAAGTCCGAGGTCGCGCGGCTCTGGTTTCTGACTTGGCGGGGACTCCCACGCCTGTGCGGGGCCGATCCTGTTCTCCGTCAGGACGACCTCTGGGACGGTGGGCTCATCCGTCGTGACGCCACCGACGTAGCAGGTCTGAAAGGGCGGCAACCTGCGGGCTCCAGACCTGGCAAGTGCGCGGCCAGGGATATCGGCTGCGAAGAACGCCGCATCGGCCGAGCCGATGACGTCGATGCTGTCCGACTCGTCGGCCATGCGAAGAGCGATTCGCAGATTGGTGTTCGCCCGCAGGTTGTCCTTGATGACGCCGGTCGGTCGTTGGGTGGCGAGAATCAGGTGCAGGCCCAGTGAACGGCCACGCTGGGCGACGTTGACGACGCCGTCGACGAATTCCGGAACCTCGCTGACCAGCGCGGCGAACTCGTCGACGACGATCACCAGGCTCGGCGGGGCGACATCACGATGCTTGCGCTCCATGGTGGCCAGGTCCTTGGAGCGGTAAGAGTGCAGAAGCGTTTCACGGTAGGTCAACTCCGCGTGCAGCGACAGGAGTGCGCGCCGGACCAGCTGCTGGCTCAAGTCGGTGACCAATCCGACGCAGTGGGGCAGCCGCACACAGTCTGCGAACGCGGACCCACCCTTGTAGTCAATCAACAGGAACGTCAGGCGGTCCGGGCTGTGCGCTGCAGCCATACCGAGGATCCAGGTCTGGAGAAACTCGCTCTTGCCAGCTCCCGTGGTGCCCCCCACCAGTGCGTGGGGACCGTCGCTGCGCAGATCAATGTACGTCGGGTCGGTGGCTGATTGACCGATCAAGGCCCGGAGAGAGGTGTCCCCGGCGCACCACCCCTCGTCGCCTGCTTCGGGCGGCAACGACCCGCTCTGCCGCCAACGATCGACGACGGAACCAGTCGAACGCGCGAGCTCGACGCCGACGATATCCAGCAAAGAGACAGAGCGCGGGATGTCCGACTGGTCGTCGGACAAGGCGCCGGCGTCGACCACAGGAGCCAACCGGCGCGACAGCTCCTCGCTGTCTGCACCGGACACGGCCTCGACGGTCGCTGGATCGACCCACTCGCCGCTGTCCACGAGACCCACGACAGTCTCGGTCGCCAGGTCGACGAACACGCGGCAAGCCGCCGGCAGCTGGGCGACGCTCGGCGAGACCCAAAGCAGATGCACACCCGCCGCAGGGCCTCGCTCGGCGAGTGAGACAAGTCTGGCGGGCTCGACAGGTGCGTCGTTGTCCACCAGGACGCAGACCAGCGGCAGCTTGACGTCACTGTGAGCCCCGGACTTATTGCCGCGCTCGGCGATCAGCTCGTCCAGTGCGGCGAGCATTGTGGTGATCGATGCCTTCGTGCCACACAACGTGTCAACGCCAGAGAACACGCCGGCACGGTCTTGTGCGTGGGGTAGCCACTTGACCCAGTCCCAGGCGCGAGCACCGTCAGCCCCCACCGCCACCACGAGACTCAGCTCGACGGGGGAGTGCATCCCCACGAGCTGCCAAAGCACTCCGTTGGCCACTTCACGGGCTCGCGTGCCTGGTCCGGCCACCCCGATGCTGCCGCACTCTCTCAGCGACGCGACGATGGGAACACCATCGACGGTCCGGTGGGCGGCTATCAGCGACCCGAGTTCGCGTACGAGCGTCAGATCCCCTTGGCGCCCAGCTTCTTGAGCCACCGAGTACTCGGCCGGACGAGTACCGAGGCCAAGTCGCACGTCGCCGAACCGCGGACGGTCGGGGCGCCGAGACCACATGCGAGCATCCAAGGACCGCACCCAAACCACCACGTCCGCGGTTGCCGGATGCCGATCGAGCCTGGCCTGGCGCTCCTCCGCTCTCGCGGCATCTAGCTCGCCCCCAAGCACACGGAGGTCGTCGTGGAACTGGGCTGCGGCATTGCGGAAGGACCGCTTGCCCTGCCATCGGCTCTCGAATGCGTTGCCCACCAGCATCAGAGGCGTGAAGGCGATGAACAGCAGGGAAGCGACATTCTTGGTGATGGCAAGGGTCGCCCCCGCCATCAAAATCGGGAGGAGCAGAGCGATCACCGGGAAGGCAGTCGGCCGCGGCCGAGAGGGGATCTCGGGAGGCGTGAGGACGACATTGGCGGGCGCTGGCTCAATCTGGGGTGAGCGAGTGAACAGAAGAGCCCCGTCGTCGGCCTGTCGACTGGGCGCGGCGCTGGTCCGGGTGAAGGACAGTCGCGTATCGCCCAAGAGGACGGTGTCCGCCGGTGCGACGACGGCACGGCTCACGAGCTCGCCCTTGATCTCGACCCCGTTCGAACTGACCAGGTCGATAATCTCGACCGCCTCACCGACGTTGAGGCGTGCATGACGCTTGGACACCAGTGGATCGCTGAGCCTCACCTCGCAGTCACGATCGCGCCCGATGATCGCCGAGCCGGCGCGGAGCGGGAATTCGAGTCCCGCGTCCGGACCGGTGTCGACATGAACTGTGAGGGAAGGAACCGCTTCGGCACCCTCCTGCGCGCGGGCTTCGGAAGGCGCCAACGACACCGCCTGGCCTGACGCCATCCCCGACTCGGTCACCGGCACCCTAGGGTCAAGCGCACGCCACTGGCCACCACGCAGGACCGACAACGTGGGTTGAGGCGCCGGGACGTGGCTCGGCGCGGGGTCCCGCTGACCGAAGACTTCAGCGAGATCCCGAACTGTCGCGGTAGCGTCGAAGGTGACCGACAGGTCGGATGTAGCGCCTCCCGGCCGCACGTACCGAAGGCTCAGCTTCACCGCGGGCTCGCCCTGTCATGACTGCGCAGGCTGACGGGACTGATCCGCGCCCACGTGCGCCGCCAGAGCGGCAGCCCGGCGATGAGACGGGCCCGCGCGGTGTCTACGTCGGACCAGTAGCCCTCTACGTCTGCTTCGGTCGGACTTTCCGGGGCGAACACCGCACGATCCGCCGAGCTCGCGAGCGTGGCGAGATCGACCGGCGGGTCGGCCAGGGCGACAGCACCTGCGACCTCGCGTCTGGTCCTCCGCCCAGGAATGTCCCGTCCTGTGTCGCGGGCCCAGTCGATGACCTCGTCCCAGCCGCCGACGATGCGCTCGGAGCCCTCTCCGGAGCTTTGGCGCCGGCGCCTACGTCGCTGCTTGATGAAGAGCAAGCACACCGCAGGAAGGACGAGGAGAACGAGCGGCGGCACGAGTACGGCACCCACCAGGAGCAGGACGGAGGTCCAGGAGCCAGCGTCCTGTGCCGGCTTGTTGGAGTTCTTGGCTGAGGAGTCGGTAGCGTTCGGCTGACTTCCCGCCAGCGCACTCTTAAGCCTGGGCGAGGCGGGCGGCGGTGGGGGGTCCGGTACGTTGTTCGTCAGGCCCGGCTGCTGCTTGCGGATATTCGGCTTCGCTGGGGTGGGGAAGAACGGAACCCATCCATAGCCTTTGATGCCCACCTCGACCCAAGCGGTAACGTCCTGCCCTCGGACCTGCCCATCCGCGGGAACCTGCCGTACGCCCACCACAACCCTGGCCGGGATCGGTGTCTTGTCCCCTGCGGTCAGTAGCAGGGCCATCAGAGCCGAGAACTGTTCCGCGTTGCCGATCCACGGGTCGCTGGCGACCAGGTCCGCCAATCGACGGACGCTGTGTCCGGCCACGCTTGGCTGCTCTCCTTGCTTGCCGCTGCTCAGGGACTGACCGGTCAGGAAGGCTGCGAGCGCTGCGGCCCGGTTGTACGGGCCCGTCGCCGTCGCGCCGGCCTTGGCGAGGATGTCTGACATCCCCTTGATCTGCGGTCCTGTGGGGGCCGGGGTTGAGACTTCGAGAGCGGCGGCACCGCCGATCCCGGGTTGAGCTGCGATGCTGGCGTCGACCGTGCCGCTGGCACCGGCGACATCCGTGGGGTGAAGGGCCGTCGTTAAGACGTAGCCGTCCGACCCGGTGAGGCCGCCCTGGTTGGGCTGACCGGTCAACCCGGCCACAGCTCCGCCGGTGGTGGAGTTGTACCTCAGCGTGGTCGCTAGAGCCGAGGAGTGGGGGCCGGAGAAGTTGATTGCGGACGGCTCCCCGATGGTCGGCAGCCAGATGCCGCGGTACTTCTCCACGGTGATGGTGTAGGTGGCCGTCGGCAGCTTCGCTGTGGACGAGTCCGGGGCAAAATTCGGACCGACCGGCTGGAACCAGCCGGAAGAGCTGGCGTCGATCCCGGGACGTGGTGGCCCTGGGTCGCCCGCGACGTTGTACACGGTGCCGTCGTACTCATCCATCGTGGCGAAACGTACGACCGACGTAGGCACCGGCTGGACCGTGAACAGGACCTGATCACCCATCCCGTCGCTGCCGGGGAGCTCCCAGTGCCGAAGCTCGGCCAGCGGGCTCACCCAGTCATGCGGGTCGAACGGAGGGACCAGGCTCTCGCGAAGCACGACGCGGTTCTGCACGCCTGCATTGGCCAGGACCGGAGCCAGGGCCAGCCCGGCCACGCCGGACAGCGCCAGCACCGCGACCGGGGCCACCAGTCGGTACCGGCCGGACTGGTTCACCAACTCCTGCCGGCGACGCACCCGTATGGCGAGGTAGAGCGCTGCGACGCCGAAGTAGAGTGCGCCTTGCAGCTCCAGGTTGAAAGGTTCGAGTCCGCCGAGCAGGATCGACGCAACAAGCACTACGGCTAGGGAGACCAGAGGTGCCCACGCGTTGGCACGGCGGGCAAGTGAGTAACTGACAACGGCACCCACCAAGCCCATCAGATAGGGCAGCGCCAGCAGCGCCCCGGTGGCACCCACCGGTGGGGCCACAGAGATCAGCTGTCGCCAACCGTTGTGCACAACGTCGGCCAAGCTACGGATCGTGGCGACGTCGGGAACCGGCCCGCCGCCATGGCCCCTCAACGCCACCGCACCGGCAAGGAGGAAGTAGCAGAGCATCACGGCAAGACTCAGGAACACCCACGGTGCGCGGAGTCGGATCGCGGCATGGGCGATCACCAACCCGAGTACCGTGCCGAAGAGTCCCACCACCAGGTATGACGACCCCCCGTAGACCGCTCCGAGACCGACCAAGCCCAGCAGCATCAGCCCGGTAACGAAAGCCATGTCAAGCAGCTCGGGACGGGTCGGCACCCAGGAGCTGTGACGCGGTGACTCTGTGCTCACCACACGATCGCCGACATGAGGCGCGGCAGGTCCCCAAGCGATCCAACCGAGATCCGCAAGGCTCGGCCGGCGATGGCGAACCCGGAACTGCTGGCCGGATCGCAGACGACGAGAACGGTCCGAATGTCGGTGTCAAACTGAGCGGCAGCGTCAGACCAGTCCTTCCACGATGCGTTGGACCCACCGAACAACATGGCCAGCGTCAGTCCTCGGGCTACCCGCGTCAGCTTCTGCGCGCTGGGAAGCAGACTCGCACCAGACTGCGACGCTGACAGTGCGCTCACCCGGTCGAGGAGCAGCTGCGACGAGACGGTCGGTAGAGCTGTCGCCCCACCAACCACCGTCAGTTCGATCCCGTCTATGACTGCCCTGACCCCCAGAGATGCCAGGACCGAGACGGCGAGCTCGTACTGCGCCTCTGAAGCGAACTCCGCGATGTCCTCCGAGACGACAAGACCGAGATGGCTGCGTCGGGTGTCAATGAACTGACGCACCATGAGTTTCCCCGTGCGAGCCGACGTCCTCCAATGGACGTGGCGCCGGTCGTCCCCCGGGATGTAGTCGCGCAGCGCGTGAATCTCGACGTCGCTCGGCGACACGTCGTTGGTTGCCCGACCATCGAGGTCACGCAGCAAGCCCGACCCCAAACTCTCCAGAGCCACGGTCCGCGGATGCACGAACACGTCGAGGGTCGGCGTCCAAGCCGCGGTGCGCACCACCAGCCCGAGAGGGTCGGCGCGCACCGTCTTTGCCGGGCCCAGCGTGATCACCGCGCGCCGGTGGGTGGGAATGGTCATGAGCTCCTCAACCTCGCCACCGGAGCCCAGGCTAGGGATCTCGAACACGGCCCGACCGCTTCCGACCGCGAGATCCAGACGCAGCGGCAGAAGCCGACGGCGCGACGGGTTCGACACGGTCACGGCAGCACTAGCCTGATCCCCCACGACAACCCGTCGCGGATGGGCATCAAGGGCGACGGTCGCAGCCAGCCGGCCAATCGTGAAGGGGAAGGCGGCGGCGAACGCCACAAGCGCCGCGCCGGCGATCACGAGCAACTCGTTCCACCCGAGACGCAAACCCAAGACCCATGACCCGACGCCGACACCGAGGAAGGCAAAACCAAGGGGGGTTACCCAGCTGACAAGCTGCCGAAGCCATCTGAGACGGCGACCCAGCGCCACGCCGATGACGTGGCCGGTGTCGCGAACGTCAGTCCAGGCAGAGCGCAACCCAGTCCCCGGATCCGTCCGGCTGGCGGATTGCTGGCTCGGTTTCGTCACCGGCTGCGCCGGCCGGCTGTCGACTGCGGTCACGCAGCACTCACGACAGGCGGCGCAACCTCTCGCAGCGCCCGGTCGATGACACCCTCGATCGTGGCACCAGCGAACTGCGCCTCCGCGTGCAACTTGAGCCGATGGGACAGGACAGGCTGAGCCAACGCCTTGACGTCGTCCGGAAGTACGTAATGGCGCCCATGGCCGGCAGCCCAGGTCTTCAGCGCACGGACATAGCTGATCGCGCCGCGCATACTCACGCCGAGACTGACCTCCGGAACCCGATCCGGTCGAGTCTCGCTCACGATGTGACTGACGTACGCGAGGATCGATGGTTCCACGTGCACGCTGGCAGCCAAGGCGGCCATCTCGGTGACCGCTTGGCTGGTGATCAGCGGCGTCACGGCTACGGTTCGGTCGCGGATGGCAGCATCCGCCAGAAGCGCGACAGTGGAGCTGTGGTCGGGGTGGCCGAGGTGAGTCTTCATCAGGAACCTGTCAAGTTGAGCTTCAGGCAGGCGGTAGGTGCCAGCTTGCTCGATCGGGTTCTGGGTTGCGATCACCATGAACGGCTTACCAACAGGGTGGCCGACGCCGTCCACGGTGACCTGGCCCTCTTCCATCACCTCGAGCAGGGCTGACTGAGTCTTAGGGGACGCGCGGTTGATCTCGTCGGCAAGCACGACCGAGGCGAAGATCGGACCCTTGTGGAACTCGAACTGGGCGGTCCGCTGGTCGTAGATAGTCACACCGGTCACGTCGCTGGGCAGCAGGTCCGGGGTGAACTGGATACGGCTGTGGGTGCCCTGGACCGTGTTAGCGATGGACTTCGCAAGGATCGTCTTGCCGGTACCCGGCACGTCCTCGAGAAGTAGGTGACCTTCGGACAACAAGCATGTCAAGGCGAGCCGTACTGTTTCCGGCTTACCGACGACAGCCCGCTCGACGTTGGCTGCCAGTTTGGTGAAGGTGTCGGCGAACCACGTGGCCTGCTCTGGCGACATGCTCATTCGGACGGGACCTCTCGCAGCTCAGGAACCGGCGGGGTAGTGCGGCGGTGCAGGGTGTGGAGCGCTGTCACCACGACGTGTCCGTTCCAGCGGCGGACTGGCCCAAGGCCGTGGTGCAGGCGACGGTGACCCAGGTGCCGGGCCATCCGTAGACGTTGCCGGAGTCATGCGAGTCGTTCGGCCCGTAGGTGTAGTTGTGCCAGCCACCGTTGCCGCTCCAAGAGTTGAACCTGCAGGTGACGGCGGCGGAGAAGTTGGCCGTCTGTACATGGACGTACGCGCACGCAGAACTCGTGCAGAGGGCGGGTATCGTGTGCGGAGCGCCGCGGCTCACCGTCACCGACGGCGGCGGCGGCTTCGGGAGCGTCGCAGTTGCAGTGACACCCACCGTTCGTCCGGTGCTCCCCTGCACGAGCTTGATCGACACGGAATACACGGTGCCCCAAGGTCCAGTGATCTGGCAGGAGCCGGCGAGCGTGTGACCGGCGGCGAGCGTCCAGGTTTTAGGGCAATTCGTCGAGGTCACGTTCCCTTTCATGGTCAAGATCGCGGTGGCAGGCAAGCCGCTGCCACTCCCCCCCGCCCAAGCCACCGTCATCATCCGGCTCGCGGGATGCACCGTAAGGGAAAGTGTGGGAGGCATCGGCGCACCATGAGGCGCGGTGGCGGCCGTGGCTACTTCCCCGGACGACGCCAGCACCAGAACCAGCAACGTGACCGACGCAAGACCGCACGCCATCAATCGCTGGCGCCAGCCCTCACCGCACCAGGAGGATGTTCGAGTGCTGATCTTATTAACCATGTTGATACCTCTCCAGGTCACCAATTCGTGTCCGTTCCAGATGCCGTCTGGCCGGAGGGAGTAGTGCAGGTGACCGTGACCCAGGTGTGGGACCATCCGTACCAGTTGCGCGAGTCGTGCGAGTCGTTCGGTCCGTAAGCAGCGTTCGACCAGCCCCCGCTGCCGCTCCACGAATTGAAGCTACAGGTTACGGACGCTGAGAAATTGGCCGTCTGTACGTGTACGTAGTAACACGAACAGCCACTGCTCACTGCGAGAGCGCCACGACTAACCGTCACACTCGGAGGAGTGGGCGGCTGTGGCGGCAATGCCGCAGAATAGGAGTTGCTCAACGTGGCACCGGTCGAGCTTTGGACCAGTGTGATGGTCACGGTGTAGCCCGCGCTCCAGGGGCCGTTCACTACGCAGGAGCCCCCGACGGTGCTGTTGACCTGCAGGGTCCAGGTGCTCGGGCAGGTGGTGCTGGACACACTTCCGTTGACCTGCAGCGTGACGGTGGACGCCAAACCGTTGCCGTTCCCGTTTCCCAGGGTGACCGTCATCGTCGGGCTACCTGGTGAGGTCGAGAGCGACACCGTGGGCGCTACCGGCTTACCGAACGGTACAGTCCCAGCCGAAGCGCCGGAGGTCGTGCAGTTGACCTCGTTGCACCCCGTAACGGTGAAGGTGTAGGTCGTGCCGTTCTGCAGGGAACCGCTTGAGAACGTCGCCGATCCGGGCCCGGCGGCTCCTCCGGCGGGAGGATTTGAGCCGGCCGCAGTCGCGCCTCCTGGCTGCGCGGTCACGACGACCGACTTCCAGCCCAGGCCGTTGGCGTTGCCCAGTTGATAGCTGACAGCGGCAACCCTATCCCCGGGTGTCGCGGTCGGCGGGGAAAGTGAATCAGGGGTGCCAACGGCGGTGACAGCAGTTGCCGGACTCGTACCCGGCGGCGACAGCAGATTCTGAATCTGCATGGAGACTTGATAGTTGCCATACACCGGAACGGGTATCTGTACGCTCCCCGGATTCCCGGAGACTTGAGTGCTAGGCGTGAAGGCGCCTGGCACAAGGATCGTTATTCCGTTGGGGCCGAGAGTCCCATTCGCGGCCGCGTAGATGGCGGTCGGATCCCAAGTGACATCGATCGTCTTGCCGGCACCCGTCGCCGCCAGCGCAGCTGCGGGAGCGGGAACCGAGAAGATCCGGCCGCACGGATAAACGGCCACAGCGGTGACTCCGTGGCCCGGCTTCCCCGTCGAGTTGGTGACATCAACGGCAAAGAAGTATCCGCAGCCGTTCACGACGGGGACATTGACGGATCCGCTCCATCCAACGGAGGCGGTGACTGCCGGGGCCGCGCAGAGTGCGCCGCCCAGACTCGCTGGCGACTCGGCGGTTGGCGTCACTATGACGTTGGCTAGTGGCGAGCCGGCGACCAAGACGACCCAGTTGACCGTTGCCGCGCTGTCCACGGCCGTGGCAGTAACCGAGGTTACCGTCGGTGAGACATCAAATGGTCCATAGGGTGGGGTTGCGGCGCTGGGCGCAGGGTGGGACGACTCGGCACTGATCGCGATCACCTGGAAGCTGTATGCGCTGGTAAACGAGAGCCCTGTCACGTTAGCGCTAGAACTCGAGTTGGCCATGGTGGTCACCTTCGCGCCGACAGTCGTAGGCGTGGCGACGACCTGGTACGACAGCGATGTGACGCCCCCCTTGTGGGCAGGCTCAGTCCAGGTCACGGTGGCCGCCCCGGCTGTCTGCGGGACGGCCGTGACCTGGACGTTCGTGGGTGGGCCAGGAGGCCCGTAGACGTTGAACGCCCACCGTCCTGTCTCGGTGTTCCTTGCGGGGTCAGTTACCGAGAACGACAACGTGGCCTGGCCACCGGTGAAGATCGAATCATGCACGAACGTGACGATCGGACCGCTGCCGATCACCGATCCTTCGGGGGAATGAGCGACGAAGCTCAGCTTATTGACGTTCGCGTAGTTCGGCGCGATGCAGAGTCTCAGGTCAAGCCTGACCGTTTGAGTGTCGGTGAAGCTCTGTGCAGGGCACGGAAGCAATTGTGGCGGCGGCAGCAGCGTGACCGTGACGTTCACTACACCGGCCCCGGGGTGCACTGCACCCGCTCGCGTGACGACGTAGGTCACCCGGTAGAGGCCAGGCGTCTGGCCAGACCGGGCGGAGACCACGAGCGACGAGCCTGTGAGTGCCGCAGTGATGCCGTTTGAGGCCTGTAGGCCGCTGAAGGACAGCGCGGCGGAGGGGTCTGGCGGGTTGAGCAGTTGACGCAGGCCCACTGCCGCTGACGGCGTCGCGTCATTGGTGACGGACACTGGCACCGTCAGCATGACCGGGTCCGGGGGAATGCGTTCGATGGTGACTACCACGTTGATCATGGCGATCAGCTTGTCGGGGACCTGGGTGCCGACTGGAAGGTCGGTGATCGGCAGGGTGACCAGCCCGTTTCCGCTGGTGCTCGCCACGACCAGCCTTACGTGCTGGGGATCGGTGACCGTCGCTGCGACTCCCGTCTGACCGGGTGCATGCCCAGGGACCAGGTGGAGCGGACGACCGGCCAGGCTGGTCGCGAATCTTGTGATATCGATGACCACGGGGGCCCCGCCGGCCTTCAGAGCCACGGGGGGCTGTGGTACGACGGGCTGAGGCAGCTTGGCCTTGCCCGGGACAAATATGAGCCCTTCCGCCACGAGATTGTCCGTGGCGCTGTGGATCGTGTACCAAGCGAATTGGTCGTTTTCGGCGCGGCGGACCACGACGCTGGTGGCGTCGTGGCTCACGACCACGGTTGCCGGTTGCGCTGTGGTGACGGTCAGGTCGGCCAGCGTGCCGTTCGGATTGCGGTCGTTCGCAAGGACGGGCACCGTGACTGTGGAATCGACCCCCGGCGGCGCAGTGTCCGCGGTCGCCACCAGTGGCAGGAGAGTCGCTTTGGCATCGGGCGTGACCGTCAGCGTGCCCACGGCTTGGGTTCCCTGGGACTCGATCGTGTACGTGGCACGGATGGGTGCGACGGCGCCGCTGGGGATGGTGACTCGGACGAAGCCGCCCACCTTCCGCACCCCAGCGGTCGGATCCACGGAGACGAGGGTCACCGGTTGCCCCGTCGGGCTGAAGTCGTTCGCCGTGACATCGATATCGATCGAGCGACCCGGTCGAGCCGTCACGACGGTAGGCACTGTGATCGGAGCCTGTGCGGGTGGAAGGTCGGAGATCACCACGGTCACCGTGCTCGGCGGGCTCAGGACGCCGGACTGGGTTCGCACTTGGTACGGGAAGGTAGCGATGCCTGCTGCCGAACCGGCTGTGAACGAGTAGCCCGTCGCCGACAGCTGGACGCTTCCCAGACCAGAGGGGGTCGGCTGCACAGACGGGTCGGCCAACTCCACTGGGAATCCCAACCGGTCGAAGGTGCTGGCTGCCGGGATAACCACTGTCTGTCCAACGTACATCCGCGCTTCGAGCGGCTGCGGCTGCGTCGGCAGGTTGTCTGCCTTGGCGTCGATCACCGTGACCTTCAGGGACGCGGATGCGCTGTCGCCGTGCTGGTTGAGGACGCTGTAGGTCACCAGCAGCAGCCCCGGCTTGCGCGGAGCGACCACGGTGATCAGATCGCCGTTGCTGAAGGCCGTCCAGGTACCGTCGCTCTGCAGCGAAGGTGATGCCGACGGCAGACCTGTCGGGCGAAATCCTACGGCCGAGGTGGGCAGCGGCTGCAAGATCAGGGTGCCGCCTTCCGGGTCGGTGTCGTTGTTCATGACCGGGATGCTGATCGCGGCCCCTGCTTGCACGGTCACGGCGTCGTCCTGTGTGAGCGGGGGCGCGTATGGCACGTTGTCGGGGATGGCGCGCACCGTTACGGTCGATGTCGCGGTGTTGCTCCCGTTGCTGATCGTGTAGGTCAGCTGGGCCGAGTCCGAGAAGCCGGGGAGCGCGGTGATCCTGAGTAGCCGCCCGTCCAGGATCTGCGCGGCGACGGTGTCTGAGAGTTGGCCGACCGTGCGCCTCTGGGTCACCGAGGTGACCATGAGGAGCCGACCAGCGGGGTCGAAGTCGTTGGCCAAGACGTCCACGATCACGGAGCCGCCGGCGCGGACAGCTGCGTCGACTGGCGAGGCGATGGGCAAGGCGTTGGGGTCCGGCTTCACGACGTCGACGCGGATTGCGCCGATGGCCGAGCGCGAGCCTGAGGTCGCCTTGTAGAAGACGACGACCGGACCGACGGTCGCCGGGGTGAAGGTCAGGGTGCCGTCGCCGTTGTCCCGCATGCCGGGAACGGGTCGGAGCAGGCTGAGCGTGAGGGGGTCGGCGCCGAAGCCGGTGTCGTTGGCCAGCGGCTTCAACGTGATCGGCTGGCCGAGCACCGCCACGGCGAAGTCGGGCCGGGCGATCGGGGGCGCGCCGTCGATCGGGACGAGGCGGACCTGCAGGGATCCGGTGTTTTGTTGACCCGGCCGGTTGTCCGTGACGTTGTACTTGATGGTGAACGTCTTTGCGGAGTCACCGAAGCCTCGGACGGTGATCGTGCCGTCGGGCGCGCAGCGCACACTGCTGTCCGCGCCGTCGCAGGTCAAGGTCATCGGGTCGCCCTCGGGGTCATACCAGTCGTTGAGGACCGCGAAGCTCGCTATGCCTCGCACCGGCACCAACAGAACGCGTTGGCCGGCTGAACCGGGCAGCGGCGCGCCGGGCAGCAGCTTTGGCTCGGTGTTGACAGAGGGGTCGGTGATGACCTTCACGTCGACTGGGGTTGCGGGCGACACGGCCCGACCATCGGAAGCGACATAGCTGAAATGTGCGGATCCGGTCGCCGTCGAGGTGGCGGTGAACTCCAGCGCCGTGCCTCCGTTGATCGCGTTGACGGTTCCGTTCGTTTGCGGCTGGACCGGCGAGAGCGACGTGCCATCGACCCGTAGGACGAGGTTGTTGGTGTTGTCGTCATTCGCGAGCACTCTTAGGAGCGCTGTCGCTCCCGGCCGCACCCCGAAGAAGGGATCGGGCCTGGCCTTGATTGGCTGGGCCTGAGCGTTCGGGTCCAGCGCCCTTTGGGTCGATCCGGGTGCGTTCTGCGGCGTCGTCACCCCTGCCGACACGTTCTGCCACCTGAGAATGTGCTGCGGGTCGTCGGCCAGGGCGGTCCGACCGTTTGTCGGGTCGTTCAGGATGACCCAGCCGTGGTTGACGCGCAGGACGAGCTGCCCGACTTTCTGCCCGTCGAAGGCCGGACGGCCCACGTATGCGGCCGTACCACAGCCTTGCGCGACGAGCGGCCGGTCGGACCAGGCTGCCGCGCCACACGCCCCCACGACGACGGGGTGCGCCGGGCGTCCGGTGCCGCCCTTGAACAGGGGGACCGAATCCCCGCTACCAAGGCTAACCGAGAAGAGCGCGGTTTCGGTGGCAACTAGGACGGAGTCGGCGGACGGTCCCGGAAGCTGCAGGACCGCCCCGTCCGCGGCCGGCACCGAGGCGACGTGGCCTCCCGGGGTCACGACCCTCCCGTCCGCCATCTCGACGACGGGATTGACATCGGCGAAATCCGGCCCGGCGCCCACAGCCGTCACCGAGTTGACGGCACCGGACGGAATGCTGGACGTCGGGCCGGCCTGTATGGCGCCACCCGCCCAGCGGTAGAGCCGTACCTGCGAAGTGGCGGACGACGCGACCGCGAGCGTTCCGTCCAGACCGATTGCGACTGCCGCGTTGGCCCCCGCTGAGATCGGCGCCTTCGCTTCGGTCGAGAAGTCCGACGCCAGAACGTCAGCAGTGGGTCCGAACCAGGCCTTGCCGGTGGTCACGTCGAGCACGACGACCAGCGCTCCTCCGGCCGCGACCTCGGCACCCGGTGGAAGCGCCACTTCCGGTGACACGATCGATGAAGCCGGGTCGAGGGCAGCTGCCTTGGACGTGGTGTGGTTCCAGATGACGACGTTGCGTCCGTCCTGAAGGACACGGAGGTCTTGGCCCTGCTGTGCAAACGCCGGTGTGACAGGGTTGTCAAGCTGGTCGATGGACGCGATGACGCGGGTTACCTGGTGCAGACCCTGATTGACCGACCAGACACCCGAGTCGTTGAGATCGACCTTCTGCGTCGGGTACCCGTTCGCGGTGACGACGGCTGCGACGACCAGACCAAGGCCAACCGCCTGAGCGGTGACGCTGGCCACGATCCCCCGGCGGTTCGTCACCCGTTGAAGCAGCGACATCAAGTTCCCCCAGCGAAGTCATTGTCCGAAGGACCTTCAGGATGATTCCCTCGCCGCCCTAGGCGCATCATAGTGACTGGCGTCGGGCGTCCGTCTACGGGGACTTCTCCCCGTTCCGGACCGCAGCCGAACCGTTACTCGTTGACCGCAAGCGGCAACGATTCGGGTAGTGAACAGCCGTTCACCACCCGGGCACCGCCCGGTTGCGGTATGGGCACGGTCGCGGGACCCAGCGGCGGCGAAGGTCAGCGGACGCGGACAAACCAGCGCTCCCCGAGTCGCACGGTGTCACCAAGACTGACCGGGCACCTCTGCCCCGGGGCGCAGCGGCGTGCCACCCCTGATTCGTCCAGGATTTGCGTTCCGTTGGTCGAGTGACGGTCAGTCACCCACAGTCCCCCACCGTCCGTCTGCAGTCCGGCGTGAGTCTTCGATAGCATGCGAGCATCATCGTGCAGAGGAATCAACTTGTCGACACGCTCCCCGGCGTACGTCATCGGGTCGCGACCCAGCAGGATCGACCCGACGAGCGGGATCTGCTCTCCGTCGTCGAACTGGATCACGGGGATCGTCACCACATGGCGTCCACCTAGACCGCTCGGGCGGGCGACAGTTCGACCCTCGATGTCACCGTCCTCCGAGCCGTCATCCGGGCTGCTCTCCACTGCACGCAAGATCGCCGGCGAAGAGAGCCCACGCAGATCGACGATGCCCGAGCGGCGGGATAC
>Ga0209068_10000576_pt1 | contig 19775 bp, 14 predicted proteins | sample ColStrG_CSR_2012_FD_187200 | JGI IMG/M metagenome (GOLD analysis project Ga0209068, IMG submission 187200) | Freshwater sediment microbial communities in response to fracking from Pennsylvania, USA - Cold Stream Run_MetaG_CSR_2012 (SPAdes)... | ecosystem: Environmental > Aquatic > Freshwater >... | reverse complement strand
CAATGACGCCGGGAGCGATGCGTTCGAGGGCAATGAACTTGTCGGTTGGGATGGGGCCCTTGTCGTCGATGGGCTGGCCAAGCGAGTTGACTACTCGCCCGATCATGGCGTCGCCGACAGGCACGCTCATGATGCGGCCGGTGCGCTTGACCTCGTCGCCTTCCTTGATTTCGGTGTACTCGCCGAGCAGCACGACGCCGACCTGGTCTTCTTCCAGGTTCATGGCGATACCGGCGACGCCGTGCGGAAAGCTGAGCAGCTCGCCGGCCATAACCTTGTCGAGGCCATAGACGCGGGCGATACCGTCGCCTAGCGTGATGACGGTGCCTACTTCGTCGACCGCGATCTTGGATTCGTAGTTCTCGATCTGCTCGCGGATTAATTGCGTGATTTCGTCTGCTTTAATTTGGGCCATATGAATCAGCTTCTAGCTTCTAGCTCCTGGCTTCCAGCTCTTGCCTATGGCCCGGTCTTGAACCCGTACGCGAAAGATTCAAGCCAGAGGCTAGGAGCTAGCCTTTCACCAACTGCTCTCGAATTCTCGCTAACTGTCCTTTCACCGAGCCGTCGTAGATGGTGCTGCCTACTTTTACTATGGCTCCGCCCAGGAGCGATTGGTCTTCGTGGTAGCGAGCTCGCACCTGCTTGCCCGTTAGCTTAGTAATTTCGGCTTCGAGCAACCGTTTTTCCGAATCGCCAATCGGCCGCGCGCTGCTTACATCGGCGTCGGCGAAACCGAGGCGGTCATTGAGTTCCTGTTCGACCTGTTTCACGATATCGGAAAACAGCGGCAAGCGGCGGTGATCGGTCAACACCGCAATGAAATTGCGCGTCTGGCGAGCCATGCCCATGCGTTGGGCAATGGCATCGAGCACGGCGCGCTTGCGGTCTCCCGGAATCGCCGGGTTGTCGAGAACGCGGCGTAGGGAATCGCTTTCTGCCAGCAGCGACTCGGTGGCGCGGAGTTCCTGGAGAATGCGCGGGGGATCGAGTTTGCTCCCAACCACCACATCCGCGAGGGCCCGGGCGTAAGCGCCGACGACGGAGGACACTAGTTGCCTCCCTTGCCGCCATCTTGAGCAAGCTTGGAGGCGAAGCTGCGCACCAGCACCTGGTCGGCATTGGAATCGACGTTGATCTGTTTGCGCGCGAGAGCGATGGCCAAATCGGCAGTGTGAGCGGTCAACTCACGGCGGGCCAGTTTGGCGGCGGAGGCAATTTCCTGCTCGGCGGCCTCGACCACCTTGCGCATCTCCTCTTCGGCGGCGATCTTGATGCGCCCTTCTTCGGCTTCGGCCTCTTTTTCAGCGTTGGCCTGCATCTGCCCAATCTCAACGTCCAACTGGCGGAGGCGATTTTCGATTTCCGCCAGCCGGCGGCTGGCTTCCTGGCTGGCGGCGCGGGCTTCCTCGAGGGCACTCTGGATGGACAGGTTGCGGTTGCGCAACATGCCGGGCACAAACTTGCGGCCAAACCACAAGGCCGTTAAGAGGATAATGGCGAAATTCAGACCCATCGCCAGCAGGTGAGCGCCGTGCACGCTTATGCCGGTAAGCTTGGCCAGCTTTTGAACCATGGAAGAGTGCTTGAGGTTGCCGTTCTCTTCCTCCTCATCCGCGCCGGTCGCCTCGCGTTCTTCTTTAGCAAGTTCTCCACCGATGGACTTGTGCTCGGGTTCGGCCTTTTGTTCGGACGATGAGGCGGCGGAAGACTGATCTTGGGCTCGAGCAAGGGCGCGCGACGAACAAAGTGCAAGCGATGACAGCAGTGCGAGCACAAACAGCGAGCGGAGGATTGTCTTCATCGTCCGCCTCCCGGGCTTGGGGACGCGACCGGACGCAGCACCGTGCGCACGATCTCGCTGGCCAAGCGTCCGGCATCGGCTTGCAGGTTTGAGAGTGCCTGTTTCTTGTCCTGCTCGATCCCCGCACGCGCCTGCTTGACTTGATCCTGGGCTCGGCCACGGGCCTGGTTCAGGATTTCGGCACGGGACTGCATGGCCTGCTGACGACGCGCTTCCTGGTTCTTGAAGACTTTCAGGCGAGCTTCGCGGAGCCGGTGTTCGTAGTCGGAGGTGCGGGCCTCGGCGGCAGCGATATCAGCCCGCGCTTTTTCCATGGCGCCTTGCGTGCGGCTACGGCGCTCGGCCAAAACGGCCATAAGCGGGCGATGAACGAGCAGGGTGTAGAGAACGAAAAGCGTTCCCAGCAGGATCACGGTGGGCACGGCTCCGAGCAGTAATTCCCCTAGTTGTCTGAGGGTCTGGTCCATATTTCTGCTGATCGAGTCGCTGATCGAGCTGGGTGAATGGCGGTTTCTAAAACCAATCAAATTAACACTCTGGCGATAAAAGTGTCAATCGTTTACCTCCATCGTTAACCTCCCAAATACTGGAGGATTCGTTCGCGCACGGAACTCCTGCAAGTTGCCGCTTGACATTGCGCCGGAAGGGGCTACGATGTAACTATCACCTCCGATCCGTTTCCGGATCGAGTGGGCCGATAGCCAAGGAAAAGTCACCGCTTCTTGGCTGGCGGCCCATTTTAGTTTGGGCGCGCCGGGCTCTGAGTGGCCTACTCCCTTCCTCTCCGAGCTTTTCCATTGTTCAAAAAATGACGCTACCTTTACAGCGGCGTGACAACTCGGGTTGTGGTCGCGGCTAATTTTGACTGCGTCGAATCGGGACGTCGGGTTCAAAGGAACCGAGTTCGGCCAATGCCGACGAATCGCAAAGGAGAACATCATGTCGCGCTCACGGAATTGCAAGCATGCGGCCACGCTGGCCGCTCTACTATTGACTGTGGTGCTGGGGGCAAGCAGCGCCCTGGCTCAGCACTTTCAGAGAACCGATCTTACCGCGGACAACGCAACAACTTCGCCGACGGCGGCGAACTTCGATCCCAATCTAGTCAACCCCTGGGGAATGTCGCGGGCTTCAGGCTCGCCCTGGTGGATCTCGGACAACGGCACGTGGCTGTCGACCTTGTACGACGGTGCGGGCGCACCCAAATCGCTGGTGGTTTCAATTCCCCTGCCCAACGGACAACCGGGCGGAGCGCCCACCGGGACCGTCTTTAATTACACGGCCGCGTTCGAGGTTTCCTCGGGGAACCCTGCGATCTTCTTGTTTTCGACCGAGGACGGCTCGATTTCCGGCTGGAATCCCTCGGTGAGCCTGACGAGCGCGGTCGTGAAAGTGAATCGTTCCGGGAGCGCAGTCTATAAAGGACTGGCGATTGCGAGCACCGCGTCGGGGCCGCGCCTTTACGCGGCGAACTTCAAGAGTGGCGCCGTCGACGTGTTTAACGGACGCTTCCAGCGGATGACGGTACCTGGGGCTTTCCTCGACGCGAATCTTCCGCTCAACTACGCTCCGTTCGGCATTCAGAATGTGGGCGGCAACATCGTGGTCACATTCGCACACCGGAAGCCGGGCTCGAAGGATGAGGATCACGGCGCCGGACTTGGCTTTGTGGACGTGTTCGATGTTGGAGGAAGACTCCTGCTGCGGCTCCAGCATGTCCCTCTGCTCAACGCGCCCTGGGGGATTGCTCAAGCGCCAGGGGACTTCGGACCGTTCAGCCATCGCCTGCTGATTGGCAACTTCGGCGACGGAACCATCCATGCGTTTAATGCGGTGAGCGGGAAGTTCGAAGGCACGCTGCTGAATCAAAATGGTGCGCCATTGGCGATCGACGGGCTTTGGGGGCTGAGTTTTGGCGGCGATGACACGAACAGTGGCCTCGCGACAGAGCTGTTTTTCACAGCCGGAGCAAACCACGAAAACGATGGCATCCTTGGCAAGATCGCTCCTGTCAGCAGCGATCAACGGGGCAACACAGAGTAATCTGGCGAGGGGGCAGGCCGGGCTCGACCTCTCTCACGCCGGCCAGTCCCCATTTTTTCTTCGGCAGCAATCCTCCAACACAGAAGAACGGTGGCGACTCATGGTTGAGTCGCCACCGTTGGCCTTCTCGACGAGACTGAATCTACGCTGACACGTTCTGCTCGGACATCAAACGGGCAATTTTTTCGAGCACGAACTGCATGCTGGTATTGGCGTCGACAGCCGCATCTACTTCGTGATGACGGGAAGCGGCGTGCATGATGAGCACCTTGGTGCCCTCGTGCGCTTTTTTCACCATGTAGGGCAGGTGATGGCGATCGTCCTTGGATAGGGTCGAACCGAGGATGACCAGGTCGAAGGCGTCGCGCTTGAGCGAGTCGAGCACCGCCTGCCGCCCGATTGCGGTCGTGATGTGGTGGCCCGCCTTTTTCATCTCGGCGGCTTGCGTGGACTGAACCTGCTCATCGGACTCGCCATAAAGAATCTTGATCGTAGGTTTCGAAGCTGTCGCGGGCAAAGTGGCCCTCCTGAACACCAAGGCGAGCTTAGCAAGCCGGGAGCGGGGTTCCGAGGTCACGGAAGAACAGGGCCAGATGGGTAGGGGGCGGAGCTGTTGAATCGAGGTTTCTAAGCACTATTTGTGTGCACCCTTTTGTTGTTGACAATTCCGAGAACGCGGCATAAGCTCACGTTCCGGCAGACCAATTAAAATACCCCTCTGACGTTCATCCACTGGACGGGCCCCTTGTGTCGTTGATCCGGACTTATTCGGGGGGGGACCATGAGACCTTCAACAATAGTGATTTGGGGCTTGGTATTCCTGGGGACAAGTCTGCAGTCCAGCCAGGCGAAGGTACCGTACGCCTATGTGGCAAACAACGCCGATAACACCGTAACGGTGATCAACACCAGCAGCGGCACGGTAGTGAAGACCATCGCGGTGGGCAGCCATCCCTATGCAGTGGCAGTGAACCAGGCAGGTACGTTCGCATATGTGACCAATTCGGGGTCGAGCACAGTGTCGGTGATTAACACCACGACGAACGTGGTAACCGCGACCATCACCCTCACGGGGCTGCCTAGCCCGGCGGACATCGCACTGACGCCGAACGGAAAGACAGCCTACGTCAGCTGCAGCGCGAATTCGGTGGCCGTGATTAACACCGCCACGAAGACATTCAAGACGATTGCGGTCACGAATCCGGTCGGACTGGCTGTGACACCCACCGGAGCTTTTGTCTATGTAGTCAGCTCGGGACCGGGCAACGTCTTGGTAATTTCAACTTTGACCAATGCGGTGGTGGCTACGATCCCGGTGGGCACCAACATCCCGGTTGGGGTAGTAATTTCGCCGGATGGCTCCACCGCTTACGTGACCAACTACAACGCAAACACGGTAACCGTTATTCAGACTGGTAACAATGCCGTTTCAAATACGATCAACGTCTCGGCGGGGCCATTCCATGAGGCGGTGAGCCCGGACGGGCACTGGCTTTACGTGGCGAACTACAATGCAGGCTCTGGCAATCTGGTAACCGTGATTGACACCGGCACCCAGACAGTAGCGGGAACGGTGGTGGTCGGGATGGGCCCGAGTGGGTTGGCGTTCACCCAGGACAGCGCCTTCGTCGGCGTCACTAACCAGGGCTCTAACAGCGTTTCCGTGATTAACACTGCATCCCGCACGGTGGGCAGCACCATCGCGGTGGGGGCAGGCCCGATCGGTGGCGCGGTGCTGGGCCCGCTAAGCGTCTCCACCGTGGCGGGCGGGTATGTGGGTGACAAGGGACCGGCCACCAGCGCCGCCATTGAAAGCCCATCCGCTTCTGTCCTGGACAGCGGCGGGAATCTCTATGTCAGCGACGTCTACGGGAACCGCATCCGCAAGATCACTCCAACCGGAACCATCACGACCTACGCCGGCAATGGGATCTGCGGCTACAACGGCGACAACATAAAATCGACGATGGCGATGATATGCGCTCCCAGCGGCATCGCGCTGGATGCCAGCGGAAATTTGATCGTGGCGGACCAGGGGAACGGCCGCATTCGCAAAATCAGTACCGCGGGCACGATCAGCACGATCGCCGGCAATGGGGCCATTGGCTACAGCGGCGATGGCGGGCCGGCCACCAAGGCGGCGATCGCGCCGTTTTACCCTGCCTACGATGCTTCGGGCAACCTGTACTTCTCGCAAGCTGGCAACTGCGTGGTACGCAAGGTCGATACCAGCGGGACCATCACGACCGTCGCCGGGACGGGTACGTGCGGTTACAACGGCGACGGCATTCCTGCAACTGCCGCCCAGTTGAACGGGCCCCGTGGCCTCGCTTTTGACCCGGCTGGAAACCTGTACATCAGCGATACGTTCAACCACCGGATCCGCATCGTAACAGCGGGAACGATCAACACCATCGCCGGCACCGGCCATGTGGGGTTCAGCGGGGATGGCGGCCTCGCCACCAGTGCGAACATCGGCAATCCGCGCGCGGTCCTGATCCAGAACGGGGTTCTCTACATCTCTCGAGGCGGTCAACAGCGTTTCCGTCAGGTCAACCTGTCGACCAACATCATCAACACTTATGCGGGATCAGTCGGAGGGTACGATGGCGATGGCCACACGCTTCTCTCCACATTGTTCGACGGAAGTTTCGCAATGCTGTTCGATTCGGCCGGGAACCCCATCTTCGACGATGGTCTCAACGGCCGAGTGCGCAAAGCGACCGGCGGGATCGTGCATACCATTGCCGGAGGCTTTATTGGAGACGGCAACACTGCCACTTCGGCGGCCCTGGTCTTGCCGGAGGCTCTGACCATCGACAAGTCGGGGAACTTCTATATCGCGGACTACGCGGGCAATCGCGTGCGCAAGGTGAGCGCGGGAAAGATCAGTACCGTTGCGGGCACCGGCGTCAGCGGTTTTTCGGGCGACAACGGGCCCGGTACCAGCGCGATGCTGTACGCTCCCCAGGGCGTGGCGGTAGATTCCACTGGCAATGTTTTCATCGCGGATACCTTTAACGGTCGAATCCGCAAAGTGAACACAGTGGGCACCATCTCCACGTTTGCCACCAACGCGAATTTCAGCGACTTGCTGCAAATGGCCGTGGACAGCGCCAACAACCTGTACGTCGCCGACGATGGGGCGTGTGTGGTGTGGAAGATCACGCCGGCGGTGGTCGTGAGCATCGTCGCGGGAGTGCTGAATACCTGCGGCTACAATGGTGACGGCATTCCAGCCACCGCCGCCCAACTGATCGGTCCGAGTTCCGTGGCGCTGGACGCCAGTGGCAACCTGCTGCTGGTTGACTACGGAAACAATCGCGTTCGCGAGGTCAACAGTTCCGGCATAATCAGCACGATTGCCGGCGATGGGAATTGCAACTACACCGGCGACGGTGGATCCGCCACCGCGGCGGAACTATGCCCGTGGGGGATTGCGGTAGATAAGTCGGGAACGGTCTACGTGACAGACCCTACTTTCGACCGCATCCGCAAAATTAGGGGAGGCACCATTACGACCTTTGCGGGCGCTGGCTTCGGCTTCAATGGGGACGGACTGTGGCCGCTCTATACGGCCTTTGACGATCCCATCGCCCTGGCGGTCGATTCCAAAGGAGCGGTGTACGAATTGGACGACTTTGACCATCGGGTCCGGAAGATTCAATAGACTTGCGTGTATTTCATTTTTGCGAGCTGGTCGAAAGCTTCTCGCGCCGTTCCGCAGAGCGGGGGTGAATGAGGATCTGTAGTTCTTGCCGATTGCTGACAAACTGCAGATCCCTCGCTCCCGCTCGGGATGACAACTCATGCAGATTGATTGAGTGAAGGAAGACAAGGGTTCACCACAGAGGGGCACAGAGGAATTAAGCGGCTCAATCAGAAACTCCCTAGCGGAGATTCCCCCGAACCAGCCGCATAGCCTCGGCGACCGCGGGCCGGTCACCATTTGGTTTGGAGGCAACGGAGTCATCCCCCACACTTGCGGCATCGCCTTCCCCTGGAGCGAGGAACAGGTTGCTCTCCAGACCATGCTGCTTGGTGTAAAGGTCGAAATAACGGCCGCGCAACGCATAGAGTTCTTCGTGGGTGCCGCGCTCGACTATCTGGCCCTGCTCGACCACCAGAATCTGATCGGCGCGGCGGATGGTGGACAAGCGGTGCGCGATCACAAAGGTGGTACGGCCCTGCATCAGATACGAGAGGCCCTGCTGGATCATCTGCTCGGATTCGGAGTCGAGGCTGGAAGTTGCCTCGTCGAGAATCAGGATGCGGGGTTCGGCCAGTATGGCGCGCGCGATCGAGATGCGCTGGCGTTGCCCGCCCGACAGCTTCACGCCCCGCTCACCGACGATGGTGTCGTATTTGTCGGCAAAGCTCTCCGCAAATTCGTCGACGCGGGCGATCTGGCAGGCCCGCATGACGGCCTCTTCACTGGCATCGGGACGCGAGAAGGCGACGTTCTCGCGAATTGTTCCGTCAAATAGAAACGATTCCTGCAACACGACTCCAAGCTGCGTGCGATAAGAGTCGAGACGAATCGTGCTCAGGTCGATGCCATCCACCAGGACCGTGCCCCTGGTCGGAACATAGAAGGCAGATATCAGGCCAATGGTGGTGGACTTGCCCGATCCCGACGAGCCGACCAATGCAGTTACCGTACCGGGAGCGGCATGAAACGAAACGTCATTCAGCACGGTGCGAGCGCCATCGTAGCTGAAAGTGACTGCGTCGAAATCGATATTGCCTTCGATGGCGGAGAGTGTGACGGTGCGACGAGGGTCGCGGTCTTCGGCGGGTTGGGTCAGGATTTCATGAGTACGCTCCAGGCCCGCGAGCGCTTCGGTGATCTGCGTGCCGATCGCTACAATCTGCATGATGGGAGCGATGAGGAAGCCCATGAACAAGGTGTAGGTGAAGAAGCCCCCAATGGTCAGCGCACCGGCCAGAATCTGGCGCGCGCCGACAAACATGATGACGGCGCCCACTACGCCCAGAAGAACGCTTGCCGAGAGACCCATGATGGAAGTGGCGGTCAGAGTGCGCATAACGTTGTCGAGCAGACGCGTCACTCCGAGCGAGAAGACTCTTTCCTCCCGCTCTTCGGCGTGATAGCCCTTGACTACCCGCACGCCACCGAGAGATTCAGACAAGCGCCCCGTGACTTCGGCATTGATTTTGCCGCGATCGCGAAAGATCGGACGGATCGTCTGGAAGGCTTTTTTCAGGGCGAGTCCGAAACACAGCAGGAAACCGAACGCCAGGAGAGTCATCAGCGCGCTGATACGCAGCAAAACCACGAGCGCGATGGCGGCTGTGAGTAGTCCTCCAGCCAGGTCGACGAGTCCCGTACCGATCAGATTGCGGACGCCTTCGACGTCGGTCATGATGCGCGAGACCAAAACTCCGCTCTTGGTCGAATCGTGAAAGGAGACCGGCAACCGTCCCACGTGGGCCTGCACTTTCTGCCGGAGCTCGGCGATCAGGCGCTGCGCCGCCTTGGAGAGCAACTGTGTGAGGGAGAACGAAGTGATTCCCTGAATAACGGTCGCGAGCAACACCCCAAGCACCAGGGGCTTGAGCAACCCAGTGTTGCGTTTGATGATCACGCTGTCGATCAGGAACCTAGTGGAGTAGGGCAGCACCAGAGATGCGACCCGGTTGATCGCCATCAAGACAAAGCCGAGGGCCAGCAACCCGCGGCGCGGGCGAATAAGATCCCACACCATCGGCAGAACGGCACGCAGTTGAGGGCGCGAGGCCCCGGGCGCTTTTGCATGGGAACCCGACATCTTTAGTTTGACTCTGCCGATCCACGAAGGGGTTCAATTTCTGTCCGTATACGGACTAGCTGCAAGGAAAAGGCGACCGATTGCTTTAGGCAGCGCTGCGCGCAGGCGCGGGCGATCTGTTGACTAATCGCGCAAAATACGAGACGCTTGCGCGCTGGTTTTAGATGGGTCATTGAGGGTATTGCGTGGAGCCCACAATTTCGTCGCTGATGGGCGCAGCAGAACGCGGGGACTTTGCTGCCGCGGATGCGCTCTTCAGCGCTCTCTACGCGGAACTGCATCGGCTGGCCAAGCGCGAACTCGCCCGGCAGGGCGCACCGCTGAGCCTCGGCGCCACGACCCTCCTGCACGAGGCGTATCTGGACATGGCTGATCGCAGCGGCCCGTCGTTCCCCGACCGGGCGCGATTCATGGGCTACGCGGCCCGTGTGATGCGCGGGCTGATCATCGATCATGCCCGCGAACGGCGAGCACAAAAACGCGGGGGCTTGTTCGAGATTACTTCGCTGGACACCGACGCGATGGAAAGCGTCGTGGACCACCGGGAACTCGCGCAGATCGGGGACGCACTGGACGAACTCGGCAAAGTAGAAGCTTCTCTCGCGGAGATCGTCGATTTGAAGTTTTTCTGCGGTTTCTCGTTCGGAGAAATCGCCGCCATGCGGGACGTATCCGAACGCACGGTGCAGCGAAATTGGGAAAAGGCACGCATCTATCTCCATCGGAAAATCCGGGCGGATTTGCCGCTCTGAGGAAACCATGCACACACTGAGCCCCGATGAGTGGCATTCCCTGAGCCCCTATCTGGACCAGGCGCTGGCCATGACCGACGACGAGCGCGGCGCGTGGCTGTTGTCGCTGGGTGAGCAGAACCCCACGCTGGCGGCGCAGCTGCGCGCGCTTCTGGACGAGCATCGCGTGTTGGCCGAGGAAGGGTTCCTGGAGAAAGGCCAGTTCGGGCTGCCGAACACGGCGGGGCTGGCGGGCCAGAGCGTCGGGCCGTACCAGTTGATTTCGCAGGTCGGCCAGGGCGGAATGGGAAGTGTGTGGCTGGCCGAACGCAGCGACGGGCGCTTCGAGCGGCGCGTGGCGGTGAAGTTCCTCAACGTGGCGCTGGTGGGCCGTGGCGGCGAAGCGCGCTTCAAGCGCGAGGGCAGCATTCTGGGACGGCTCAGGCATGAACACATTGCGGAACTGGTCGACGCTGGCGTGTCGGCAAGCGCTCAGCCCTATCTCGTGCTGGAATATGTGGAGGGCGACCACATCGAGCGGTATTGCGATGAACGCAAGCTCGACGTGGAAGCGCGGGTCCGCCTCTTTCTCGACGTGCTGGCCGCAGTGGCCCATGCCCACTCCAATTTGATCGTGCATCGCGATCTTAAGCCGTCGAATGTGCTGGTGAGCCGAGATGGGCAGGTCAAGCTGCTGGATTTCGGCATTGCGAAACTGTTGGAAGGCGAAGGGCAGGACGGGGCGCCGACGCTGCTGACGGTCGAAGGCGGGCGGGCGATGACGCCGGAGTATGCGGCTCCCGAGCAAGTGACGGGCGCGCCGGTGACCACCGCCACGGATGTGTATGCGCTGGGCGTGTTGCTGTATGTGTTGCTTACCGGGCAACATCCCGCGGGCGCGGGCACACGGTCTGCCGCGGACCTGGTGAAGGCGATCGTCGATACCGAACCGACCCGGCCTTCGGAAGTCGTGGCCCCGGCGAAAGCGAACGCCGAGCAAGCCACCAGCAACGCGGGCCGCCGCACCACCACGCCCGACAAGTTAAGCCGGCTGCTGCGCGGCGACCTGGACACGATCATCGCCAAAGCGCTGAAGAAGAATCCGCCGGAGCGTTACGCGTCGGTCACGGCGCTGGCCGACGATCTGCGCCGTTACCTGAGGCACGAACCGATCAGCGCGCGGCCCGATACGCCCGCCTATCGCACCGCCAAGTTTGTGCGTCGCAACCGGACGGCCGTGGCGCTGGCGGCACTGGCGTTTGCAGCCACGTTGGCCGGGGTTGCGGGCACGCTGTTGCAAGCACACCGCGCACGCACGCAGCGCGACTTCGCCTTTCACCAGCTGTCGCGCGCGGAGCGCATCAACAACCTCAACGAATTTCTCCTCTCCGACGTCGCCCCTTCAGGCAAACCGCTCGCGGTCAATGAGCTTCTCGATCGGGCCACGCACATTGTGGAGCGTGAACACTATGACAATGCCGCAAATCATGTGGAACTGCTGATCTCGATTGGGGGGCAATACTACGGCGAAGAAGACAACGCCAAGGCTCTCCGCATCCTGGAGGAGGCCTATCAGCTTTCGCGCGGGCTACAGGCACGATCCACTCGCGCGAAAGCCTCGTGTGTATTGTCATGGGCGATGGTGCGCAAAGGTGACCTTGCGCGAGCTGAAGCCCTTGTTCAGGAGGGGTTGCGCGAGCTTCCCAACGAAGCACAGTTCGGTCTTGATCGCGTGTTCTGCCTTCTGCGTGGCAGTGACGCCGCTGACGACAGTGGGAATTCTAAAGAAGCCCTCGCGAGGGCCCAGGCCGCCGAACGCGTACTGAAGGAGTCACCGGTTCGTTCCGACCTGGAAGAACTTAATGTGTTGACGACTCTGGCAGGTGTTTACGGAAGCGCTGGGCAGCTGCGCGAGTCCCTCGGCGCGTTTGAACGGGCCTCTGGCCTGCTGACGAATCTCGGGTACGACGAAACGCAAAAGGCCGTTCAGCTCTTCAATGACTGGGGGCTGACACTAAGCTATGCAGGACGGCCGCTGGAGGCCGAGAAAGCCTATCGCCGCGCAATTGACATCAGCCGAACCAATCAGACGGAAGACGCCGTGCTGCCGACGGTGTTGTACAACTACTCGGCTGTCTTGCGCGAGTTGCGACGGCTGGACGAGGCTGCCGACTATGCGGAGCGAGCGTATGTGAAAGCCCGCCAGGCGGGAGATCAGGTCCTTATCGACAAGGTGACTTTGCAACGGGCGCGGATCTACCGCGATCGGCACGATCTCACCCGTGCGTCAGAAACGCTGGCAGAAGTGGAGCCGAGGCTGCGGCGCGAACTGCCACCTGGTCACTTCGCGTTTGCCGCATTGATTATCGAAAAAGCACTCCTCGCACAAGCAAAAGGAGATCTTCCGGCGGCATTGGAACTCGCAGACCAGGCTGTTTCCCTGAGCGAAGCGGCAATCAAGGCTGGCGGAGGAGGTGCGGTCCAACTGCCTACTCTGCTGGTGCGCCGATCCCAAATTGAGCTGGAAGCCAAACGTCCCGATCCGGCGCAGGCCGACGCGGACCGGGCGCTGAAACTTCTGCAAGAGGCTCCCCAGTCCGGCGCATTTTCCAGTTCTCTGGGCCAAGCGTATCTGGCCGCTGCCCGCGCCCTGCAAGCTCAGGGCAAGCGCGACGAGGCGCGGGGCGCTGGCCGTTTTGCCGCCGAACAACTCAAAGACGCCCTCGGCCCCGATCATCCTGACACTCGTAGCGCTCTGGAACTTGCCGAGGCCGGTCCCTCGCAAAAGTAAGCCCACCGACCGCACTCTGATCTCTGTACTTTTTCAAATTGCAAACGGTACGCAGCGCGAGCGCACTTCGTTCATGTGCTTTCGCTGCCGAGTTGGCATGAATTGTCGCGAGCGATCCTGCATGGCCAGTGTTGAAGGAATCGAGCAATGTTCGCGCCTCGCTTCCGCGCACTTCGCCGAGAATGATCCGGTCGGGTCTGAAGCGAAGCGTGTCCTTCAATAAGTCGTCGAAAGACACATTGGTCTTGAAAGTACTGGTCTGGCATCCGACTGCAACTATGTTCGGCTTCCGGATCTGAAGCTCAGGGGTATCTTCGATAACGAGGATGCGTTCATTCTCCGGAATTGAGTTGGCGAGTATACGCAAGAGCGTTGTCTTGCCAGTACCAGCGATCCCATCCAGGCCAACGGTCTTCTCTCGGCTCACAAAGATGTCATCGACCACCTCGCGCTGCGCCGGACTCAGTTCTGTATGGCGGTCTTCGATCGCAATCCGCAGCGATGGAGATACCAGGATCGGATCGCTGTAGTAGCGCTGATTGCCGCTCTGCATCCGTCCGACGATCTCCTTCTCCATGCGGACCATTTCGGCAGTTGTATAGAGCGGCGCAGCACGCCCTTCGATAGTGCCGACGACAACGAACTCTCCGCGCTGGACTCGTTGCGCAAATTCATTCCGTACTTGTTCGTAGGTTGCTTGCGCCATGCTGCGGCTGATTGCCGCCTGTAGGATGCTTCGCTCATCCTGCACGGCGGTGCGCTCGAAGACGTGATTGCGGGCATAGGTCACGGCCTGTCGTTCAGGCTGAAGTTCGGTCTTGTTCGAGTGCGGTGCATGAATCTGCGTATGGTCACGCGCCTGGGCTACAACCAGATCCGCCTGATTGCCGTGCCGTGCAGCTAGTTCGCGGTGCCGCTGCAATACCTCTTCTGGTGAACGAATCTCTTTGCTGTCCCGCGTACGATGAGCAGCAACCTGAGCTGCACCCGCACCTTCTCTTCTAATCTCCTCCAAGTGATTCTTGATCTGCTCTCGTCTCGGACTGGATGCATCCAGATATTCTTGCGTGTAGCCCTTGATCTCGGGCTGACCGTGTTTGCCGCGTTCGACTTCATAGCCGAACCCTTGCAGACGCATGGCAAGCTCGGAACGGTACACACTGGTCGCATACTGCTGCGATTGGAAAAGGCTGCGCTCCTGAAGCGCCCGCGTCTGGCCGTTCTCGCGCTCGGTCATATTGAAAATGACAGCATGAGTATGAAGTTGTGGTGCGGCATACCCATCTACCGGGCGGGCAGTGTCGTGCTCAAAGGTGGCAGCAATGAATTTGCCCGTCGTTTCCGGCGCGTGGACATTGCCGATGCGCGCTTGCGCATACCGCTCCAATTCGCCAAGTGCTACGCGGACACTCTCACGGTGGGCCACACGAACACGCTCGTCGCCGCCCACCAACGCGGTGAGAGAGACGGATTTCGGTGCTGAGAATGTCGCGTCCCACCCGGCGCGATGTTCGACGCTGGTGATTTCCTTGCCGTACTCGTTGTCGTAGGTCTTTGCCGGCTGGTGCTTGACGAGTTGTGCGCCGTTTGCAGGATGCTGTCCTTCGCTCAACCGCGCGAATTCTTCGACTCCCGCGGAACCGCGCGATCCCCACTCCTGCGCAAGCCTTCCCTGCCACTCGCTATGCACCTGCGCGTCACGGCTCCTGTAATTTTGCTTCTCCGACACAAACTCACGCGCGTGGTAGGTCCGCGCCTGGCCTGCCGACAGTGCTTGGGAAATGGTCAACATGTGATTCAGCTCTGCAACGAGTGCGACGAGATCTCGGCTTTCGTTTCTCACTTAGACTACCTATGTCTCGCAATAGATGCTCACTGTTTGTATTATTTGTTGCTGCATTATTCAAGGCTCCTCTATGTGGAAAACTTCACTTTCAGTGGTTGTCACACCTTTGTGTTATTGATCCGACTTACAATGGCGATCCGGCTTGGCAACACAAACGCACACTCATCGACAGTGTTTATCGAGCGTAGAAGCAAAACCAAAACGCTGGGCACCGACAACTGTTAGCACTGCTTATTGGACGCACTAACTCTCGCTATTAGTTAATGAAAAGTAGAGACACATGGACTGGCAATGTCTGACCGGAATGACATAGAAGTGATTGCCAGTTGCACCATCTTATCAAGGACGATGAGGCGCGCTTCATGGACGTACTTTGCAGGCGTCAAAGCCGCAGCTTGGTGTCGTGCAAATGGAGCCGATAAGCACTGTCAATAGGGATCGAATGTCTTGCGATTGGCGTACCCACTAACTGAGTCGATCAAGGCGACGTATCCCGGCTGTTCCGATGTCTAATCCTTACTCGTTTGCCGTGGTGATCCGGGATCGTTGGTCTGCCACTTGGCAGCCCGCTTCGGAAGGCCGGGAGGTTGTGTCTTAGTCCCTGGTTGCGGGGTCGAGCGTGGTGGCTGAAACTGCGGCGAGGAGTCGCGGGAGAGTCGCCGTCTGGGGGTACTATCGCGGGCCGATTTTACCTGCCAAGAGGGCGGTTGGCCTCGACACTTGATGGGGAGTTGGCGAACCCAATTGGCCCAGGGTGGCAGAAGCATGGGCCAACCGAAAGAGGTCATTGTGCCAGCACAATTGCCCGCAGATACCGTACTGATCCGCCTTCCAAACCCGCTGGAATCCGATGGCGATACCCGCCTTGTGAGTGGCGTAGGAACCTCAATCGGATGCCTGCCAATTCGCGCCTATGAAGGGGGAAATTCCAACTCATGCCGTGTTAAACCAGCAATTGCCGAAGGGCAGAAAAGCGCAGCTGGAGGAGCAGCAAGCCGTCACCTTGAACACCGAGGAAAGCGAGGGGAAATCGTGTTTCCTTCTCCGACGGATGGGCGCCTGAATTGGCACGCGATTTGGCTGGGGGATTCGTCGGCTTTCTGGCGTTTCATTGATTCGCCTTACGCTTGCATATTGCGGAGCCTCTGTGCGTTGTCTGTTGTGCGCGACGGCAAGACGCCCAGCGCGCGCTTCTGTGAAGCCGATCGAGATGGAACGCCGCTCTGTTAAGCCACGCTGAGTGCCGCCCTGAAAGGTCAGCCCGGGCTGGGCAGAGGGAGACATTCCGAAGATAGCGGAAGGGCCTTTATGGGTGTGGACGCGGCCTGTCAACGCCCCGGAGCGAAGCGCAGCCGCAAGGCGTTCCGCGTTCTTTGCGGAGCGGGGCTTGACGGGCCGTGATCCGCGCCCGTACCCTCGTCCCGCTTCGGAATGGCTCGGCTCATCTCAACGCGAAGCCTACCGCTGGCGCGCTTACGGTTCTTTCTTCCCGAAGTGTTTCTCGGAAAGCTTGCGAGACTGCCGCACGCCGTTCAGAGTCACCAAGACCGCCCCTTGTCCTGGTCGTATTCCATCGCGAACTTTTGATCGGAGTTTGCCGCGAGAGTAGCCGTTCGGGCCTCAATCCACTACCGTACAGACGCCGGACAAAGCCCAGACGCACACCGGACAGCAGCACACGCGGCGGCAACGGCCCCGATTCCGCATCTTCGCGCAACCCTCGACGGATCAACACGTTTACGCGCGGAGCGCCCTACTGCACCCGGCGGGAACCCATTAGCTCCCGCTGTCCTGCAACTGCTTTGTTTTCTGTGGTAACCAACAAGCTCCCAAAGGTAGCTGTGCAGTTCCCAACTGGGGATGACGTGTCAACTTCCTCCCCCATGCGAAGCATGGCCCGATTTTGATTCTCACCGTCTTCACGCCGCATTAGACCGCAATCGGCCCTTCATCGGCCCTCTATCCGCCACCATCGCATCGCATTGCATTCGCCGCGAAAACAGTCTCTCATCGGATCGCGATTCATCAGTGCTTGGTCCTCGCAGCCTTATTGCTATGGCTCGGTGTGGCGGATTGCGACATCAACTTATTCTGAAATGTCCTTTCGTATTCGGCCGCGTCCTTAGTCGCCTCCAGACTGCAATTCGCGAGATTCTCAGACAATTTGATCAAGTCATCTTCATAGCCCGCCACTGCAAGTTCGGCAGAGGAACCTGGCAGGGATCCCATCAAGGGAGCATTGATCCGACCGAGGTTGTGCTTAAGCCAACTCTCGTAGGCGTCGGCCAGTTCCTGGTATTGGGCTTTGCGCCGCACGTAGAGAGCTGCGCGCTGCTGAAGTTCCCATGCGGCCCGTTCGCGGTCGCGAGTAACATGTTCCTGCTCCAAAGCCTCTACTTTCTTCGGATCGTGGTCCTGGCCCAGTTCGCCCATGTTAACAAGCGGGAGTCTCTCCACCTTGGCCTCGATGTCCTTGGCGATATCGCCATGGTTACCGGGAGCGGTGGTTATCTCGCGATCCTTTTGGGCAAATTCCGCGTCGATTTCGCTTGTGCGCTGAGACATCTGCTGGAGTTCTCCTCGGAGATCCATAGCCGCTCTCGTGTTGTTACCAGTCTGCAGCGCCTCGTCGGCCTGCTGCCGACCCTTTTGCTGTTCGGCGGTTGGCGGCCCGCTGCTCGCGCTTTTTCTGAACTCAGCTTCCTTTTCCTTGTCGCTCATCCTGTCAAAGCGGGCTTTGTATTCGGGATCGGTCATCAGTTTCTCCAACATGGCTTGCATGTCGGGACCACCCATGGCGCCGATATTTTGTGCGGCAGAGTGCTGTAAGGCCTGCTTCTGTTGCTCGCGGTTCATTTGTTGCAGCTTGTCTACGCCACCCGCGTCAGCCACAACTGGATTTGCATCGACCTGGTTCTTTGCCGCCGCTTTGTCGGGCGTCTGTTTCTTGCGCGCAGCGACGGCTTCATGAAGGTGATGGTGAGCGTCCTTGGCTCGTTGGAAGAAAGGGTCATACGTCGCGTTGATCTGGTCGGGATTTTGGTGCATCCGATCGGGACCGAAGGCCCTCGCCCACGCTTCGCCGGGAGTGCCCGGCATGGTGGGCGCGGCCTCGATCAAGCCATGGAGATCCGCCTTTCCCAGGATTGATGTTGATGGCTGGGCCGCGGCGGCCAGGCAAAAGAACACGGGGGTGATCAGGGCAAAGCTGAGCTTTTTCATCGTCTTACTCCCAATCGGCTACACAATCGGTCGTCATCCTACTGCGGAGCACTGGACTCCCCGCCCGCCCAGCGGGCGCGCAGAAACCTGCTCCTATTCGTTAATGTGAGAAATGAGGACGTTTCGGACCAGATCCGGAGAATATATTTTCCCAAGTAGAGGTTGGCGGCAAGAAATGTTGGGAGGAACCTGCTGCGTCGTCTCCTCAACTCCGAGCTTCCCTCTCGGTGTGGTGCGATGGGTTCTTTGGCTCACGGTTTAGCAGGCTGCTGAAAAATTGATCGGAAGCGCGGTTTTCTTTTTGTTTTTTGTCATTCGTGATGTTGAGCGTGCCGTTTTCTGATGTGGGGGAACCTTTTGGGTCTAACTTCATGCCCGACCGGACACACTTCGGCCCCGACTTACACCGCCGGAATTGCGCCCGCCAGATTCCGCATGCGCACCAGGTTGTAGGCGGCACAGGCGAAGGTAAAGATCCAGTCTACTGTGCACACTCCACGATGCCGCAGCTTCCGCAGCAGCGCGATCGTCTTCAGCCAGCCGAAGCATTTTCGATCCGCTTCCGCTGCTTTTGACTGACTCCATAGCCCGGATGCCGCGTCGTGCGGCCGTCAATCGCGCTCCCACCCCGCCGTCCCACATTCTGCGCCACCTGCGGCACCACTTGCAGATTTTCGGCACTCGGCGACAAACCCGAACGTGTCAAACCCCTTGTCTCCGCCCACCGTCACCCGCTTCGTTCCCGGAACTTGCTCCAGCATCACCAGCGCCGCATCCCGCTCGGCGGTACCGTTGGCCACGAATACTTCCGCGTCCACGATCAGTCCGTTTCGATTCTCCACCAGCAGGTTCCCGCTGTAACTCAACTTGGACTCCTTGCCCTCACTCTTACGCGCCAGCAGCGCGTCGGGATCGGTCTTCGACTCATGCGTCTGGTTCGAGCGCCGCTCGCCGCGAAAATTTACGGTGGGATTGCCCGGATCGTCGGGCGGAGGTCCCGACTTGCCCTCTTTCGGCTGAAAGCTCTTCAGACTCGCCCAGGCTTCCAGCAACGTGCCGTCCACCGTGAAGTGCTCGTCCGAAGCCAGACCATGGGCTCCGGCTTGCGCCACCACTTGCGCCAGAAACTCTTTGGCCACGTCGGCTTCCAACAATCGGTCGCGGTTCTTGGTGAAACTGGTTGGGTCCCACACCTCCTCGTCCAAGTTCAGCCCCACGAACCAGCCGAAGAGCATGCTGTAATCGATCTCTTCCATCAGCCAACGCTCGCTGCGGATCGACTACAGCATCTGCAGCAATTGCGCTCGCAGCAGCTTCTCGGGCGGAATCGACGGACGCCCCGCGCGCGCGTACATGCTGTCGAAGCGCCCCGACATCTGGGCGAGCACTTCGTCCATCATGGCCCGGATGGCGCGCAGCGGGTGGTCTTTCCGCACCCGCATCTCGGGCGACAAGTAACTGAACATGTGGCTCTGCTGATGATCGGCTCCTCGCATGCCTTCTCGTACCATAGTCGGCTGTGGATTAGGAGTAGTTTTTCAGCAGC
>Ga0209068_10000575_pt1 | contig 19806 bp, 14 predicted proteins | sample ColStrG_CSR_2012_FD_187200 | JGI IMG/M metagenome (GOLD analysis project Ga0209068, IMG submission 187200) | Freshwater sediment microbial communities in response to fracking from Pennsylvania, USA - Cold Stream Run_MetaG_CSR_2012 (SPAdes)... | ecosystem: Environmental > Aquatic > Freshwater >... | reverse complement strand
CACCTGGTCGATCGCGATCGAAGGCTTCCTGTCGCCCAGCGCGTTGTCCATCGTCGACTTCCAGATGTCCGACGGCAACCCAGAGCCGTAAACCTCTGCACCCGAAGCGGTTACCAACGGCACATTGTCCGGCACGGTGCCCACCCAAACCGCCGTCGACAGTGACGGCGTGTAGCCGACCATCCAGGCGTCCTTATTGGCTTCCTTGGTGGCGCCGCTGTCACCTAACTGCACCGTGCCGGTCTTGGCTGCCGACGGCCGCCCACCGGCCAAGTTGTGACCATTCGAGTACCCGGCTATCGGCTGCATCGCCGCGGTGACGTTGTCCGCGACGCCCTTGTCGATACGCTGGTCGCCGCCTTCTGAAGTGCCGGCATCGAAAAGGACCTGCCCCTCGGCGTTGACGACCTTTTGTACCAAATGCGGCTTGTGGTAGACGCCGGACGCGGCGAGCGTGGCGTACGCCGATGCCATGTCGACGGGGCGAGTTTGATACTGGCCCAGCACGATCCCGTCGTTCGGCGGTCCGCCGTTGCCATCCTCGGAGAGCGTATGCTCGACGCCGGGGAAGCTGGTCGCGACGCCGGCCTGGTGTGCGGCGTCCGCCACGGCCGCCGGTCCGCCCTTGAGTTTGAGCATCAGGCGGTAGTAAGCGGTATTCAGCGAAAGCTTCAGCGCCTCGGCAATATTGCAGGTCCCACAACTCTCGCCATCGACGTTGGTGATCTTGATGCCGTTCACCGTCAGCGGTGAACTGTCGACCTGATAGCCCAGGCCGATCCCCTGTTCAAGCGCAGCAACCAGCGCGAACACCTTGAATGATGATCCGGTCTGCAGGCCGGCCTGCGCGAAGTCAAAGCCATTGGCGTCCGAACCGCCGTAGTAGGCCCGTGTTGCGCCGTTGTGCGGGTCAATGGAAACCACGGCTGCCCGCATGTCGGGATCTTGCCCATCGAGATATTTCGACACCGCCTTCTCGGCCCCCCGCTGGGCCTTCGGATCGATCGTCGTGGTGATCTGCAGACCTTGGGTGTTCAGGGTCTGCTCATCGATGTTGAACAGCTCCATCAGCTCTTTGGCCACTTGGCGCTCGATGAGCCCACTGGGGCCGGTGGTCTGGTTCTGCGCACGCGCCTGATCGGCCGGTACGGTCGGTGGGAACACCTGTGCCGCGCGATCACCCGGCGACAAGGCTTTGGTTTCCACCATCCCGTCGAGCACCCAATTCCAGCGCGCCGCAGCACCCTTGGAGTCAATCGCTGGGTCCAGGGTGGACGGGCGGCGAATGAGCGCCGCCAGCAGCGCGCCTTCGGAGACGGTGAGCTGCTCCGCGGGCTTGTCGAAGTAGGCCTTGGCAGCGGCTGAAATTCCGTACGCACCCCGGCCGAAATAGATGATATTCAGATAGGCCTGCAGCACATCGTCTTTGGACCACTCCCCCGACATCTTGGTGGCGATGACCAATTCCTTGGCCTTGCGCATAAGACCTCGAAGCCCATGCTGCGCCGAACCAACCAGCGCGTTTTTCACATACTGCTGGGTGATCGTCGACCCACCCTGCAGATCGCCGCCGAGGAGGTTGTTCTGCACCGCGCGTGCGAAACCAGTGAACGAAAAACCCGGGTTCGTATAAAAGTTGCGGTCTTCGGCGGCGATCACCGCCTGGCGCACGTGCACCGGTACTTGACTTAGGTTGACGTCGACCCGGTTACCCTCCGGCGGAACGATTTTAGCGATCTCCGAACCGTCGCTGGCCAGGATCGTCGAGACCTGGTTGGTACGGATGTTGCCCGGCTTGGGGATGTCCACGATGAAGTAGGCCATTGTGAAAGTGACGATCGGCAACAGAATCACCACCGCGGCCGTGAGATAGGCCGCTCGGCGCAACCATCGCCAATTCGGCCGACGGGTCCAATCCGGGCCACCGCGTGGTCCGGGGGCTGCGCCATCGGGGCCAACTGGCCCCCCTGGCCCACCAGCCGGTGGAGGCGGCCGCCGGAGTCCGGGTGGATGCCCGGTGAGCAGCCGGTCGTGCCGAGTCCGCGGATCGTTTAGTGCTGCCTTGACCTCCTCGATCGGGTCCTGTGGAGCCGACGTCGATGCAGTGCCGTCCAACGCGGCCTTGACCTCAGCGATCGGGTCACCACAATCCTCCCGCCGGTCGTCGACGACCGGCGGGAGGATTGTGGTCAGCCGGTCATCCGGGGGAACCTGGCGGCGCTGGCCCGACGTCGACCCCGGATCCCGACGATCGGGTCCCGCAGGGCTTTCGGGAATTGCATGCTTGCCGGGCCGCCCAGTCTCCGACCCGGTCGCGTCGCTGGACGACTTGTCCTGGCGCCCTTCGCTGTTCCCCGCGTTATCCCCTGAGTTACTCAATGGCCGTACGGGCGCCGTTGCGCGCCGTCCGCGTGCCCTTCGGCGGGCGCGCCGCACCGAGCACATACGACTTGACCAAGTGATTCCAGCTGCACGTTCGGCACACTTCCACCACGTGGACAGCGAACTCGGCGAAGCGGGTTGCCAATAAGACCAATTCTTCGGCAGTGCGCGCCGAGCCCGATACCGCACCCAGGTGTTCGCCGAATACCCACGACACCAGCGTGAGTTGCTCCTTTCGGCAGATCGGGCACATCACCTGGCTTGGTTTCCCATGAAACTTCGCCGCGCGCAGCAGATAGGGGTTCGCGTCACACACCTCGGACATGCCGGTGCGTCCCGAGTACACCTCGGCTAGCAGGGCGCGTCGCCGAAGCGCGTAGTCCACCACCTGTCGCTGCAGTCGCACGGTGACCAGAGTACGTGGCCACCCGCGGCACCGACGTGCATGCAACGCAGTCGCTACCCGTGCGTCGCGGTATTGCCTGATCACCTTCCGCCGCGGGCTTCTACCATCATTCCCGTGGCGAAATGGCTCGGAGCACCCGTTACCAGCGGGTCGACAACTAGCACCCGGGCCAAGGACGACGACCGGCAAGAAACCTGCAAGCTACTCGACGCCGCGCTCAACGACGGCGAGCTGTCCATGGCAGAGCACCGGGAACGAGTCGGTACCGCAACCAACGCCGTCACGCTGGGCGACTTGCAGGCTCTGCTGGCGGATCTACAGACCGACAGCACGCCGGTGTCACCTGCCAAGGCCAAATCGCCACCGAAGTTCGGCGCTCCAGGCATTCTCGCTGCCGCCTTTGTCGTGTCGGTGCTGTTGGGTGTCGGCATCGGCTGGGGCGTGTACGGCAACACGAGGTCACCCTTGGACTTCGTCAGCGATCCCGGAGCCAAGCCCGACGGAGTTGCGGCCGTGGTGCTGACCCCACCCACGGAGCTGCACTCGCTCGGCGGGCTCACCGGCCTGATGGAGCAGACCCGCAAACGGTTCGGAGACACCGTGGGCTACCGGTTGGTGATCTACCCGACCTACGCGATACTCGACCGCCCAGACCCGTCCGATAACCGCCGGGTGCTGTCCTACGACTACCGCGGCGGGTGGGGTGATCCGACGAGCTCTGGCAAAGGCGCTGCCGACGGGGCCGTCCCGGTCGACCTGGGCAAATTCGACATAACCCGGACGGTGGGCATCATCCGCGGCGCTCCGGGAACCTTGCACATCAAACCGCCCGACGTCAAAACCACGTATTTGATCATCGAGCCGGCCACCGACCCGACCACGCCCGGTGCGTTGTCGCTGTCGGTGTACGTCTCCAGCGATTTCGGCGGTGGATACATTGTCTTCGCAGGTGACGGCACTATCAAACAGGTGAATTTGCCCTCTTGATGGACGCTCCCCCGGGGCCGATTCGCTGCGACCAATGGCGCGTGAACGCTTGGTAGTGTTGTGACAAATATATCGGACCGATACAATGGCTCGAGGCGTCGAACCGACGTAACCGACCAAGCAAAGGGGGTGAATCGATGCTGGAGCTCGCGATCTTGGGTCTCCTGATCGAATCACCTATGCACGGTTATGAGTTGCGCAAACGCCTGACCGGCCTGCTCGGTGCGTTCCGGGCGTTTTCTTACGGCTCCTTGTACCCCGCCCTGCGGCGCATGCAAAACGAAGCGCTGATTGCCGAGAACGCCGCACCGGCCGGCACCCCGGTGCGGCGGGCCCGGCGCGTCTACCAGCTAACCGACGAGGGCCGTCGGCGCTTCGGAGAGCTGGTGGCCGACACCGGTCCGCATAACTACACGGACGATGGTTTCGGGGTCCACTTGGCGTTCTTCAACCGCACTCCGGCAGAAGCACGCATGCGCATCCTGGAAGGCCGCCGCCGCCAGGTCGAGGAGCGCCGTGAAGGCCTGCGGGATGCGGTGGCGCGGGCCAGCAGCTCGTTCGACCGCTACACCCGACAGCTGCATCAACTGGGGCTCGAGTCCAGCGAGCGCGAAGTCAAGTGGCTCAACGAGCTCATCGCCGCGGAGCGGGCAGCACCAGGCCTCTCCGAACAAACGTAAAACCCGCCGTACCAAGCGAACACCCAAAAACGCCCGAGAAGCACGCGAGAACACGCTAGGCAAATGAGAATGAGGTTAGGAGAACGTCCTATGAATGAGCACAATGTGGCGCCCCAGGCGTCGACGGAGGTTCGGGTCGCCATTGTCGGCGTCGGCAACTGTGCGTCCTCGCTGGTTCAGGGCGTGCAGTACTACTACGACGCCGACGCAAACAGCGCCGTTCCCGGCCTGATGCACGTCACGTTCGGTCAGTATCACGTCCGCGACGTGAAGTTCGTGGCCGCGTTCGACGTGGACGCCAAGAAGGTCGGCTTCGACCTGTCCGAGGCGATCTTCGCGTCGGAGAACAACACGATCAAGATCGCCGACGTGCCGCCGACCAACGTGACCGTGCAGCGCGGCCCGACGATGGACGGAATCGGCAAGTACTACGCGGAGACCATCGAGATCTCCGACACCGAGCCCGTCGACGTGGTGAAGGCGCTCAAGGACGCGGACGTCGACGTCATGGTTTCCTACCTGCCGGTGGGTTCGGAGCAGGCCGACAAGTTCTACGCCCAGTGCGCCATCGACGCCGACGTGGCCTTCGTCAACGCGCTGCCCGTGTTCATCGCCTCCGACCCGGTGTGGGCCAAGAAGTTCGCCGACGCGGGTGTGCCGATCGTCGGTGACGACATCAAGAGCCAGGTCGGCGCCACCATCACCCACCGCGTGATGGCCAAGCTGTTCGAGGACCGCGGCGTCCAGCTGGACCGCACCATGCAACTCAACGTGGGCGGCAACATGGACTTCCTGAACATGCTCGAGCGCGAGCGACTGGAGTCCAAGAAGATCTCCAAGACCCAGGCCGTGACGAGCAACCTGCAGCGCGAGTTCAAGACCAAAGACGTGCACATCGGTCCGTCTGATCACGTCGGCTGGCTCGACGACCGCAAGTGGGCCTACGTCCGGCTCGAGGGCCGCGCGTTCGGCGACGTGCCGCTGAACCTGGAGTACAAGCTCGAGGTGTGGGATTCGCCGAACTCGGCCGGCGTCATCATCGACGCAGTGCGTGCGGCGAAAATCGCCAAGGACCGAGGCATCGGCGGACCCGTCGTCGCGGCGTCGGCCTACCTGATGAAGAGCCCGCCGAAGCAACTCGCCGACGATATCGCCCGCACCCAGCTCGAAGAGTTCATCATTGGCGCCGACTAGCTTGCGCTAACCCGCGAACGTCGAGTTGTTGGGCCGAACGCGAAGAAATCGCCCAACGACTCGACCTTCGGCCGGGGTGATGGCATCCCGCTGAAGGGCGTGCTGTGCGACTGCTTAGCATTGTCTGCACAGCACGAGAGCGGGAGCACAAATGCCATCAGCGGAACTGCGGCCCGCAGCTTTCCTCCGAACGACGCTTCCGCTGGACCTTTCCCGCCTCGCCGAGCTGGACAGCGGCCGCTACCACTCGATCTGGCTGCCCGATCACATGGTCAGCTTCTGGCCGGACGCCCTCTGGACTCCCGAATTCACCGACCTGGCCAGCGCCTCGCCCTCCCCGCACCGCCACCTCGATGGGTTGGCGATAGCCGCAGCGGCCGCGGTGCTGACCGAGAATGTTCCGCTTGTCACCGCCGTCGTCGACACCGTGCGCCGCCACCCGAGCCTGCTCGCGCAGACGGCACTGACCATCGACCACCTCGCCAAAGGACGTTTCATCCTCGGCCTCGGCAGTGGTGAGAGCGAGAACACCTTGCCGTACGGCTTCGACTTCTCGCGGCCGGTCGCCCGCTTCGAGGAAGCGCTGACGGTGATCCGGCTGCTGTGGGAAAGTCACGGCCCCGTCGACTTCGACGGCCAGTTCTATACGCTGCGGCATGCGCGATTGGATACCGAACCATACGAGGGCCGGTTACCGCAGATCTGGATCGGTGCCAGCGGCCCACGGATGCTCGACATCGCCGGGCGGCACGCCGACGGGTGGTGGCCGGCGGGCGCGTGGACTCCCGAGCATTACGCCGAGATGCTCGGCGCGGTAAGAGCATCCGCGGAACGCGCCGGCCGTGATCCGCTGGCGATCACACCGTGCTTCATCCAGGTCTGCTTGATCGGCGAGGACGACAAGGCGCTTGCCGACATCCTGCGGGCTCCCCTGGTCAAGGCGTTTCTGCTGCAGGTCTCGGCGGAGACGTTACGCGGCTTCGGGTTCGAGCACCCGATGGGCGACGGCTGGCGTGGATTCCAGGACATCGACCCGGCGATACTTACCCGCGAGCGAATTATCCGGTTCCTGGACAACGTGCAACCCGAGATGCTCCTCGCTGTCGTGCCGCACGGGACACCAAGGGAGGTCGCAAAGATCATCAAAGATTTTGTGGATGCGGGTTTGCGAGTGCCCAAGATCCTCGATTACGGCGCGATGGCCGGCCTGACATACGCGGCATCTTCGGCGGCGAACGTCCGTGCGGCCGAGGACGAACTGGTGCGGCTGTGCGGTGAGCTAACGTGACCGAGCGCTTGGACGCCTTGGACGCGTCAGAAATGCTGGCCGCCGCTCAGTCCGAAACCGGACTGCACGACTACGGCGACCACACATTGCCCAAGCGGTTCGCAGTCGCCGTCGACCATCTGAATGGCCTCGGTATGGATACCGATGGCAGATCCCAAGCGGCGCAGGTATGCCGATGGCTGCTCACGTCACGTCTGGAATTCATCGAAGACCGCAACCGATACCCGATCGGCGATGAAGTGGTCGCGGCGCCGATGTTCGTCACAGGCGAACCGCGTTCGGGGACAACGCTCATGCACGCGCTGATGTCCGTCGATCCGGACGCGCGGGCACTGCGGTTCTGGGAAGTGATGTATCCGTCCCCGCCGCCCGGCCTCGCCGGTCCCGGTGACGGCCGACGTGCACAGGCCGACGCGGACTGGCGCGAGATCAACGCCAAGATGCCCAAATGGCTGCACAGCCACCCCTACAACGACATGCTGGGCGACGGACTGCCCGAAGACGAACGGACGTGGGCATTCGATTTCCGGGTGATGACACCCACCGCATGGTGGCGGGTACCGATGCAATCGCTGGTGGGCGGCCTGGCCACCGACGCCGCCGCGCAGTACCGGCTGCACAAGGCCATGCTACAACAGCTGCAATACAGCCGACCGCGAAAATACTGGGTGCTGAAAGGCTTTCACGGATTCCGGCTGAAGGAGATGTTCGAGACGTACCCTGATGCCAGGATGGTCTGGTTGCATCGGGACCCGGTACAGGTCGCCGCATCGCGCACCATGATGATGGCCGACATCATGGATGGCATCGTCGGTCCCGTCGACCTGCACGCCGAAGCCAAGAAGCACCTCGAGATGACCCGCGCCAGCATCGCCAACACGATGAGTAGTCCCCTGGTTGACGATCCGCGCATTCTGCACATTCGCTACAACGACTTCATCGCCGATCAGGTCGCCACGGTTCGGCGCTACTACGCGTTCTGCGGTCGTGAACTAACGGATGCGGCCGGATCGACGATGCGCGCTTATCTGGCCAACAATCGCGGTGATCGCTACGGCAAGTTCAGGTATTCCACCCAGTTGCTTGTCGACATCGGCGAAGACCTCGATGCGCTGCACGCCGAATTCCGTTCTTTCCGTGAGCGATTCGGTGTACCGATCGAGAACCGAGGCTGACGTGGTGACGGCCCCAAAACAAGCACACGAACGTTTGTCGGTGCATAACGTCACCTTTTACGGCGAGCCGCTGTCCGCCCTGGAGGCGCACTGGGCGGCGCTCGGCGTGTCACGGTTGAGCATCCTGGATAACCAGCTCCTCGATCCAGAGTTTCCAATGCTGTTGCAGCGTAACGATTACACTGTGGAGGCCGTTACTCACGTTTTCGCCGGCGGCCGGCTGAGCAGCGACCCCCAAGCCGCGCGGGAAGCGCTGTCCACCGTGATCGACGCTGCCGGCCGGGTGGGCGCGCGAACCATCTACCTGCTCACGGGCGGCCGGGGCGCCCGCACGTGGGAACAAGCCGCCGAACAGTTCTGCGCCATGATCACCCCTGGCGTAGAGCGCGCTCGGCAGGCGGGCGTAGGGCTGGCAATCGAGACTGCGTCCTGTCTGTACGCCGACATACATCTGGCCCATACGCTGCGCGATGCCATCACGCTGGCCGAGATGGGCGACCTGGGCATCTGCATCGACGTGTTTCACTGTTGGGCCGAAGCTGATTTCGAAGCGCTGGTGCGACGTGCCCTGCCGCGAACGGACCTGATCCAGTTGAGCGATTACGTGTTGGGTGACCGGGCGCTGCCGGCCAGGGCGGTTCCCGGCGACGGCACGATTCCGCTCGAAGCCTTCGTGGCCCAAGCCCTCGCCGGCGGCTACCCGCACGGCTTCGACCTGGAGCTGATCGGCCCCCGCATCGACGCAGAGGGCCACTTCGAATCCGCCCGGCGCGCATGCGATGTCGTCGGCGAAATGCTCGACAGATTGGGTGCGTAAATGGCATTCGGTGACGGCCCCGACGACGCGGCATTGCGATCGGCGTGGGCCGCATTCTGCGGGCAGCTGCAGCGCGCGGGTGAGCAGGTGTTCAAAGACGCCAACGCCACCTCGGGTGCACAACGCGTCGATGCGTTCCGCTTTCTCACCCAGAACCTCGGCCAGGCGTTCGATCTCGCCCTCGAGACCCACGACACGAGCTACCCCGCGCTGCACGCATTCTGCGGCCCGACCCGCAAACTCGGCGGTGACTGCGCTGACTTCACCTACCAACAGGTATGGATCGACGGGCAGGCGACCTATCGGCTCAGCGGCAGCCGCGGCACCTCGCGATTCTTCAATGTTACCGTCCAGGGCGCACGCACTCCCGGGCCGGGCGTGCTGCACGAACCCTTCGGTGACATCCCAGAAGCCAACATATTCGGCCAACAACTCAGCATCACCGACGACGGAGAATTCGAGCTCTACATCGGTGGCCCCGAGCGCGGGCCGAACTGGCTGCCCACCACCCCGGAATCACGCAAGCTGTTCATCCGCCAGGGATTTGACCGGTGGGAGGAGCTTCCCGCGCAGCTCCGAATCGAGCGGATCGACATGGTCTCCCCCAAACCGCTGCCCAGCCCCGCGGCGATGATCGAGGCGATGGACTGGGCCGGCGATTTCGTCACCGGCCTGATGTCTGACTGGCCGGAATTCCCGTTCACCTACGGGGGCGTCGATGCCGACCGCCCGAACACTTTCCCCCGGGTAGACACGACCGGCGCCGACACCAAGCGCGGCCGCGCCGCCGCCAACATGTACTGGGAGTTGGATCCCGACGAAGCGCTGATCGTCGAGTTCGACGCCCACGACGGGCTGTGGATGTTTACCAACATGGGTGCGTTCTTCAACAGCATGGACTACCTCTACCGTCCGGTCAGCTACACGCCGAGCCGCACCAAAGCCGACGGCGACGGCCGCATTCGTCTCGTTATCGCTCATCGTGATCCGGGTGTGCACAATTGGCTGGACACCCAGGGCTTCGAACGGGGCAATCTGACCTACCGCCACATGCTCGAGGGCGAACCCGCCGTGCTCGACACCCGGGTGGTCAAGAGCGACGACCTGATGCGCGCACTCCCCGCGGACACCACGACGGCGAGTGCGGCAGAACGCAGCGCCGAGATGTGGGAGCGGTTCCGCGGCATTCGGCGCAGGTACGTCCTCTAGTGTCAAAGATCGTGACCGAGATATCTGAGGACGGACTAGCGGAATTGTCTGAGTTCTCGCTGCTGTCCGAGAACGCTGAACAAGCCGGGGTCGCGGGTTCGCTGCCCGAGGTAACGCGGGTCGAGGTGGACACGCCGAATGGCAGAATCAGTGCGCTGCGCTGGGGTCACACACCGCGTGTCGTCTTTCTGCATGGCGGCGGCCAGAATGCACACACGTGGGACACCGTCATCGTCGGCCTGGGTGAACCGGCGCTGGCAGTGGACCTTCCCGGCCACGGCCATTCCGGCCGGCGTGCGGACGGTGACTACTCCCCGCGCCACAACGCCGCCGCGTTGGTGCCCATGCTGCGCGAACACGCGCCCAGCGCCGAACTCATGGTGGGCATGTCACTGGGCGGACTGACGGCGATACGGCTGGGCGCACTGGCGCCCGATCTGGTGCCTGAACTCGTGCTCGTCGACGTCACCCCGTCGGCGTTGCAGCGGCACGCTGAGCTCACCGCCGACCAGCGCGGCACGGTCGCGCTGATGGAAGGCGAGCGCGAGTTCCCCAGCTTCCAGGCGATGCTGGACCTGACGATCGCCGCGGCACCACACCGCGAGGTGAAGGCGCTGCGCCGCGGCGTGTTCCACAACTCCCGCCGGCTCGACAATGGCAACTGGACGTGGCGCTACGACGCCATCCGCGCAGTCCCCGACTTCGCCGGGCTGTGGGATGACGTCGACGCCCTGTCCGCGCCCGTCACCCTGGTGCGGGGTGGCACATCGGGCTTCGTCACCGACGAGGACGCCGCCGAACTCAGCAGCCGCGCAACGCATTTCCGGCAGCAGCATGTGGTCCAGAATTCGGGCCACTCCGTACAAAGCGACCAGCCGCTGGTGCTGATCGACCTGCTGCGCGGGGTGCTCGGCGGCAGCTGAGCCTTGCGAAATCACACGGCATACGGTGGTCATATGAGCCCTGATCGCCCTGTTCGCATCGGCGTGCAACTGCAGCCGCAGCACGCCCCGCATTACCGAAATATCCGCGACGCCGTGCGGCGTTGCGAAGACTTCGGTGTCGATGTCGCCTTCAACTGGGACCACTTTTTCCCGCTCTACGGCGATCCCGACGGTCCACACTTCGAATGCTGGACCATGCTCGGGGCCTGGGCCGAACAGACATCTCGCATCCAGATCGGCGCCCTGGTCACCTGCAACTCCTACCGCAACCCGGAACTGCTGGCCGACATGGCCCGCACCGTCGACCACATCTCCGATGGTCGGCTCATCCTGGGGATCGGGTCGGGGTGGAAAGCCAAGGATTACGACGAGTACGGCTATGAGTTCGGCACCGCGGGCAGCCGCCTCGATGACTTGGGCGCCGCGCTGCCCCGGATCAAAGCACGCCTGGCCAAACTCAACCCGGCGCCCACCCGTGACATCCCGGTGCTGATCGGCGGAAAGGGCCCGCGAAAGACCCTTCGGCTGGTCGCCGAGTATGGCGATGTCTGGCACGGTTTCACCACCGTTGACAGCTACCCGGCCGCCGCTGCCGCGCTGGCCGACCACTGCACGGCCGTCGGGCGGAATCCGGCCGCCATCGAACGGTCCGCCGGGGTGGAGAACAACAGCGGTGTTCGCCGCGGCGAAGGTGTCGACGGGCTGATCGCCAACGCGGAGGGCCTGGCAGCCCTCGGCGTGACGCTGCTGACCGTCGGCTGCAGCGGTCCCGACTACGATCTGTCCGCCGCCAAAGCGCTGTGCAAGTGGCGCGATAGTCGGTAGTCCGATGCCAAAGAAATATGGGCTCAAAGAAAAAGACCAAGTTGTTTCGCACGCCCTCAACCTGGTGCTGGCCGCGGATCGTCGGGGAGCTCGACGCGCTCATGCGATCGCTGCGCGCCGCGAAGGAACCTCGGGTCATTTCTGAAATCACTGAGCAATATCGGCGCACCGTGAACGGCGAGTACGCGGGACCGCGGCGATCCACCGGCGGGACCCCGACGCCGGTCCTGGCCCCCTTCGGGATTCAATCGCACTCTGAAGAAGCCGAATCGGCGCCCGGCCGATACGGTGGCCGTGATGAGCTTGTGCGACGGCCGGCGCGCGAAGCGCGGCGAGAAGCTGCTCGGTCTGGCCGCGACAATCCTGATGGTCTGCGGTCTGACAATGGTTGCACCCGCGATACCCGCGGCCGCGGACCGAAACCAATGCGCACCGGCCGGGTTGGACAGCGCGATGGCGCTGCCCGCGGACCTGACCGAGACGGGTGGCATAGGCCAGGGCAACGGCCACACGACCCCCAACGTCGAACCGCTCAACTCGGTGAACAAAGACGCGCTGGGACTCGGTAAGCCCGGCATTCTGACAGTCGGCACGCTGTCGGACGCGCCGCCAAACATCTGCGTCACCCCCACCGGGCAATTCAGCGGCTTCGACAACCAGCTCCTGCTTGCCATCGCCGCAAAGCTGGGACTCGAAGTGCGCTTCATGGGCACGGACTTCTCTGGGCTGCTTGCCCAAGTAGCGACGCGGCGTTTCGATGTCGGCTCCTCAGCGATCAAAGCCACCGAGGCGCGGCGCCACACCGTCGCATTCACCAACGGCTATGACTTCGGCTACTACTCGCTGGTGGTGCCGCCCGGCTCAGCGATCAAGAAATTCAGTGATCTCGCGGCCGGGCAGCGGATCGGGGTGGTCCAGGGCACCGTTGAGGAGTCGTACGTCGTCAACACCCTGCACCTGCAACCGGTGAAGTATCCCGGCTTCGCGACCGTGTACGCCAGCCTGAAGAACCGTCAGATCGACGCTTGGGTGGCGCCGGCGATGCTGGCAGCGACAACGATGCGTCCGGGCGACCAGGCGGTCGTGGTCGCGAATGCTTATACCCCGGGCGATTTCGTGGCCTATGCGGTCGCCATAGACAACCAGCCGTTGATGAACGCGCTCAACTCCGGGCTCGACGCCGTCATCGCCGACGGCACCTGGGCAGACCTTTACTCCCAGTGGGTGCCAAGAAATCTGCCGCCGGGCTGGAAACCGGGATCCCGTGCCGTCGCCGCCCCGACACTGCCGGACTTCGCCGCGATCGCGGCGAGTCACCCACACGCGCCGCAGGGGCCAGCCGAGCCGAAGTCGACCCTGGCCCAGTTACGCGATTCATTTTTCGACTTTGGTATGTATCGCCAGGCCATCCCGACCCTGTTATTCACCGGGCTACCCAACACGATTTTCTTGACCAACAGCGCCGCCGTCATCGGACTGGTTCTGGGCATGGCGCTGGCGGTTGCCGGAATGTCTCACTCACGCTGGCTGCGCTGGCCGGCCCGGGTATATACCGATGTCTTCCGCGGCCTCCCGGAAGTCGTGATCATCCTGGTGATCGGGTTAGGCGTCGGGCCCCTGGTGAGCGGCCTGACGAATAACAATCCCTACCCGCTGGGCATTGCGGCGTTGGGGTTGACGGCCGCCGCCTATATCGGCGAGATTTTGCGTTCAGGAATCCAGAGTGTGGACACCGGCCAGCTCGAGGCCGCCCGCGCGCTCGGCTTTAGCTATCCGACCGCGATGCGACTGGTGGTGGTGCCGCAGGGGATACGCCGGGTGCTACCGGCACTGGTCAATCAGCTCATCGCCCTGTTGAAGGCCTCCGCGCTGGTGTATTTCCTGGGCCTGATCGCCCAACAGCGAGAGCTGTTTCAAGTTGGCCGGGACCTCAACGCACAGACCGGCAACTTGTCACCACTTGTGGCCGCCGGTGCCTTCTACCTCCTGCTAACCGTCCCGTTAACCCATTTGGTGAACTACATCGACACTCGGCTTCGCCGGGGCCGTAGCGGTTCTACCGAAGACCCCGCAGACACAGTCGCCTTCGGCCAGGCGATGACGTGACCGCCGATGTCACGCGGCGTGAGCCAGTATCACTGGCGGCCAATGGTATTCACCAGACCCTTGGCGGCAACAAGGTGCTGTGCGGCGTAGACATCGTGGCGCCCGCGGGTAGCACCGTGGCCGTCGTCGGCCCGTCGGGCTCTGGCAAGTCAACGCTGCTGCGCACCTTGAACCGGTTCCATGAGCCCGACAGCGGCGACATCCTGCTGGACGGCCGGTCGGTCTTGGATGACGATCCCAACGAACTCCACCAGCGCATCGGCATGGTGTTCCAGCAATTCAATCTGTTCCCCCAACTCAGCGTTCTGAAGAACGTCGCGCTGGCGCCACGTAAATTGCGACAGCTCTCCGCCGACGAGGCCCGCGACCTGGCGCTGGATCAGCTAGACCGAGTTGGCCTGAAACACAAGGCCGGTGCCCGTCCCGCGATGCTATCGGGCGGCCAACAGCAGCGGGTCGCGATCGCCCGCGCGCTGGCAATGAACCCACAGGTGATGCTCTTCGACGAGGCGACCTCCGCGCTGGATCCGGAGATGGTCAAGGGAATTCTGAAACTCATTGCCGATCTCGGCGCGGACGGTATGACGATGATCGTCGTCACCCACGAAATGGGCTTTGCCCGGTCCGCGTCCGACACGGTCGTTTTCATGGATCACGGCAAGGTCTTGGAAAGCGGGACTCCCGAGCAGATATTCGAGGCCCCACAGACCGACCGTCTGCAGCGTTTTCTGTCCCAGATGCTCTGACAATGTTTGCCAAGACGGGGATCGGTACCTCGTAGACCTCCCATCTCGGGTTAGACTCCCGACTTATGGCGGACAGCGATTCCACCGCAGCCGAGGTGACGGAGCTTGCGGAGGGTTTGCACCGCACGCTGTCCAAACTCTTTTCCATGCTGCGCCGCGGTGACCCCAGCGGGGCCGTCGCCGGTGATTTGACGCTGGCTCAGCTATCTATCCTGGTCACGTTGCTCGATAAGGGCCCCATCCGGATGACCGACCTGGCCGCCCACGAGCGGGTGCGGACGCCCACCACCACCGTGGCGATCCGCCGGCTGGAAAAGGTCGGGTTGGTCAAACGCTCGCGCGACCCGTCTGACCTGCGGGCCGTGTTGGTCGACATCACCCCGCTGGGACGCGCGGTTCATGGCGAGTCGCTGGCAAACAGGCGCGCTGCCCTGGCCACGATGCTCAGTCAACTTTCCGGGTCCGAGCTGACCACACTGATGAAAGCGCTGGCCCCACTCGAGCGCCTGGCCTCTGGAGACCCGACATCTGGCCCGGCAGGAGCACCCGCGCGGAAGCGGGCATGAAAGTAGCTGATCCTCAAAGGGATTAGCCGCACCCGTAAGCTGAATTTCATGCCAACCGCAATGATCACCGGCGCCGGTGGTGGTATCGGATCGGCGATCGCCACAGCATTGGCCCCGACACACACCCTGCTGCTGGCCGGCCGCCCTTCCGACCGGCTGGACGCCGTGGCCGAGCGGCTCGGCGCCACAACCTTTCCGCTGGACCTGACCGACACCGACGAGATCGAGGCCAGCTGCGAAATCGTGGACGAACTCGACGTGCTGGTGCACAATGCCGGGCTATCCATTCCCGGCCGTGTCGCCGCGTCCAGCATCGAAGAGTGGCGTGCCACGTTCAGCGTGAATGTATTTGGTGCAGTTACTCTTACGCTCACCCTGTTGCCAGCGCTGCGAAGCGCTCGCGGTCAGGTGGTGTTTATCAACTCCGGTGCGGGGCGCACTGCTTCGCCGACGATGGCGTCGTACTCGGCCAGCAAGTTCGCGCTGCGTGCGTTTGCCGACTCGCTACGCGAAAGCGAGCCGCAACTGCGGGTGACGTCCATATTTCCGGGCCGCACCGATACCGAGATGCAGCGTGAGCTCGTCGCCTTCGAGGGTGGCGGGTACGACCCCGACCGCTTCTTACGGCCCGAAACCGTCGCGGCGGCGGTCGCCAACGCCGTGGCCACGCCACCGGACGGCCACCTGCACGAGGTCGTGCTCCGGCCCGGCCGGCGATAGCGGGGTTACCGTCCGCTTTTAGACGACCAAGTTGACCAGTCGGCCGGCGACCACGATCACCTTGCGCGGGCGGGCACCGGCCAAGAACGTCTGGACCTTTTCATCGCTCAGCGCCGCCGCCTTGATGGTGTCCGCGTCCGCATCGGCGGCCACTACCACCCGGCCACGGACCTTGCCGTTCACCTGCACCGGGAATTCGACCGTGTCTTCGACAAGGTAGGCCGGATCGACCTTCGGAAACGGGCCATGCGCGAGCGACGAGGTGTGGCCCAGGCGCATCCATAGCTCCTCGGCCAGGTGCGGAGCCAGCGGCGCCAACATCAGCACGAGCGGTTCCACCGCCGCCCGCGGCACCGCCTCGCGGTGCTCCTTGGTGAGATGGTTGGTGTACTCGATCAGCTTGGCCGCAGCGGTGTTATTTCGCAGTGCCGCATAGTCTTCGGATACTCCGGCGATGGTTCGATGCAAAGATCGCAGCGTGCCGATGCCCAGCTCTTGCTCGTTCGCGCCGTCGGCCACCCGGGTTTCGCCGGTGTTCTCGTCGACCACCAGCCGCCACACCCGCTGCAGGAAGCGCTGGGCGCCGACGACGTCCTTGGTGGCCCACGGACGGGAGGCCTCCAATGGGCCCATCGACATCTCATACACCCGCAGTGTGTCCGCGCCGTATTCGTCGCAGATCTGATCCGGCGATACCGAATTCTTCAGGCTCTTACCGATTTTCCCGAATTCCTGAAACACTTCGATCTCGCCATCTGGCCCCGGGTAGACAAATCGGCCGCCACGTTCAATCACCTTATCCGCCGACACGTACGACCCGCGAGCGTCGGTGTAGGCGAAGGCCTGAATGTAGCCTTGATTGACGAGTTTGCGGTAGGGCTCCCGGGAACTAACGTGACCGAGGTCGTATAAGACTTTGTGCCAGAACCTGCAATACAACAGGTGCAGCACCCCGTGTTCGGCGCCCCCGACGTACAAGTCAACGCCCCCAGGATCGTCCGGGCCATGCTCAGCCGGCCGCGGACCCATCCAGTAGAGCTCATTCTCCCTGCCGCAGAACCGCTCTGAGTTGTGCGGATCGGTGTAGCGCAGCTCATACCAGGAGCTGCCAGCCCATTGCGGCATCACGTTGGTGTCACGGCTGTAGGGTTTGAGGCCGTCGCCCAGGTCCAGCTCGACATGTACCCAATCGGTGGCTTTGGCCAATGGCGGCGACGGCACGCTGTCGGCGTCGTCGGGATCGAACGCCACCGGCGAGTGGTCCGGCACGTCGGGCAGCTCCACGGGCAGCGTGGCCTCGTCGAGCGCGTGGGGGCGTCCGTCGCTGTCGTAAACGATCGGAAAGGGCTCGCCCCAATAGCGCTGCCGCGCGAAAAGCCAGTCGCGGAGCTTGAATTCGACGCGCGCCTGACCTCGTCCCTCGGACTCCAGGTGGGCGGTGATGGCGGCCTTGGCCGCCGCCACATCCATGCCATCGAGGTAGTCGGAGTTCACCAGCACACCGTCCCCGGTATGCGCAGAATCCAAAATATTGCCGCCTGCAATGACTTCCACGATCGGCAGACGGAGCTCCGTGGCGAAGTCCCAGTCGCGCTGGTCATGACCCGGAACCGCCATAATCGCTCCGGTACCGTAACCGGCCAACACGTAGTCGGCGATGAAAACCGGCACCGGCTTACCGTTGGCAGGGTTGGTAGCGTAGCTGCCCAAGAAGACGCCGGTCTTCTCCTTGCTCTCCTGCCGCTCGAGGTCGGACTTGGCGCCGATCGCCCGGCGGTAGGCAGCGACGGCCTCGCCCGGGGTGCCGGCACCGAACGTCCAGCAGGGGACCGTCCCGTCGGGCCAGGCTGGGGCGACCAGGGCGTCGACCAGCTCGTGCTCGGGCGCCATCACCAGATAGGTGGCGCCGAACATGGTGTCGGGCCGGGTGGTGAATACCTCGATCTCGGCTTCGGCTCCGCCGGAGTCGGCGCGGCTCGTGGTAGCCGAGAACACCGCCTTGACGCCAGTGGAGCGGCCGATCCAGTTACGTTGCATGCTTTTGATCTGATCCGGCCAGTCCAGCAGGTCAAGGTCGTCGAGCAGCCTGTCGGAATACGCGGTTATCCGCATCATCCACTGCCGCAACCGTTTCCGGAACACTGGGAAGTTGCCTCGGTCGCTGCGGCCGTCCGCGGTGACCTCTTCGTTGGCCAGCACCGTACCCAAGCCCGGGCACCAATTCACCATCGAATCTGCCCGGTACACCAACCGGCGGCTGTCGATCAGGTCGGCCCGCTCCGCCGCCGATAACGTTGCCCAGTCCCGGCCGTCCTCGAGACGGCGCGCTCCAGACTCGAATTCGGCGGTCAGCTCGGCGATCGGGCGGGCCTCGTTGGCCGCGGTGTCGAACCAGGCGTTGTAGATCTGCAGGAAGATCCACTGGGTCCACTTGTAGAACTCGACATCGGTGGTGGAGAAGCTACGTCGAGTGTCGTGTCCGAGGCCCAGCCTGCCCAGCTGTCGCCGGAAGTTGACGACATTGGCCTCGGTCCTGGCCCGTGGGTGGGTACCGGTCTGGACGGCATACTGCTCGGCCGGCAGCCCAAAGGCGTCGAACCCCAAAGCGTGCAGAACATTACGGCCGGACATCCGAAAATAACGGGCGTATACATCGGTGCCGATGTAGCCAAGCGGGTGTCCGACGTGCAGTCCGTCACCCGATGGATAAGGGAACATGTCCTGCACGAACAACTTGTCGTCGGGCGACGGCACGCGCTGCGACCCGTCCGCCGGAGCCAATGAGCCGACCGGGTTGGGGACGTTGAACGTCCCGCGGCTCGCCCAGTTGCCCTGCCAGGTGTCCTCGATACGGCCCGCCAGCTCCGCGGTGTAGCGGTAGCGCGGCGCATCGGAGCCACCTGACACGTCGGTCGGGGAATCGGTCACCTGAACAGGGTAGCCACCCGTTGCGGGTTGAGTGGTCGGTAAATGTCGGTGGTGGGTTGTAGGAACAGAAGTATGAAATTGGAGGCGTGAGATATGTGCATGGTGGTGCGCGGTTGACTGGGTATCGGTGTGCGTGTCTGGATGACGAGCGGGCTGCTGGGAACCGCGCCACGCGGGCACTGGCGGCTGCGGCAGCGACCCAGCGGCGGGGGTGCGCCCTGATGGCGGTGTTTGAGGTCCCTGAGGGCTGGTACGGGTCGGCGCTGGTGGTGTCGCGGACCGCTGGTTCCCGTCGTCGAAGACCTGCCACGTCTGCAGGCATGTGCAGGACATCGGCTGGGCCCAATGTTGGCAGTGCGACGCGTGTTCGGCATCGGATCAGCGTGACGACAACGCCGCCATAAACCTCGCACGCTACGAGGACACCGCCAGCGTCGTCGGCCCAGTTGGGGCCGCCGTCAAGCGTGGAGCCGACCGTAAGGCCCGGCCTAGCCGGGCTGGTGGCTGTGAAGCGCGGAAGGGAACCGGCCACCTGGCCGGGGAACAACCCCGAGACGGGGTGCGAGTCGCGTGACCACTAAAGATCACTCACTCGTAACGGCATAAGGACGGTCGCGTCCGGCCACAGGTTGATCTCGGTTGCGTTGCGCGCAGGTCAGCGCTTCATCCCAGCTGTATGTCGAGCCTGTTCAGCGTGTTTGAACCGTGGTTACAGTCAGGCTCTAATCACGGGTGCTGACGCCCGGGCCATTGGGAAGGATCGACGCGGATGATTCACATCGCACCCAGTTACCGGGCATTCGTGGGGGGTATGGTCGCCGGCCTGATCGGCG
>Ga0209068_10000574_pt1 | contig 19840 bp, 18 predicted proteins | sample ColStrG_CSR_2012_FD_187200 | JGI IMG/M metagenome (GOLD analysis project Ga0209068, IMG submission 187200) | Freshwater sediment microbial communities in response to fracking from Pennsylvania, USA - Cold Stream Run_MetaG_CSR_2012 (SPAdes)... | ecosystem: Environmental > Aquatic > Freshwater >... | reverse complement strand
ACGGAGGCTTCCGGGATGAAGCGCCAGGCTCCCATCTTCCAATTGCCGGTAACGCTCGCCGCGTAAAGACTGCGCGTGCTGCCGTAGGTGTCGGTAAAGGTGCCGAACGGCGTCAGATCGGTGCTCGATGTGCCCCAGGAGGCGCGGGCGCCTAAGGTCACGTTCGGCGTTACCTTGACCGCGAGATAGGGCCCGGCCATCCAGCCATGCACGGTTCCCGCCGCGCCGGTCGCGTCCGCCGAGTCGTGCAGCCAATCGGCCTCCGCCATCACGCCGCCGATGACTGCCGGGTTGAACTTGTAGTCGACGCCCGAGGTCAGCACCTGGCCGTTACCGGTGAATTTCGTGCCGCTACTGGTATCGATGAAATAGCTGTCGCGAAGGTCCAACCAAGCGTTGAAAGGCATCGGCGTGAACGTCGGCGCCGGCATCTTGCCGCCCGCTTTCAGCCCCATGCCACCCGAGGCATCCTTCTCCATCGCCGCCGGCTTGGCGGCGGCGGCTTGGCGCATCATGCTCAGGCTGGTGAAGAATTCCGCCGTGCCCTGCCCGTCTTCGATCTGCCCAGTCAGCCGGAAAGGGTTGAATTGGCCGCCGGCCGACGCGGGCGCGCCTGGAAGGTCGAAGCCTGGCAGGGAAATCGGGCCGTGCGCCTGCGAGGGCCGGCCGGTGGGGATGGGCGGCGAAGGTTGTAGCGCGGGCGCGGGATCGTCCGCACCCTCGCCGAATAGCGATCCGGAGAAGCGATCATCGTTGAAGGCGAGGCCGGGCGCGAAGCCGCCGCCAACAACATCTATAGACCTGCCGCTATTAAGAACACTTGACCAATAGAAGATTGCAGAAGCATTTTTGGCAACTTCGATTTGCGCCGATTTTGTTGCACCCGCGATGACTTGAGAGAAGGTGTTCAACTGTATGGTGTCACGGAATGTAACAACTCCCACGGCATTGCTGACACCATCCGCACCGGCGAGTACAACAAGGACGTCCAAACTTCCCAGAGTGCCATCTGGTTTGCCAGACATAACGCAAGCATCGGACTGACTTGACCCCAGGCGCCCATGCTGGGCAGCGCTAATTCTGGAAAGCATGGCGTTACAATCCTTCATATCGAAAAAACGTCTTGCCTGCCCTGAAATATTAAAGACAAGCACAGCCAAGTCGGCATTTCCAGTATTCGCCAATGTAAATTTTATTGAGATCGTTCCGTCGTTTGCCATCGAAGTTGTGGAGTTTAGTGTGGCAGCGGACTGGAGCTGCGTGGAAACGCTGATTGACTGCTGCATTCGAGGCGCGGCCGCATAGTTAGCATTGCCGGCCTGGTCGGCGCTGATGGTGCAGGTGCCAACGGCGTTGAAGGTCACGGTGCCGGTGCTGATCGTACACACAGCGCCCGACGCGCTGTCGATGGAGAAAACGACGGCATTGCCCGAGCCGCCGCCACTGGCCGTCGGTGTGTAGGTGCCGCCCACCGCCGGCGATTGCGGTGCGGACGAGGTGAAGCTGATCGTTTGGTTGGCATTGACATAGGCAAAGCGATCACCGGCGACGACGGCGCTCGTCTGACCGCCGACCGTCACCGTCACATCCACTGGGCTGGTATCGGCCGCGGCCTTGGCCGGCGCCGTGACCGTCAGGCTGGTTGCGGACGCCGCCGTGACGGTCGCAGCCGCCGAGCCGAACGTCACAATATTGTTGGCAGGCGTGGTGGCGAAACCCGAACCGCTGATCGTGACCGTGTCGCCACCCAAAACGGATCCCTGCGCCGGCGAGATGGAAGAGACTGTAGGAGCGGGAGCTGCAGTAACCGTTATCTGTACATTGCCGCCCGGATCGGTAGATGCCGAGGTGTAAGTACTGTCCGCTGCGATGGCGGCGCTGATGACACAGGTTCCCGCGCCCTGCCCCGTGACGTAACGCCCCGAAAGCGAACAGACCCCTGAAATTACATTGAAAACGATCGCTCCTCCACCGAGATAGCCGGACGTGGTCAGATAGGCTGTCCCGCCGACGGTGATGCTCATCTGATCGGCGCTGAGCGAAATGATTTGGGGCGTCGTGCCTCCGCTGCCCGTGAGTACGCAAGTAACGCCCGGAGCCTCGCCAAAAGCGCCGGTGCAAGGCGGCAGGCCTGGCAAGGCTAGCGCAAGGGCGGGGCAGGCGCAAAGAGGAAGCCCAAGGCCAGCAGCAAATTTGCCGCTGCGAATGCGCGAAAGGCACGCGCCGACATCCTGTTGCGACCGAAATGATTCCACGCCGCCGCCATTGCGTCCCCCATCGCTTGCCCCGACGCAAATCACGGGCGCAGAAGCCCTTATTTTGGTTATGCGATTCGGCTGGTATGGGCAATGCGCCTTCCAAGGACGATTGCGAGAATGCGGTGATTATCGTCAGACTGAGGATTTTCAGACACGCAACTGAACGGCCGTTGACCAGCAATGAGCGAACGAACGCGGTCTCGCATTCGGCGAAAGCGCAATGTCGGTAGGTGGCCCAAAACGGATGCGCCAGAGAAACGTTCACGCAACGCGACAGCGACCACCCCCTACCCCCCAAACAACGCGCTCAACAAATCGCCCAGCCCGCCGCCCTTGCCCGCCTTGCCGCCCCTGCCGCCGTCGCCGGCCAGCGGGTCACCCGCGCCATCTCCGCTCTGCACCCTTGCCGCCAGCGCCCTAGGATCGAAATTGGCCTCGACCGGCGCCTGATCATCCTTGCCGTGATCGATCTTGTCCCACTCGCCGCGCAGCGCCTGGGCCACCCGCTTCTCGTGGCCGTAGATGTCGGGGAAACTCCGCAAGGCGCCCGTTCCGTCGACCCAGGCGGTGAAATACGCCACGTGGATGGGGATCCGCTTGTCGATGGCGACCTCGTTGTTCAGCGGCCCCGACCGGTCCAGTTCGGCGATCTTGTCCGCATCCCACCCTTTGTCCTCAAGCAGTATCATTTCGGCGAGCCCCATCGGGTTGCGCACCCTGAGGCAGCCGTGGCTGAGCGTGCGCACCGCCGCCTTGAACATGTATTTGTCCGGCGTGTCGTGCATGTAGATCGTGTGCTGGCTGGGGAACGAGAACTTGACGTGGCCGAGCACGCTGCGTGGGCCCGGCGGCTGCACGAAGTCGTATTGCTTGATATCGGCGTTCGCCCAGTCAACGCCGTGCCAATCGACCGTCTCGCCGTCCTTTTGCACCTCGATGCCGAACGCGCTCATCACCCGCGTGTGCTTGATCAGCCCCGGCCACAGCTCGTTGACCTTGATGCTGTCGGGCACCCGCCAGAGCGGCCGCAGCACCACATATTTCAGCGGCCGCGAGAACACCGCGCTCTGCTTGTCGAGCATCCCGACCACGATCTTCTCGGCCCGGACGATCTCGCCGTCCTTGTAGACGTATTGCATGAATTCGGGGATGTTGTTGAACACATACATGCCCTTGTTCGGTTCGCCGGTCTGGGTGCCCATGTCGTCGGGCAGCCAGCGCCACATCTCCATGTTGGCGCGAAGGTGCTCGGCCAGCTTGCTCAGCTTGCCGGGCCGCGAGGATTTGGCGATCTCCTCGACATAAAGCTGGCGCAGGGCTTCGAACTGCTCGTGCCTGGGGTTGAGGTCCACCAGATAGGCGCCGGCATCGGGCGCGGCTGCCAAGCCCTCCAGCACCGATTTCGGCTCGATCCATTGCGGCCGGTGATCGAGATTGGGCGACAGCATGGTGATCGGATCGGCGATCCGGCCGCCGCGCGCTTGTCGCGCATAGGTGAGGGCTGCGACCGACAGTTGCAGTTCGGCGGCGGCCTGCTGCTCTGGCGACCCGAGCGCCACCCCGTCCGCCGGCAGCGTGAAGTCGGCGGCTGACAATCCGTAGACGTCGGCGCCGCGAATGGCCGCCGTCAGCGTCTTGGTCTTGGGCGCCCAGCCGTCGCCGGACAGCCACAAGGGGTCGTAGTTGCGCGCGCCGTAGAAGGTATCGAGCGCGGCGCGGTCCTTGCGCTCGGGTTCGCTGACAGGCTCGGGAAGCGCCGAAATCGCGGCCGCCAGCTTGATGGCGAAGGGGCTGAGCGCGAGCACAGCCGGAGCGGCGATCGCGGAGGAGGGTGCAGCGGGCCGTGCGGGATCGTCGGCCAAGGCCGGACCGGCGGCAAGAGTGGCGGCGGCCAGGACGAACCTGACCAGCATGTGGTTTGTCATCGCGGTCCCGTCCCCTATCCCAGTCAAATCAAAGACCCATCAGCCGAGCGCACAGGCTCCAATGTGCCAGCGCATTTGCGGCAAAAGTGCCGCACGCCCCCGAATCGCACGCTCCAAAGCGTCCGGGAACCAGGCGGCCAAGTCCAGCGATGCACCCGTCTTGTCCACCAAAACCACCGGCTGCGCCGCCCCCGAATCCGGCTATGATGGGGACATGATGTTCATGTTCAGGGGCGCCGTTGTAGCCGCAAAGCCTCGAGGCTCGCACTGAACATGAACAGCGTGTCCCCGTTGGCGCCGGTCCAACGGGGACACGATGTTCATCTTCGTTCGCACCGTCTTCTACACGCATGACTCGTTCCGCCACCCCGAAGTTGACCATCATGTCCCCATCTGACTTTGACGCCGAGCCGTTCCTGCCCGGGCTCGAATACGACCCGGAGGCGATGGTGGTCGACCTCGCGGGCTTCGAAGGGCCGCTCGACCTCATGCTGGCGCTGGCCCGCACCCACAAGCTCGACCTGAAGCAGCTCTCCATGCGCGCGCTGGCCGACCAATACTTCGCCTTCATCGATCGGGCCCAGCCCTTGCGGCTGGAAGCGGCGGCGGACTATCTGGTGATGGCGGCGTGGCTGACCTACCTGAAGTCGCGGCTGCTGCTGCCCAAGGAACCCGGCGAAGAGGGCCCGAGCGGCGAGGAACTGGCGGCGATGCTGGCATTCCGGCTGCAACGGCTCGGCGCCATGCGCGAGGCGGCGGCGCGGCTGATGGCGCGCGACCGGCTCGGCCAGTCGGTGTTTGGCCGTGGCGCGCCCGAGCCCTTGCGGATCGTCCGGCACGAGACCTACGCGGTCAGCATGTACGATTTGCTTCGCGCCTATGCCGACCAGCGTAAGCGCACGGTGCATAGCCACCATGTCGTTGCCCGCCGGCAGGTCTGGTCGATCAAGGAGGCGCGGACGCGGCTGGAGCGGCTGTTCGGGGCGCTTCCCGATTGGGCGGCGCTGGATGGTTTGATCGCCCAGTTCGCCAGCCGGGCCGAGGATTTCCGGACCGTGACGGCGAGTTCGCTCGGCGCGGTGCTGGAGCTCGCTCGCGAGGGACGGTTGGAATTACAGCAAGCCGAGCCCTATGCCAGGTTGTATTTGCGCGCAAAGCCGCTGTTGAGGATGGTCGATGGCAGCCAATCTTGACCGTAGGCTGCGTCGCGGCCAAGGATATGCGCCGCTTCCGCCATCCGGGACCGATGCCGTGCCACAGCTTGCCAAAGCCATGTCCGACCCCCAGCCCGACAGCGCGGACGCCTCGCTGCGCATCCTCGAGGCGCTGCTGTTCGCGGCCTCCGAGCCGCTCGATGCCCGCCAGCTCGCGGCCGAATTGCCCGCCGGCGCCGACGTGCAGGTGCTGCTGGCGCGGCTGAAGGACGACTATGCGGCGGGCGGCGTGCAGCTGGTGCAAGTCGCGGGCAAATGGACCTTCCGCACCGCGCCGGACCTCGGCTACCTGCTGGAGAAAAGGGCCGAGACCGAGAAGCGGCTGTCGCGGGCCGCCCTGGAGACGCTGGCGATCGTCGCCTACCACCAGCCGGTCACGCGCGCCGAGATCGAGGCGATCCGGGGCGTTGCCACCTCCAAGGGCACGCTGGATGTGCTGATGGAGACTAGCTGGGTGCGGTTGCGCGGCCGCCGCCGGGCGCCGGGCCGGCCCGTCACCTATGGCACCAGTGAGGCCTTCCTCAAGCATTTCGGGCTGGACAGCCTCGCCGATCTGCCTGGCGGGGCCGAGTTGAAGGCGGCGGGGCTGCTGGATTCATCGCTTCCCCCGGGCTTCAAGCTGCCCGATCCCACCGTGCTGGCATCCCTGACACCCGACGAGTTGCCGCTTGAGGAGGCCGAGCCCGGCACCACCGAGGCGCCCGACGCCGATCCGACCGCCAGCGGCGACTAACCTCGACGCTCACCAATTAGGCAACTTCAGTCCGGTTGCCCTTGCGCGGGTGGCCCGGCTCTGCGAAACGTGCTAGTCATCATCGTCAAACACCGCAGCCGGGCGCGCCGCGTTATCCGGGGCGCGAAGTCTGCCGAGCTAGGAGTAGCGCCATGGGTTCGTTCAGCATCTGGCATTGGATATTGTTCTTCGGCATCGCCGCCATCCTGTTCGGCGGTGGCGGCAAGATCTCCTCGATCATGGGCGACGTCGCCAAGGGCATCAAGAGCTTCAAGAAGGGCATGGCCGAGGACGACGACAAGCCGGTCGCGGTCGAGACGCCAAAGGCCATCGATCGCGAGAAGGTCTAGGCTGGCCCCGTAGGTCTGACGGCCTGCGCCCGGTGCAGCCGCGTGCGCCCACAGGATTTCCATGTTCGATATAAGCTGGTGGCATCTCTTTCTGTTCGCGATCACCGCCATCATCCTCATTCCATCCAAGGACTTGCCCAAGGTGCTGCGCACGCTTGGCCGCTATGTCGGCGATGCGCGTCGGATGGCTGGCGATTTCCGCCGCCAGGTCGATGACGCCCTTCGCGAGACCGAGCTTGCCGACATCAAGGACGGCCTCACCAAGGACATGGCCGATATTGAAAAGACCGCCTCGCTGACCGAGGAGGGGCGCAAGCTCAATTCGGCGTTCAACCTGCCAGCCACGCCGCCAGCGGCAGCGGGCCAGATGATCCCCTCCGTCGCCACCGAGCTGCCGGTGGCTGAACTTGACGCAGCCGCCCATGGCAGTGGTGCCAGTGTCCCGATGCCGGTGCTGACGGTTCCCGAGCCAGCTGAGGCGACCCTCGCGGCGGCTCCGAACGGCCATAACGGCATTGGCCTGGAAACACGGCCCGCCGACGGCATCGAAATCGTGCGCGCCGGGCGAGGCTCGGTCGCCACCCGCGCGGCGGCGGCCAAACGGCCGGCCAGCCCGGAAAACGGGACCTGATCGCGTGGCCCAGGATTCATCCAATCTGCCAACCAAGGGCGGCGAGCCGCCACGGCGCGAGGGCGAGGACGAGATCGAAGCGTCGCGCGCGCCGCTGCTCGACCATCTGGCCGAACTCCGCCGCCGCGTGGTCACCGCCTGCGCCGCGATCCTGGTCGCCTTCATCGTCTGCTTCTATTTTGCCGGGCACATCTACAATGTGCTGCTTCAGCCTTACCAGGAAGCCGCGACCAACCAGACGATCTTCGATACGCTCTACCGCTTCATCGATCCTGGCCATGCCGCGAAGGCCGCGCCCGACACCACCATCGGCCTGATCTACACCGCGCCGCAGGAATTCTTCTTCACCAAGATGAAGGTCGCGCTGTTCGGCGCGCTGTTCCTGGCGTTTCCGATCGTCGCGGGCCAGCTCTACATGTTCGTGGCACCCGGCCTCTACAAGAACGAGCGGGGCGCCTTCCTGCCCTATCTCGTTGCCACGCCGATCCTGTTCCTGATGGGCGCGGGTGTCGTCTATTTCGTCGCCATGCCGTTGGCCATGAAGTTCTTCCTGTCGATGCAGCAGACCGGCGGCGATGGACAGGTGGCGATCACGCTCACCGCCAAGGTCAGTGAATATCTCGGGCTGATCATGACGCTGATCATCGGCTTCGGCATCATGTTCCAGCTGCCGGTGATCCTGACTTTGCTGGCACGCGCCGGCGTGGTCACGGCCGGTCTTTTGCGCCGGCAGTGGCGCTATGCCTATGTCGGCATCGCGGGGCTCGCCGCCGTGCTGGCGCCGCCCGACCCCTTGAGCATGATCGGCATGGCGCTGCCAACCGTGCTGCTCTATGAGGGCTCGATCCAGGCGGTGAAGTGGGTCGAGACGCGGCGCGCCGCGGAACTGGCCAAGCGGGAAGCCGCGGGCTCCTAATCTTGCTAAAGCCACAACCTCATCCTGAGGAGCGAGCAAGGCGAGCGTCTCGAAGGAGGCGTTGGGTTGCGCGGTCCGTCCCACACCCGTCCTTCGAGACGGCCCAAAGACGGGCCTCCTCAGGATGAGGTGGGCGGGTGTGGATAGGTGGTTGCGGCCCACATCCCGCTCAGATACGCCGACTCCATGAAAATCCTTTGCGGCATCGATTTCGGCACCTCCAACTCAACCGTCGCCATCGTCAGGACAGATGACATCGCGCTGGTCCCCATCGAGGACGCCGCGACCACCATTCCGAGCGCCATATTCTATCCGGCCGAGGGTGAGGCCCCGCTCTATGGCCGTGCCGCCGTCCGCGCCTACACACTGCGCGAGCAGGGCCGCCTGATGCGGTCGCTGAAATCGATCCTCGGCTCCGACCTCATCGCCGAGCGCACGCCGGTCGGCGGCCGCAGCCAGACCTTCGAGGGCATCCTGGTCGGTTTCCTCAAGCACCTGAAGGCCAAGGCCGAGGCCTTCGCGGGCGGGCGCATCGACGACGTGGTGATGGGCCGGCCTGTGCACTTCGTCGATGGCAACGACGCGGTCGACGCGCGGGCCGAGGCCAAACTCGGCGACATCGCGCGGGCGGCCGGTTTCCAATCTGTCGCCTTCCAGTTCGAACCCATCGCCGCCGCGCTGTCGTTCGAGCACACGGCGAGCCAGCGCGAACTCGCCTTCATCGCCGACATCGGCGGCGGCACGGCGGACTTCTCCGTAGTCGAGGTGGGGCCGGACCGGCGCGGCAAGGCCGAGCGCGCCAACGACATTCTCGCCAATGACGGCATCCGGGTCGGCGGCACCAATCTCGACATGCGCCTCAGCCTGGCGGCCGTGATGCCGCATCTGGGTTCGCGATCAAGGACGGTTCTCGGCCATGATTTGCCGCGCTGGCCGTTCGTCGATCTTGCCACCTGGCATTCAATCCACACCATCGGCACGCCCAAGAAGCGCCTACTGTTGAAGCAGATCCTCGACGATTGCGCGCCGCCCGTGCTGTTCGCGCGCTACATGGACGTCGTCAAGCGCCAGACCGGGCACCTGATCGCGGGCCACGTCGAGCAGGCCAAGATCGCGCTGACCGCCGGGGCCGAGACCGAGATCGATCTGCGGGCCGAGGCGTCCATTCCAGCCATCAAGACCAGCGCGTCTGAATTCGAGGCGTGCATCACCCACGAGCTGGAGCGGCTGCACCTGACCGTGGCGGCGACATTGGCCGCTTCCGGCAAGCACGCCCAGGACATCACCGCGCTGTTTCTCACCGGCGGCACTTCGGCGGTTCCGGCGGTGCGGCGCGTGCTGACCGAAATGCTGCCCGAGGCCAGGATTGTCGAGGGCGATCTGTTCAACAGTGTCGGGTTTGGCCTCGCGCTGGAGGCCAGGCGGCGCTGGGGACATGATGGTCCTGCGCGGCCCATCGCCCGCCGCTAGGGCGGCGCATTGGTCTGGCCGGGCGCGGGGAGCGGATGTATCCTGGCTGCTCCCTACCCCAAGGATGAACCCAGTGCCGAACCAAAATCTGACCATCGATCCCCAGCACCTCTGGGACGCCATCATGGCGACCGCCAAGTTTGGCGCAACTCCCAAGGGCGGCATCAAACGCCTCACCCTGTCGGACGACGACAAGCGGGTGCGCGACTGGTTCAAGGCGGCGTGCGAGGAGTTGGGCTGCACGGTCAGTGTCGATGCGGTCGGCAACATGTTTGCGGTGCGGCCCGGCAAGCGCGCAGACCTTCTTCCCATTGCGCTCGGCTCGCATCTCGACACCCAGCCGACTGGCGGCAAGTTCGACGGCGTGCTGGGGGTGCTAGGCGCGTTGGAAGCTCTGCGTACTTTGGTTGCCACCGGCTACGAGACGACGGCACCCATCATGCTGGTCAACTGGACCAACGAGGAGGGCTCGCGTTTCGCCCCCGCCATGCTGTGCTCGGGCGTCTATGCCGGCGTGTTCACTCCGGACTACGCCTATTCCCGCGAGGACCGCGACGGCGTGAAACTGGGCGACGAACTGGCGCGGATTGGCTATCGCGGAACGGATCCGGTGGGCTCGCAGAAATTCCAGGCAATGTTCGAGTTGCATATCGAGCAGGGACCGATCCTGGAGGCCGAGGGCAAGGAGATCGGCGTCGTCACTGGCGTGCAGGGAATGCGCTGGTACGAAGTGACGGTGCGCGGGCAGGAGGCCCACACCGGCGCGACGCCGATGAAATTGCGCCGGAACGCGCTATTAGGTGCGTCACGGATGATCGCGGCCATCGACAAGGTGGGCATGGATCATCTGCCGGGGGTGGCCAGCGTCGGCCTCATCGAGAACCGCCCCAACAGCCGCAACGTCGTTCCCGGAGAGGTATTTTTCACCGTCGATCTGCGGCACCCGGATGAAACCGTGTTGGACAAGATGGAGACTGCCTTCCGTGCGGCGCTGCCGGAGTGCGCGGCGGGCCAGTCGTTGGAGTTCGAGGAGAAGCGGATATGGAATTCGCCAGCCGTGAAGTTCCACCCCGATCTGATTGACTGCGTGCGCAAGGGCGCAGCCAAGGCCGGCTACTCCACGCGCGAGATGGCCTCGGGCGCCGGGCATGATGCGGCCTATATCGCCCGGGTGGCGCCGACGACGATGGTCTTCGTGCCGTGCCTCGGTGGGTTGTCGCATAACGAAGCAGAATCGACCACGTTCGAGGAATGCGGACGTGGCGCGCAGGTGCTGCTCAATGCCGTGCTCGAATACGACCGGACACTGTGAGGGCCGTTCGCACACGGCCGCCCCTAAGCCGCCTCGAAACTCTCTGCCCGCGCCAGCGACCACGGTATCTGGAACCGCTGATCGTTGGTGCCGGCCACAAGCTCCCCGGACCTTAGGACCGGATACAATTCAGCGAATGTCTTGACCGTGCTGGGCGACACCCGCCTTGAAATGTGGCGCGGCGTGAAGCCGCCCGGATGATCGAGCCCGGCCGCGGCCACCACCTCGGCCAGCGAGGCCATCGTCGCGCGGTGGAAATTGGCGACCCGCTGCGCCTTGTCGGCGACCACCAACCCGCGCTGCCGGCTCGCATCCTGCGTCGCCACGCCGACGGGGCAGCGGTCGGTGTGACAGCTCTGCGACTGGATGCAGCCGATCGCAAACATGAAGCCGCGTGCCGCATTGCACCAGTCCGCCCCCAGAGCAAAGGCACGCGCCATGTCGAACGCCGTGACGATCTTGCCCGCCGCGCCGATCCGGATGCGCTCGCGCAGCCCGCAGCCGATCAGCGCGTTGTGGACAAAGTTCAAGCCGTCGCGCATCGGCATCCCGATATGATCGATGAATTCCTGGGGCGCGGCGCCGGTGCCGCCCTCCTTGCCGTCCACGACGATGAAGTCGGGTGTCAGCCCCGTCGCCAACATCGCCTTGCAGATGGCCAGGAACTCATGCGGCTGGCCGATGCAGAGCTTGAATCCGGCTGGCTTGCCGCCGGACAGCTGTCGCATCCGGTCGATGAATTGCACCAGTTCGATGGGCGTCCCGAAGGCCGAATGGCGCGAAGGCGAAATGCAATCCTTGCCCTGGGGCACGCCGCGAATGCGCGCGATCTCCGCGCTGACCTTGGCGGCCGGCAGCACGCCGCCGTGGCCGGGCTTGGCGCCCTGGCTGAGTTTCAGCTCGACCATCTTCACCTGCTCGAGGCCCGCCGTCTCGGCGAAGCGTTCGGATGAAAACGTGCCGTCCTCGTTGCGGCAGCCGAAATAGCCCGAGCCGACCTCCCAAACGATATCGCCACCACCAGCCTGGTGATAAGGGCTGAGGCCGCCTTCGCCGGTGTCTTGGGCAAAGCCGCCCGCCTTGGCGCCGGCGCTGAGAGCCCGGATCGCGTTGGCGCTGAGCGCCCCGAAGCTCATGGCCGAGATGTTGTAGACGGAGGCCTCATAGGGCCGAGTGCAGCCGGGTCCGCCGATGGAAACGCGGAACCCGCCTCTTGCGACGGGGTGCGGCGCAACCGAATGGCTCAGCCATTCGAAATTGTCGGCGTAGACATCGGATTGAGTGCCGAAGGGCCGCTTGTCGAGCACCATCTTGGCGCGCTGATAGACAATGGCACGGGTATCGCGGCTGAACGGTGCGCCATCGGTCTCGCTCTCGAACAGATACTGCCGCAGCTCGGGACGTATTTCCTCGACCAGGAAGCGCAGGTGGGCGGCGATCGGATAATTGCGCAAGATCGAGTGGCGGGTCTGAGCCAGGTCGCGAATGCCAAGCATCGCGAAGCCCGCGCACAGGGCCAGTGCAGCGATCAGTCCGCCGGTGAAATGCTGTGCCATGACCATTTCGCCGGACAGGAGGCCGGTCATGACCAGCGCCAGGGTCAGCAGGATGTAGCGCGGGGTAAAGGGCAGGCCGAGCAGCTTCATCGGGGTAGTCCTCTGCGACCTCTATCCGCCTCACGGCTCGGCATGGCCGATCAGCCGCCTGACCCCCGGCATCCGGGCCTGGAACCTTACTTCGAGATCCTGAACCGCTTCATGAACGTCTTGCACGGTGCCCGCCGGGCTGGCGTGGCAATGCATGATGACCAGCAGACCCAATGGCGTGTCGCGGGCGCGGACGTCGTGGATGTCGCTCAGGCGCCCATCGCCCGTGGCCAATTCCATCAGTACGGCGGCGATGCGCGCCCGCTCCGCTTCTGGCACATCGGCGCCCGCCACCGCCTGCACCAGCATCGGCTCGATGTGGCTTTCCACCTCGACACCCTCGCCCAACTCGGCAACGATGGCATCCTCCAAGCGGCTGGCGACAGCATGGGCCTCGCCAAGCGCCATCGCCCCGTCGACCTCAAGATCAAGACTGACGGCAAGCTTGTTGGCCAGGCGCTGGACGGTGACATGATGCACCGCCAACCCCTGGCGCGAGGCGACCAGCTGTACCTTGTCGAACGCCGTCTCGTCATCGAGTTCGACCGGCTGCAGCGAAAGGGAAATGTCAGCCTGCGGCAATTCAAGGCGCAAGGCGGCGGTGAGTTCGTCCTTGACCTTGGTGGCCCGGTCGAAGGGCAATGTGCGTGGGACCACCACTTGCGCGTCCACGAACAACGTCGCGCCCGATGGCCGGGCTCGCACACGCTCCAGGCGCAGCACTCCCCGGGTTGCGCGCCCCGCGGCCTCGATCCGCTCCAAGACGCCGGCGGGAGCCGCGTCCATCAGCGTATCGATGGTGCGGCCGCCCAGCCGCCAGCCCGCCAGCCCGATGAAGCCAGCAACCAGCAGCGCGGCCACCGCATCGGCCCAGGACTGGCCGAGAGCCACAAGCGCCAGGCCAAACAGCACGGCGATGGAACTCACCATGTCGGAACTGAAATGCAGCGCATCGGCCTCGAGTGCGGCGCTCGAGGTGCGTTCGGCAACGGCCTGCAATGACCGGGCACGGAAGAAATCGACGGCGATCGAGGCCAGGATCAGCACGAACGCCCACCACGTCACCGCCACCGCCGCCTCGTGCCCGGCGAGCCGCCGGAGGGCTTCGACCACCACGCCGATGGCGGTGACGAACAAGAGGCCAGTCTCTATGAGCGCCGCCACGCTTTCTATCTTGGCGTGGCCGTAGTGGTGACGGCTGTCGGCCGGCCGCTCGGAAATGCGGATGGCGCCGTAGGTGATAGCGGTCGCGCCAAGGTCGAGCAGGCTGTGGGCTGCCTCAGAGAGCAGCCCGAGGCTGCCCGTGGCAAGGCCCGCGGCCAGCTTGGCGACCGTCAACCCGGCGCTGGCGGCGACCGACCAGGCAGCGGCCGAGCGCTTCTCGGCGTTGGTGGTTTCGCCGGGCGGCAAGGGCAAGGTCATGGCATCAACCGCCGCAGGGTCTCCAGGGTCGAATTGTCGATCCGGCCGTCAACCAGGCTCGGCCGCCAGCCAGTGACGCTGGAAGGCGCTGACGACCTGTTCGGTGCCAGCGTCGTATTCGCCAGTCTGTGCCAGGCCGTAGCCGAATGCCGCCAGCTTTTGCTGCAAGGCCGCGACCTTGCCGTCCGGCAACGCCGGCTCAAGCACCGCGCCGTCTTCAGGTGTCGCTGGCTCTGCCCAAAGACCAAATCCTTCGCGGGCCAGCCGGCGCCAGTCAAACTGCTCGCCGGGGTCCTGCTTGCGATCAGGCGCGACATCCGAGTGGGCGAGGAGGTGACCGGGCGGAATCGCATGGCGCTTGTAAATGCCATTCAGCAGGCGGAGGAGCGCCCGCATCTGTGGCTCCGGGAAATCGAGATAGCCGTGGACATGGCCAGGGTTGACCAGCTCGATGCCGATCGAGCGCGAATTGATGTCGGTCTCGCCATGCCAGCTCGAAACGCCGGCGTGCCAGGCGCGGAGCTCCTCCGAGACCAGCCGGATCGCGCCACCCTCGCGGTCGATGAGATAGTGGCTGGAGACCTTGGCCGAGGAATCGCAGAGGCGCTCGAGGGCAGCTTCGGCCGACTTCATGCCTGTGTAGTGGATGATGACCATGTCGGGAGTGACACCGCCCCGGCGCGCATTCCAGTTGGGTGACGGGCGCTCGATCAGCCGGAGGCTCATATGACCTCGGCCGCCGGAATTGGATCGGGCCGTCTGCGTCCTTCACGGATCGTGATTATCAGTACGCCGCCCAAAGTCAACGCGCCGCCGACGATCATGCGCCAAGTCAGTGCGTCGCCGAACCACAAGACGCCCGACAGAACCCCGATCACCGGCGCCAGCAGCAAAAACGGAGCCATCTGCGGGATGGGGTAGCGGTTGAGAAGCCAAAAAAAGCCGGTGTGGCCGATCAGCGTTGCGCCGACCACGATCATAAACATGGAGCCCCAGGCCCACCAACTGGCATGTGCAATCGTGGTAACGGGATTGGCCTCGAATGCCAGTGAAGCCGCCAGCATGGGCGGAAATGTTGCCAGCGATACCCAGGCTTGGGTTCCGTAGGCGCCAACGCCACTCACCCTGCGCATGAAAATGGCGGCGATGGCCCAGAACAATGCCGAAACCGCCGTCAATATCAACGCGAGAGAATCCCCCAGCATCCGCGGATCGAAGCCCATCAAGGCGACGCCGCCAAACGACAATATCAGCGCCGTGCCCCGCCAAGGACCGATCCGGTCGCCCAGGAATATCGCCGAAAGCAGCGTCGCGAAGGGCGCACCGAGATTGCTCGCCACAGCCAGCGGCGCGACGTCCCGTGCCAGCCCCAGGCCGATGAAGCCGGTGCCAAACGACAGCGGTCCGATCAACAGGCAGGCGGTGATCAGGTTGCGCATCTGGCCCGGATGCCAGCGCAGAAACGGAAACGCGACCGTGAACAACAACCCAAAGCGCAGCGCCGTCAGGAGCAGCGGGTGGAACTCATCGACCGCCGATTTGCTGGCGATCCAGTTGATCCCCCAGATGGTCTGGATCAGGATCAACAGCCCGAGATGCGCCGGCTCGAAGCGAGGAGCGTTGGTGACGGACGGTGCGGCAAGGCTCATCAGGAGCCGCGCTCCTGCAGGATCTGCTCGTAAGCGGCGTTGATGGCGGCCGCCTTGTCGGTGGCGATCTTGATGAACTCGGTCGGCATTCCGCGGGCGATAGCCTTGTCCGGGTGATTTTCCTGCAGCAATTTGCGATAGCGTGCCTTGGTCGCTTCGAGGGTCGCCGTGCGGGACAGCCCGAGAACCGTGTAGGGATCGGTTTTATCCGCCGGCACGAAACGGGCGCGGGTGGCGCGGAACTCGGCCAGCGAAAAGCCGAAGCGGTCGGCGACCGCGCGCAGGAACTCGTCCTCCTTGGGGTGCAACACCCCGTCCGCGGCGGCAATATGGAACAGTCCCTCGAGCACGTCCTGCAGCAGTTGCCGGTTGTCATGGAACATATCGGCGAGCTGCTCGGCATAGGCTTCGTAGCCGGCGACATCCTGCTTGGCCAAATCGAAGATGCGGGCCACGTTGTGCATCTCGCCGGCCGGAACGCGGAATACCTCCTTGAACGCCTCGACCTCATCGGGCGTCACCACACCGTCGGCCTTGGCCATCTTGGCGCCAAGCGCTATGACACCGACCGTGAAGGCGACCGAAGCGTCTGGAGCCGGTTCGTGGCCGGCGCGCCGGTCGACGCCAAAATGTCCAGCGAACCCGCCCAGCAGAGCGCCAATTGGCCCTCCCAAGGCAAATCCCGCCGCCGCACCCGCCAGTTTTCCCCAAATCGACATGGCGCAACCATACTTAATTTCAGTGGCCGCCGCCACCGCCGCCTTCGGCCGCGCGCAGGGGCCCGCTTGCATTCGGCTCCGGCTATAATATGGATAGCCGCCAAGTAAGTTCATGCAAGAGGCGCAGACCGCTCGGCCCTTGCGGACAGCTCGCTGTCCGCCGCGCGATCTTCGACCCGTGCCAACCCTCAACTCCACGAACGGAAGCGAACAGAACCATGCGCGTTTACTACGACCGCGACGCCGACCTCAACCTGATCAAAGGCAAGAAGGTCGCCATCATCGGCTATGGCAGCCAGGGCCACGCCCACGCGTTGAACCTGAAGGATTCGGGTGTCAAGGACTTGGTTGTGGCGCTGCGCAAGGGTTCGGCAGGCGTGAAGAAGGCCGAGGGCGAGAAGCTGAAGGTAATGGAGGTCAAGGCGGCGGCGAAGTGGGCCGACGTCATGATGATGCTGACGCCCGACGAGCTGCAAGGCGATATCTACCGCACGGACTTGCATGAGAACATGCAACAGGGCGCGGCTCTGTTCTTCGCTCACGGCCTCAACATACATTTCAGCCTGATCGAGCCGCGCAAGGACCTCGATATCCTCATGGTCGCCCCGAAGGGCCCCGGCCACACGGTGCGCTCGGAATACCAAAAAGGCGGCGGTGTGCCCTGCCTGATGGCCATCCACCAGAACGCCTCGGGCAACGGTCACGATTTGTGCCTCTCTTATGCCAGCGGCATCGGTGGCGGCCGGGCCGGCATCATCGAGACCAATTTCCGCGAAGAATGCGAGACCGATCTGTTCGGAGAGCAGGTCGTGCTCTGCGGCGGCCTGGTCGAGTTGATCCGCGCCGGCTACGAGACGCTGGTGGAAGCGGGCTACGCCCCCGAAATGGCCTATTTCGAGTGCCTGCACGAGGTCAAGTTGATCGTCGACCTGATCTACGAGGGCGGCATCGCCAACATGAACTATTCGATCTCCAACACGGCCGAATATGGTGAGTACGTCACCGGCCCCCGGATCGTGACCGAGGCGACCAAGCAGGAGATGAAGAAGGTTCTGGCCGACATTCAATCGGGCCGCTTCGCGCGCGACTGGATGCTGGAGAACAAGGTCAATCAGACGTCGTTCAAGGCGATGCGGGCGGCCTCGGCGGGCCATCCGATCGAGGAAGTCGGCACCAAGCTGCGCGCCATGATGCCGTGGATCGGCAAGAACAAGCTAGTGGACAAGGCGCGAAATTAGGGCCGAATTATCGGGGCGGGTTCGACCGCCCCGAAACTATTGCAACCTGGAGCTGAGCCATGAACGTCAAGGAGGCCATTGCTACTGCGCGCGACCACTTTGTTGAAGCTTTCGCGGACTTTGAAAAGCAAAAGCCCAGTTTGGAGGAAGTCTGGTTCGACGATACTTCTGGGCTCTGGCATGTAACCTTTGGCCTGCAACGCCAAGGCACGAAGAGCTTCATTGACCCGCTCGCAGCTCTCAGCTCCACGACGATCTACAAGGTTGTCGAAATTTCGGACAGGGACGGCAAGCTCGTATCAATAAAGGTTCGGCAGCCTGAGCGAGTTTGAGATGCGTCGTGTGGCCATCGACACCAATATCCTGTTGTTGCTGGTGGTCGGATCGGTGGCACCCGAGTTTGTAGGGCAGCACAAGCGACTGAAGGCATACGATCTCGATGACTATCGGATTGTTATGTCATTCCTGGTTGGTATGGATACAGTCGTCACTACCCCCAACGTCGCGACGGAACTCGTCAATCTTGTGGGCCAAGGTGTCACCGAGCCAATTCGAACAAGACTGTTCGTCTATCTCCGCGATTGGCTACCCGCTCTGCCCGAGCGATATGTGGAGACTGCCCAAGCTGTCACCGTTCCAGAATTCGCGAGGCTTGGCCTAACCGACAGCGTCTGGCTTGCTGCCCTCAGTCCAGACACAGAGCTTCTTACCGACGACATTGATCTCTATCTGGCAGTCTTGCGCAGAGGACTCCAGGTGACAAACTTGAATCACATTCGCGAGAGCGGCGATTTCAGCTGAGATTGTTTTGCCTCCATAGTACGCAGCTCGCACTGCCATCTGATCCGTCCCAGGCGATGGCAAAGCTGCGCGTGATGATCCCTGGATCGGCAAGAACAAGCTGGTGGATAAGGCGCGGAACTAGGGCGAATTGGCACTCTTTGGCAGCGGGCCCGCAATCTGCTAGGATGCCAGCATGAGCGCAGTCGCCAAATCGCCGCCACCCAAAATGACTTCGGCTGAATTCCTGCTTTGGGCCGAGGTCCAGCCGGAAGGGCGCTATGAGCTGCATCATGGTGAGATCGTCACGATGCAGTCCGAACTCGTCCGCCACACGGTGGTCAAGGCGAATGTGTTTCGATGCCTTCAAGACGCCGTCCGTGCCCGCAAGTTACCGTGTTCGGTGTTCACGGACGGGGCAACGGTGGTCATCGATGATACCACCACCTATGGGCCGGACGCGGTCGTGCAGTGCGGCGGCACCGTGGACCTGGACGCCGTCACCGTCACCAATCCCACGATCATCGTCGAGGTATCCTCGCCCTCCTCGGTCAAGTATGACGTCGCGCTCAAGATGCCGGACTATTTCTCGCTGCCGTCGGTGGCCCATGTCTTGCTCGTCGATCCGGTGAAGAAGCGGATCATCAAGCATTCGCGCGGTGAGGCGCCCCAACTGCTGACGGAACTACTGACGGTGAGCGACACCCTGCGGCTCGATCCGCCTGGACTTGAGTTTGCTGTCGCCAATTGTTTCGCCGATACCTGACGCGTGTTGCCGATCATTTTGGCTGGTTCGATTTTGTTGCCAGTTCGTTAGTGCTCCAGTTGGGCCTGGTTGCTGGTTGGGTCACTCGACCTGTACCTGCTCCTCCGCACGCTCCTCACGCTGCTGCTTGATCTCCACACAGCGTACGCACAGTGCCTCCTGGTAGCGCCCGGCTCCCTTCACATATCCCTCAAGCGGCCAGGGCCGGCGCGACAGCGCGGCCAGCTGGCAGGCCTTCATCCGGCGGCAGCGGCTCGCCTTGCATTTGGCTGGCCGCTGGCATGACCGGCCCCCGCAGCGATAGTTGACCGCCAGTTCGTCGATGGGCTCGCCGCGTCTTTTCAGCTCAAGAGCCGCGCAAGTGACACAAGCACGCGGCTTGGGTTGGGAATGAGTTCTTCAACGTGATCCTTTTACATATGATGTCCTTCGACGCGAGCACAGCTTCGCACCCCGTCTGGCCGAGGCCAACGGGCTATGAAATGACGGGGACGCGGGCACCGGACGGCCGCGTTTTGCAGTCTAAAAGTGAGCAGCCTTCCGGCGCCCGCACCGCGGCGATCTTTGACTGGGGCGCGCTCTTCCGGGTGGGGCCCTGGGAACCCGAAGGTCCTTTGCTCCCACCACGTCCAACCGCTTCGGCACCTGTTTCGGTCCCCCTGTTGCCAGGGCCGAGACAAGGGGCACACCCACCGGCGCTCCGAGTGATCCGGGGGCGTCAGACCCCGAACCCTCCCGGCCACCACCGTCCCCTGCCACGCATCCGACGGTCGACACGTCCCGTCGCGGAAGGAGATGAACGGAAGTATAG
>Ga0209068_10000573_pt1 | contig 19849 bp, 18 predicted proteins | sample ColStrG_CSR_2012_FD_187200 | JGI IMG/M metagenome (GOLD analysis project Ga0209068, IMG submission 187200) | Freshwater sediment microbial communities in response to fracking from Pennsylvania, USA - Cold Stream Run_MetaG_CSR_2012 (SPAdes)... | ecosystem: Environmental > Aquatic > Freshwater >... | reverse complement strand
CGCCGAACGCGCGGGCGACATGCTCCACCAGCCGGGCGTCGGCATCCGCACCGGCCAGTCTGGGCACCGGGACCGGCACCACCAAAGACCCTGGGGGCAGGTCGGGCAGCCCGGCGAGCAGTGCCTGGACCAGCCCGACCGGTCCGGGGTAGGGGCGGCGGCCGGTGCCCACCAGCGCCAGGACGAGCACCGGTTCGCCACCGGCCTTGTCCGCGACACCGGCAGCGCTGTCCCGGGCGAGCGCGGCGGTGGCGACCACGGCCAGGCGTGGCGGGCGGCCGAGGGTGTCGCTGACCTGCCCTGGGGTCAGGCGCAGTCGACGAAAGCCGCCATGACGCAGCGCCTGCAGCGCCGTCAGCGGCCCGGCAGCGAGCAGGTCTGGACCGGGGCCGGCCCACATCTCGGACACGCTCACCGCGGCGACCGGCACGCCCTCGGAGTCCTCGAGCACCGCGGCGCCGCGGGCCCGCACCTCCTGCGCGAGCGCCGCCGGGACGGTCAGGGAGACTGGCAGGGGCGCCACGTCCAGGTCGGCACGGACCGGGAAGCCGCCGCCGGCGAGCAGGCCGGCCAGGCTCAGCTCGACCAGGTCCAGCGCCGCGCCGTCGACGTGCAGCGTCGGCAACGTCTGCGGGCCGGCCACCTGGGCGTCTGCGGTCACCTCACTCGCCAGAGGTGATCATCCCGGCACCCACGGTGCGGTTGGTCGCCTCGTCGATCAAGATGAACCCCCCGGTGGTCCGGTTGCGCGAGTACGGGTCGCACAGCAGCGGCTGGGTCGTGCGCAGCCGGACCCGGCCGATCTCGTTCAGGCCGAGGTGGGTGGCCTGGTCGTCGCGGTGCAAGGTGTTGACGTCCAGACGGTAGCGAAGGTCCTTGACCAGCGCGCGGGCGTTGCGGGTGGTGTGCTTGACCGCGAGCTTCTGGCCGGGCCGCAGCTGTGCTGCGGAGTCCATCCAGCAGACCATCGCCTCCACGTCCTGGGTCACCAGGGGCTGGTTGTGCGGGCGGCACAGCAGGTCGCCGCGGGAGATGTCGATGTTGTCCTCCAGACGCACCGTCACCGACATGGGCGGGTAGGCCTCGTCGACCGGGCCGTCCGCGGTGTCGATCGACGCGATCCGTGAGCTGAAGCCGGACGGAAGCGCCACGACCTCGTCGCCACGCTTGAGCACCCCGCCGGCCACCTGGCCCGCGTACCCGCGGTAGTCCGGGTGGGTCGAGGACATCGGCCGGATCACGTACTGGACGGGGAAGCGGACGTCGACCAGGTTGCGGTCGGAGGCCACGTGCACGTTCTCCAGGTGGTGCAGCAGCGAAGGCCCCTCGTACCAGGGGGTGTTCACGCTGCGGGTGACGATGTTGTCGCCGTTGAGCGCGGACACCGGGATGAAGGTGAGGTCGGAGATGTTCAGCTTGGTCGCGAAGGCGGTGAACTCGGCCCGGATCTGCTCGAAGACCTCCTCGGAGAAGTCCACCAGGTCCATCTTGTTGATGCACAGCACCAGGTGCGGGACCCGCAGGAGAGTGGTGAGGAAGGCGTGCCGGCGGCTCTGCTCGACCAGCCCGTTGCGCGCGTCCACCAAGATGATCGCCAGGTCGGCGGTCGACGCCCCGGTGACCATGTTCCGGGTGTACTGGATGTGCCCGGGGGTGTCGGCGATGATGAACTTGCGCTTGGGCGTGGCGAAGTACCGGTAGGCCACGTCGATCGTGATGCCCTGCTCGCGCTCGGCACGCAGCCCGTCGGTGAGCAGCGCAAGGTTGGTGTACTCGTCGCCACGCTCCCGCGAGGTGCGCTCCACCGACTCGAGCTGGTCGCTGAAAATGGCCTTGCTGTCATACAGCAGGCGCCCGATGAGCGTGCTCTTGCCGTCGTCGACCGAACCCGCGGTCGCAAATCGGAGCAGGTCCATCAGAAGTAGCCTTCCTTCTTGCGGTCTTCCATCGCGGCCTCGCTGACCTTGTCATCGCCGCGGGTGGCCCCGCGCTCGGTGATCCGGGTGGCCGCCACGTCCTGGATGATCTTGTCCACCGTGTCGGCGTCGGAGCGCACCGCCGCGGTGAGCGTCGCGTCGCCGACCGTGCGGTAGCGCACCTGCTCGACGAACACCTCCACCCCCTCACCGGGCTGGGAGAACTCGGTGACGGCCATCAGCATGCCGTCGCGGACGAAGACCTCGCGGTGGTGGGCGAAGTAGATCGAGGGCAGGGCGATGTTCTCGTGCCTGACGTACTGCCAGATGTCCAGCTCGGTCCAGTTGGACAGCGGGAAGACCCGGATGCTCTCGCCCCGGTGGACCCGGCCGTTGTACAGGCCCCAGATCTCCGGCCGCTGGTTCTTGGGGTCCCACTGGCCGAACTCGTCACGGAAAGAGAAGACCCGCTCCTTCGCTCGCGCCTTCTCCTCGTCGCGGCGGGCACCGCCGAACAGTGCGTCGAAACGGTACTTCTCGGCCGCCTCGAGGAGCACCGGGGTCTGGATGCGGTTGCGCGAGCCGTTGGGCTCCTCGCGGACCACGCCGCGGTCGATCGCATCCTGGACGGATGCGACGATCAGCTGCAGGCCGAGCTCGGCGGCCCGCAGGTCACGGTAGGCCAGCACCTCGGGAAAGTTGTGGCCGGTGTCCACGTGGAGCACCGGGAACGGGATGGCAGCGGGGTGGAAGGCCTTCTCGGCGAGCCTGAGCATGACGATCGAGTCCTTGCCCCCCGAGAACATCAGCGCTGGCCGCTCCATCTCGGCGACCACCTCACGCATGATGTGGATCGACTCGGCCTCCAGCGTCCGCAGCTGGGACAGGCTGTAGTCGGCACCGGGCGGGCCGGTGAACTCCGCCGGCGTCACGCCGGCACCCCGCTGCTCATGTCATGCCCTTCGGTTCGTGCGATCGAAGCCAGCTCGGTCAGGATGGTCTGCGCCAGCTCGCGGCGGCAGACCAGCAGGTCGGGCAGCAGGACGTCGGCCTGGTTGTAGACCAGGGCCGACCCGTCGATGCGGGACGCGTGCAGGCCTGCGGCCAGCGCGACCGCCACCGGCGCGGCCGAGTCCCACTCGTACTGTCCCCCAGCGTGCACGTACAGGTCCACCTCGCCGCGTACCACTGCGGCCACCTTGTACCCGGCCGAGCCCATCGGGACCGGGTCGAGCCCCAGCCGGCCGGTCAGCGCCTGGGCCACGGCCGGGGGGCGGGTACGGCTGACCGCCATGCGCAGCGCCCCGGCGCCGGGCCGGCGGGCCGGGACCACCGGGGCCGGTTCGGTGCACAGAACCGTGTCGATGCCGGGCAGGGCCACCGCTGCGGCCACCAGGCTGCCGCCCTCCCACAGGGCCACGTGCACGGCCCAGTCGCTGCGGCCCTCGGCGAACTCCCTCGTGCCGTCCAGCGGGTCGATGATCCACACCCGGGACGCGGTCAGCCGGCGGCGGTCGTCGACGGCCTCCTCGGACAGCACGCAGTCTTCGGGCCGGGCCGTCGCCAGCCGCGCCGACAACAGCTCCTGGGCACTGCGGTCACCCAGGTCCTTGAGCTCGCCGGGGTCGATCCCGGCGTTCTCGGCGCGGACGGCGAGCAGGAGCGCTCCAGCCGCCTGCGCCAGCTCACTGGCGAGCCTTGCGTCGTCGGTCACGGCTTCTCCTGCTCTGCCCGCCGGGAGCGGGCGCCCGACCGGCGGCCGGGACGGGTGGGCGCCGTCCGAGGCCCTCCCGGACGGCTGCGCACGGGCTCGGGTTCGGTGCGGCGGACAACATCGGTCGATCGGTCGATACTCATCGTACGAAAGGCGGTCACGCTGCGTGACGGGGCCTGGGCGAGGCGCACTGACGAAGGGGTCGGGGACATCGGGGTCCGTCGCCGCTAGTAGGCGCCGCTGGCGCGCACGACGGCGCGAGCGGTCTTCCACAGGATCAGCAGGTCAGCGGCCAGCGACCAGTTGTCCACGTAGCGAAGGTCGAGCCGGACCGACTCCTCCCAGGACAGGTCGGCCCGTCCGCTGACCTGCCACAGGCCGGTCACGCCAGGCTTGACCAGCAAGCGCCGGCGCACGTCGTCGCCGTAGCGCTCGACCTCCTCCGGCAGCGGCGGGCGGGGGCCCACCAGCGACATCGAGCCACCCATGACGTTGAACAGCTGGGGGAGCTCGTCGAGGGAGTAGCGCCGCAGCATGGCACCCACGCGGGTGACCCGGGGGTCCGCGTGCATCTTGAACATCAGCCCGTCGCGGTCGGACTCTGCGACGAGCTCCTCGCGCCGCTGCTCGGCGTCCACCACCATCGACCGGAACTTCACCATCGTGAAGGGGGCCCCGTCGCGGCCGATCCGCTGCTGGGTGAAGAACGCCGGCCCGCGGCTGGTCAGCCGCACGGCCAGGGCGATCGCGAGCAGGACCGGGGAGAGCAGGACGACCGAGCACAGCGCGATCGTGCGGTCGAAGGTCGACTTCACGATGCGGCGGCCACCGGCGAACTGCGGCTGCTCCACCTGCAGCAGCGGCAGACCGGAGACCGGGCGGATCGACAGTCTCGGGCCGGCCACCTCGACCAGGGACGGGGCGACCATGAGGTCGGCGCCGGTCGGCTCGAGCTCCCAGGCCAGTCGGCGAAGCTGCTCGGGGCCGAGGTCAGGGCTGGCCAGGACGGCGACCGTGTCGGCGTCGGTCAGGCGCACCGCCTGGGCCACCGACCCGAAGCCACCCACGACCGGGACGCCGCGCTCCATCAGTGAGGGCCGCTGCCCCGGCATGGGCAGGCATGCGGCAACCACCTGCAGCCCGTGGTAGCGCTCGTCGCCCAGGCGCCGGAGCATCTCCAGGACCGGCAGCTCGTGGCCGACGACGACCACCCGGTGCAGGTAGGCGCCCTGGGCGCGGCGCCGGTGAAGCCAGCGCCGCAGCGCATACCGCTCGCCGAGGGTGAGCACGGTGACCAGGGGAAGGCTGATCAGCACGTAGTGCCTCGCGACGTCGATCGAGGTGGCGTACGCGGAGAACGCCACGATGGCGATCAGTGCGATGCCCGCCCGGCCGACCCGCCGGAACTCTTCCGAGCCCACTCCGAGGAACCGCGGCTCGTAGGCCCGGTTGAGCGATATCGCCAGCAGCCACACCAGGGGCAGCAGAGCAGTGAAGATCAGGTAGTCGCCATGCACTTTCGAGCCGAAGTGCAGCAGGTAGGCGGCCGCACCGGAGATCAGGGCGACGATGGCGTCAGCGGCCATGCAGCGCACGACGTACCGACGCTGCCAGCGGCTCTCGGGCCGGCGCACGGACAGGTCGTTGGAGCTCGTGCTGGCGGTGCGGGTCTTCGGGGCTGTGGTCGGCGCCGCAGTCACGCCGTGCCGGTGATCCAGGACCGCCATGCCGCCCCCTTCCCACCCCGGTAAGCACCCGCTGCAGTCGACCAAGCGGTCGAGGACCGACTCCCCCTCGCGACTGACGACGTGAGTCTAGGGAGGGGTGGCCGAGGGGTTCCAGCGCGCCGGGCCGGAATGGTACGAACGTAGGACAGCCTCAGCCGTTCGGCTCCCCCACCACGCGACTTCCCATCACGCACCGTGGCTGCGCACACCTATTAGAGCGATATCGGGGCGCCGGACGGCCCTCAGACGGGGTCGGCGTTGAACGCGTTCTGGGCCCGCTCGAGCCCGTCGGTGATGACGGCCAGCGCCGCGTCCGCCGCCCGGTCCAGGTGGTAGGGCAGGTCTGGTTGCTCGGCCGCGCTGAACGGCTTGAGGACGAAGGCGGCGGGGTCCTGGCTCCCCGGAGGGCGCCCGACCCCGAACCGCACCCGCAGGTAGTCCGGTCCGCCGAGGCTGCGGGTGACCGATCGCAGGCCGTTGTGCCCGCCGTCGCCCCCGCCCTGCTTCAGCCGAAGTGACCCGTAGGGCAGGTCCAGCTCGTCGTGCACGAGCACGATGTGGTCGAGCGGGACCTTGAAGAAGTCGCGCACGGCGGCCACGGGTCCACCGGACTCGTTCATGTAGGTCTTGGGCTTGGCCAGGACCACGGTGACCCGCACAGCTGAGCCGGGAGCGCCCAGCGCCGTCTGGACGAGGTCGGCCCGCCCGCGGTGCGCCTTGAACCGCCCGCCGAGCCGCCGGGCGAGCAGGTCGGCGACCATGAAGCCGACGTTGTGCCGGGTGCTGGCGTAGTCCGGTCCGGGGTTGCCCAGCCCGACGACGAGCCAGCGGCGGTCGGTCGGGCCGGTGTCCTGGTCGGCCACGACCGGTGGGTCAGGCCTCGTCCGGGGACGCGTCGTCGCCCGGCTCTGCCGCGGGAGCCTCGGGCTCCTCCTCCTCGGCGGTGGGCGCGGCGAGGGTGACGATGATCTGGTCGGGGTCGGCGCTGAGCGTGGTGCCGGCCGGCAGCACCAGCTCGCTGGCCCGGATCACGGTGCCCACCTCGTGGTCGTCGAGGTCCACGACGATCTCGGTCGGGATGTGGGTGGCCTCCGCCTCCACCGTCAGGGCGGCCACGTTGAGCTCGACGACCGCGCCGGCGACCCGGCCGGTCACGGTGATGGGGACGTCGACGGTGACCTTCTCGCCGGAGCGGACGATGACCAGGTCGACGTGCTCGAGCACCTGCCTGACCGGGTCGCGCTGGACCGACTTGGGAAGGGTCAAGAACTGGGTGCCTTCGAGGTTGACCTGCAGCAGCACGTTGGCGGTCTTCAGCGCGAGCATCAGCTCGTGGCCTGGCAGCGCCACGTGGGTGGGGTCGGAGCCGTGTCCGTAGATGACGCCCGGGACCTGGCCGGCACGCCGGACCCGACGCGCTGCGCCCTTGCCGAACTCGGTGCGTGGCTCGGCTTTGATGCGGACCTCGGACACGGGGACTCTCCTGATCATGGTTGCGCGGTGGCAAGGGGCCGGACTCGTGCAGCCTCGGAGGGGCGCAGGACGACCCAGACCGCGTCGATCACGGAGACCTACGGGCTGGCCGTCAGGCATCCCTCGCCGGGGCAACCCCCGAAGTCTAGAGGACCGCAGGACCCGACCCAAACCGAGGCCGCGCCAGGGAGATCGCAGGCCGACCGGGAACCTCCTGGAGCGCCGCGTCAGGCGTTGCCGTCGAACAGGCTGGTCACGGAGCCATCGTCGAAGACCTCGCGGATGGCGCGGGCGATCAGCGGGGCGATGGACAGCTCGGTGAGCTTGTCGAACCGCTTCTCCTCCGACAGGGGCAGGGTGTTGGTGACCACGACCTCGCTGATGCGGCTGTTCTTGAGCCGGTCGACCGCCGGACCGGAGAAGACGGCGTGCGTCGAGGCGACGATCACGTCCGCCGCGCCGCTGTCGAACAGCGCGTCGGCCGCCTTCACGATGGTCCCGGCAGTGTCGATCATGTCGTCGATCAGCACGCAGATCCGCCCACTCACCTCACCCACGACCTTGTTCACCAGCGCCTCGTTGGGAACCAGCGGGTCGCGGCTCTTGTGGATGAAGGCCAGTGGCGTGCCGCCCAGGATGTTCGTCCACCGCTCGGCGACCCGGACCCGACCCGCGTCCGGGGACACCACGGTCAGCCGGGACACGTCGACCCTGCCCCGCACGTACTGGGCCAGCAGCGGCAGCGCGAACAGGTGGTCGACCGGGCCGTCGAAGAATCCCTGGATCTGGGAGGTGTGCAGGTCCACGGCCATGAGCCGGTGCGCGCCGGCAGTCTTGAGCAGGTCCGCGATGAGCCGCGCCGAGATCGGCTCTCGGCCGCGGTGTTTCTTGTCCTGCCGGGCGTACGGGTAGAAGGGCATGACCACGGTGATCCGCTTGGCGGACGCCCGCTTCAGGGCGTCCACCATGATCAGCTGCTCCATCACCCACTTGTTGATGTCGTTGGCGTGGCTTTGCAGCACGAAGGCGTCGCTGCCACGGACCGACTCCTCGAAGCGGACGAAGATCTCCCCGTTGGCGAAGTCGTAGGCGGACGTCGGTGTCACGTCGATGTCGAGGTAGTCGGCCACCTCGTCCGCGAGCTCGGGATAGGCGCGCCCCGAGAAGAGCATCAGCTTCTTCTCGCTGGTCGTCTTGATCGAGGTCACGGGCTCTGCCCTTCGCTGCTTTCACCGGGTGTCAAGGAGGAGACAGGCTCAGGGGCCGGCCGCAGGCCGGCCTGTTCGGCGGCCAGCGCCGAGGCGGTTCCGGCCCGCTTGCGGGCCACCCAGCCTTCGATGGTGCGCTGGCGTGCCCGGCCGACCGCCAGGGCCCCGGCCGGCACGTCGGAGTCGATCACCGACCCGGCCGCGGTGTAGGCGCCGTCGCCGATCACGACGGGGGCGACGAGCATGGTGTCCGAGCCGATCCGCACGTGGTCGCCGACGACGGTTCGGTGCTTGTGCACCCCGTCGTAGTTGACGAAGACGGTGGCCGCCCCGATGTTGGTGCCCTCGCCGATCTCGGCGTCACCGACATACGACAGGTGCGGAACCTTGGTTCCGGCGCCTAACACCGCCTCCTTGGTCTCGACGAAGGCCCCGATCCGCCCACCCGTGCCAAGGCGCGTGCCGGGGCGCAGGTGGGAGAAAGGCCCCACCGCGCAGTCCGGGCCGATCACGGCGCCGGTCGCCACGCTGCGCACCACCGACGCGCCGCGCTCGACCACGCAGTCGACCAGCGTGGTGTCCGGACCCACCAGCGCGCCGGAGGCGACCGTCGTGCGGCCGTGCAGCTGGCAGCCGGGCAGCAGCGTGACGTCGGCCGCGAGCTCCACGTCGACGTCGACCCACGTCGTCTCGGGGTCGACCACCGTCACCCCCTCGCGCATCCACCGCTGGACGATACGGTCGCGCAGCGCCCGGCCCAGCCGGGCCAGCTGGACCCTGTCGTTGACACCTTCGGCCTCCAGCGGGTCCGCGAGCACGACGGCGCCCACCGTCAACCCGTCGGCCGCGGCCAGCCCCACCACGTCGGTCAGGTACTCCTCACCGGCGGCGTTGGCCGTCCCCACCCGATCCAGGGCCTTGACCAGGAACTGCGCGTCGAAGGCGTAGATGCCCGTGTTGACCTCGACGATGGCCGACTGCTCGTCGGTCGCGTCGGCCCGCTCGACGATGGCAAGGACGGCTCCCGTGCCGTCGCGCACGATCCGCCCGTAGGAACCCGGCTCATCGGGACGGCTGGTCACCACGGTGACCGCCCGGTCGGCCGCCTCGTGCTCGAGCACCAGGCGGGCCAGTGTGTGGGTGGTCATCAGCGGCACGTCAGCGTAGGTGACCACGATGGTTCCCTGCAGCGGGGGAAGGCCTGACAGGGCCGCCAGGGCGGACCGCGTCGCGCTCGCCGTGCCGGGGATTTCGTCCTGGTCGGCGATGACAGCCTGGGGGGCGCACCCGGCCAGGTGGGCGACGATGGCGTCCCGCCCGTGGCGGACGACCACGACCAGATGGTCTGGGCTGAGCCCGGCCGCGGCCGCGACCGCGTGCCCGATAAGGGTGCGCCCGCCGATGGAGTGCAGGACCTTGGGGATCGCCGACCGCATCCGGGTTCCCTCGCCGGCGGCCAGGACGACCACGGCAGCGACTGAAGCGGCGGCCGGCCGGCTGCTGCTCACGCGGCTCCTCGACGACTGCGGCGGGCGGCGGTCCGGGCGAACCGCCCGGGTGACTTCAGGATACCCGGGGATGAACTGCTGCTGAACGCCTGGTTCCGCCGCCTGGACTCGATCCAGGACCGCAAGCCTTCAAAGGGCTGCAGGCTGCCAATTACCCCACGGCGGATCGGCACCGAAGTACCTCCGGCCCGCCACCAGTCTGGCATGCGTGAACCCGGCCGAGGTCTGCCCACCCGGCCGACCCGGCAGTCGGGCAAGATGGCCGGGGTGACCGACAACCAGCAGGGCCAGCGCCCCACCCCGGCCGCAGCGAACGGCACCAGGGGACGGATGAGCGGCAAAGAGCGACGGGCCCAGCTGGTCGACGTGGGCCGTCGGCTGTTCGCCGAGAAGGGGCTGGAGGGCACGTCGGTGGAGGAGATCGCCGCCAAGGCCGGGGTCTCCAAGCCGGTGGTATATGAGCACTTCGGGGGCAAGGAGGGTCTGTACGCGGTGGTCGTGGACCGCGAGATGCAGCGCCTGCTCGACGGCGTGACCGGGGCCCTGACCGGGGGGCACCCCCGAGAGCTCCTGGAGCAGGCCGCCTTCGCACTCCTGGACTACATCGACAACCACGCAGACGGATTCCGGATCCTGGTGCGGGACTCCGGCGTCGGCACCTCCACCGGGACCTTCGCCAGCCTGATCAGTGACATCGCCACGCAGGTCGAGCACATCCTCGGGTCTGAGTTCAAGGCCCGCGGGTTCGACCCGAAATTCGCCCCCATGTACTCGCAGATGCTCGTCGGGATGGTCGCCCTGACCGGCCAGTGGTGGCTGGACGCGCGCCGGCCGAAGAAGGCGGAGGTGGCCGCGCACCTGGTCAACCTGTCCTGGAACGGACTGTCCGGACTGGAGCCGCGTCCGCAGCTGATGGGCCGGCGCAACCGCTAGCCGCCCGGCACCCGCCCGCGAGAGGTAAGGAAACGCGCCGGTGACCTGTCGCCAGGTGCCGGGCCTGACGGGTCGGACCCGGTCAGCTCAGCGGCCCGATCGTCAGCACCAGCGAGCGGGCCATGATCGCATCCACGTAGGCCTGGGTCTCGCTGAAGGGCGGGACGCCGCGGTACCTTCGCACCGAGCTCGAGCCGGCGTTGTACGCGGCGAGCATGAGCCGGGCGGGGTCACCGGGCAGACCCGCGACCTCGGCCCGCAGGACGCAGTCGAAGCGGGCGGCCGAGGCGATGGCGTCCTTGGCGTCGAAGACGTTCGTGGCCCCGTCCCCGTCCGCGTCCACCCCGTACGCCCGCCACGTCGCGGGCAGGAACTGGGCCAGCCCCTGGGCGCCGCGGGCACTTACCGCGTTGGGGTTCCAGCCGCTCTCACGTTCCAGCTGGGCGGCGAGCAGGCGCGCGTCCAGCCCCGGGCAGCTCGCCGCCGCAGAAACGATGTCCGCCCTGAACTCTTGGGGAACCGTGTTCGAACCGACTGCGCGCCACGCCACAAGCCCACCGGCCACTGCCACCAGGGTGGCGGTGGCCACCCACACCGCCACCGCCTTGCGCACTCGTCAACGGTAACCGCACCGGCTCGGTCTTCGCGCCACCCACCTCTCGCGGTCGGGCAGCCGTCGGGCCGCGCAGGCCGCAAGGTCCCGCCGAGGCGGCCGCGGCCCGCCGAGATCCGTGGGCGCGAGGCCGCGAAGGTGCGGACCAGCTCGGTGAATCAGCTCGGTGAACCAGCTCTGTCTCGATGTCAAGACATCGGCGCGCGCTGGCTATGCTCCCCGCATGGCCGTGGAGCGGACCGAGCGTGACGAGGTCGACCGGCTCGTCGAGGCCTGGCGGCGGGAGAGGCCCGACCTGGACGCCTCGCCGCTTGCCGTGCTCTCCCGGGTCACCAGACTCGCTCGACACCTGGACCGCGCACGCCGCGAGGCGTTTACCGAGCACGACCTGGAGACCTGGGAGTTCGACGTCCTGGCTGCACTGCGCCGCGCCGGCCGGCCGTACGAGCTGTCCCCCGGCCAGCTGCTCACCCAGACGCTGGTCGCCAGCGGCACCATGACCAACCGGATCGACCGGTTGGCCGAGCGGGGACTGGTCACGCGCAGGCCGGACCCGGACGACCGGCGGGGCGTGCTGGTCACCCTTACGCAGACAGGCCGTGCCCGGGTGGATGAGGCCCTGGCCGACCTGCTCGGCCAGGAGGAGGCCATCCTGGCCGAGCTGTCGACGGCCGACCGGGTCCGGCTCGCCGACCTGCTGCGGACCGTGACCGCGCCCTTCGACCTGCCCTGACCGCGGGGTCCGCCGGGCCCACGCACAGGCCCCGTGCACCGCCTCGCCTCGCGAAACCTGGCCTCGTCTCGCCGAGTGCAGACCCCGGCACTGCTGGCGCTGCGTCAGTCGGACCCGCCGTCACGTCATGGTCTCGCGTCGGCACCGCGCGACCCGGTCCGCCACGACATCGAGCAGCGCGCCGGGCAGCGAACTCCCCAGGCCAGCGACCGTCGGATCAGCCACCGCATCGGCAAGACGGTCCGGGATCTGCTCAGCCAGTTCCAGCGCGCGCGCTCGCACCGCGTCTGGCGGCAACGAGAACTCCTTGGCGACCTTTGGCCACAGCGAAGGCGTGCGGCTGCGCAAGGTGTAGTCGTCGCCATACTTCATCGCCAGTTTCAGGCGCTGAACATCCATGCCCTGGTAGGGAAGTGCGCAGGCCACGTCGTACAGCGGGGCGAGGCGCACCTGCGGGCCGGCCAGCAGCAACGAGTAATTCTTCGAGTGCGCGTCGGTCCCGCCGATGAGCCAGGAGAAGGTGCAGGCGCTGAAGAACCGCCACACTGCCGATTCGGCATGCTCGGGTGGCAGCACGCCTCGCAGCAGTCTGCTGATATCCCGAATGCCGGGCCCGCCGTCGTTCTGGTACTTCTCCTCGGGCGGCCTTCCGAGCGCCTGGCACAAGTCTTCCTGGTGCACCCGTCGCAGCCACCGCGAGCCGGCGTCGGCGACACGGTCATACCGGACGGATACGACCGCGGACTGGTCCTCGACCTGCACGAGGAACGTCGAAGCGACCAGGAGCCCGCATGCGCCGGCGGTGACCAGGCACAGGTGCTCGTTGAGCTCATGGTCGTCGAGGCCGGCGATCGCCGGCCTCAGGATGTGACTGGTCGCCGCGGCCTCCGAGGGGATGCCCCACCGGCCGGAGACCCGGTCGCGCAGTAGCGCGGTCTTGGCCTGTGCCCCGGCTAGAGAGAAGCTGCCGGTGAAGTCGCCGCCGAGCCAGCTCGTCGTGTCGGCACGCAGCTCGCGCAGCCGGGCGGCGACGGCGACGGAGTCGAGCCAGACCACCTCCCCCTTGTCGGCGAGGACGGCTTCGAGGCGCGGTGTCGGGAGGAACTGCGCGGCTCCGGCACAGTCCTCACCAATCGGGGTGCCGAGCAACGCGAAAGGCTGGGCGGAGACATGAAACCGTCGCGACCATCGCCGGCGCACGGCGTCATCGTCGGGGAGCAGCCCGTCGAGCCAGGGCTCGACAACGGCGTGCGCGTGACTGGCGACGGTCAGCGGCATCGTTACCGACAACGGTGTCGCGTCCTCGTCGCCCAGGTAGTCAGGGTCGTAGCGCAGCTCGAGGCGGCCCCGCGTGCGGCTGACGCGCCCGGCGTAGCGCCCCTCGATGACCACCTCGAGGACATCGGTCACAACGGGCCGTCCACGACGAACGGGTTCAGGGCCCGGTCGCTCAGTCGCGCGAGGTGAGCGTCGAGGTCAGTCACGCTGCGCGCGGCGGGCGGCACCGACGCCACCACTTGTGTGCGGATGTCGGTCGCTGCGCGTGGGGTGACCGTCACTGTCAGGTCAAGGGCTGCGAGCAGGCGCCAGACCAGAGTCAGGTCAGCGCCGTGTCCGTTCTCGAACCCAGATATCCACTGGCGGGTGAGCCCGGCACGGCGCGCCACATCAGCCTGAGTCAGATGAAGGGCCGTTCGACGAGCGCTCACGAGGTTGGGGAGGTCGTTGGGGCTGGTGATCCGCACGGCCGCTCCAGTCGGTCGACGCGCCGACACCGTCATGTCAGCGTTTGCCGATATTGTGTCGATGTCGGCAAATGCTGTCAAAATACAATTGTCCGCGTATCCTGACATCAGGTGAGGTGGCCAACCTTTCTCCACGTCTGTCCCGAGCCGGAGCATTGTGGCGAAGGTGATTCCGCGCGCCGCCGCATGTCGCGGGGTCTTCGGCCAGCTGGGCGCCGCCACCGGGCCGCAGGCCTCGAACCGGGTGCGTCAGGCCGCGCTGAACCTGCCGGCCTGCATCAGAGCGACGACTGCGGTCACGTCCCGTTGCTCCGCGAGCGCTACGTCCTCGGCGAAGCCTTTGTCCACCAGCTCCTGACCGGACAAGACCTGCGCCAGCGGCCTGGGGTGCCTGGCCGCCGCGGCGGCAGCCTGCGCGTCCGGCGACGCGAGAGCTCCGCGTCGGCGCAGCCCCTGGACGAGCACGCCCGCGCCGAGCCAGTCCTCGTACGCCGGGCGCAGCGAGCCGTCTGACCATGTCTCGCCGGAAGCCACCACGCCGACGCGTCGGTACCCGGCGAGGAACTCCACCGCTGCGGCCGCGTTGCGCAGGCAGGCGGCAGCGACCGGCAGTCCGCCGCCCGCGGCCGCCTGCGCGATCGCCGACCCGTTGGGCGAGGGCAGGACCAGCCGCGAGCCCGGCTCCAGGTCCAGCAGGCTGGCCGGCGACAGGGTGGGCCCGACCCGGGTGGAACGGCCGCGGGCCAGGACGGCGCCGATCTCGCGGGCGAACTGCTCGGCCCCGTCGGCCCCCCACGAGTACGGCCACACCTGCGCCTGTCTGTCGACGGCGATGGTCAGCGAGGTGGAGAACGACAAGACGTCGACGATGACGAGCACGTCGCTGGTCGCGGCCAGCCACCGCGCCCCCGGCGACCCCCATGCGACGTCGACAGACGATGTCGCCGTCGCACCCCGGTGGGCCGGTGCCGTCATCCCACGTCCTCGGCGAGTGCGAGCCAGCGCTCCTCCAGCTCGACGATCTGGGCCTGGACCTCGCGGAGCTGGCCATCGAGCTCGCTGACCCGGACATGGTCGGTGGCCCCGACCACGAGCTCGTCGTGCAGGCGCTGCGCATCCCCTGCGAGCTTGTCGATCGCGCGTTCGATCCGGGCGAGCTCCTTGCGCGCGGCCCTGGCGTCACCGACCGGCCGCCCCACAGGCGCCGCCGTCGCGGCGCCAGCCTGGGCGGCGGGTCCCGGGTCGGCCTCGAGGGCGGCCCGCAGGCGAAGGTACTCGTCCACTCCGCCGGGCAGGTCGCGGACCCGGCCGTCGCCGAGCAGCCCGACGACCGCGTCGCAGACACGTTCGATGAAGTAGCGGTCGTGCGAGACGACCACAAGAGTCCCGGGCCAGCCGTCGAGCAGGTCCTCCAGGGCGTTGAGGGTCTCCAGGTCAAGGTCGTTGGTTGGCTCGTCCAGGAGCAGCACATTCGGGCCACCCATCAGCAGTCGAAGCAGCTGCAGGCGGCGCCGCTCACCGCCGGACAGCTCACCGACCCTGGCCCACATGCGTTCGCCGGTGAAGCCAAACCGCTCGGACAGCTGCAGGGCGCTGATCTCCCTGCCGCCACCGAGGTCGACGACCGAGCGCACCTCGGCCACTGCCTCCAGGGCGCGCAGGCCGGCCGGCAGCTCCACCACTTCCTGGGACAGGTAAGCCGCGACCACGGTGCGCCCCACCCGCACCCGGCCGGAGTCCGGCTGGAGGTCGCCGCTGAGCAGGCGCAGCAGGGTGGTCTTGCCGGCGCCGTTGACGCCGACCACACCGACCCGGTCGCCCGGCCCGAGGCGCCACGTCACCGCACCGAGGATCTGCCGGCCGCCAAGGCTGACGTCGACGTCCTCCACGTCGAGCACGCTGCGGCCCAGCCGCGCCCCGGCGAAGCGCATGAGCTCGACGGAGTCCCGGACCGGCGGCTCGTCCGCGATGAGCGCGTTGGCGGCCTCGATGCGGAACCGAGGTTTGGAGGTCCGCGCCGGTGGCCCGCGACGCAGCCAGGCGAGCTCCTTGCGCAGCAGGTTCTGGCGGCGTTCCTGCCCGGCCGCAGCGACCCTGGCGCGCTCGGCCTTGGCTAGGACGTACGCCGCGTACCCGCCGTCGTAGGCGTGCACGGCCCCGTCGGCGACCTCCCAGGTGGCCGTGCACACAGCGTCGAGGAACCAGCGGTCGTGGGTGACGACAACCAGGGCGCCCTTGCGCTCGGCCAGGTGGTCGGCCAACCACGCCACGGCCTCGACATCCAGGTGGTTGGTGGGCTCGTCCAGCATGATCAGCTCCGGGTCGTCGACCAGCAGCGTGGCCAGGGCGACCCTGCGCCGTTCACCGCCGGACAGCGGGCCGACCGCTGCGTCGAGGTCGAGGCCCGCAAGCAGAGTGTCGGCCATCCCGCGGGTGCGCGGGTCCGAGCGCCACAGGTGGTCGGCCAGGTCCCCCACGACCGTGGCGCGGACGGTCGCCGTCGGATCCAGCTCGTCGTGCTGGCTGAGGTAGCCGACCCGGAGGCCGCCGGTGTGGGTGACCCGACCCCCGTCGGGGGACCGGCGCCCGGCCATCACCTCCAGCAGCGTCGTCTTGCCCCCGCCGTTGCGGCCGACCACGCCCAGCCGCTCGCCCTGGGCCACTCCGAGGGAGACCGAGTCGAGCAGGGTGCGGGTGCCGTAGGCCAGACGGACATCCTCGAGGTTGACCAGGTTGGTCACTGGCCGGCCGCCGCAGGCTCGACGACCCGGGCTCCTGGCACGGGCGCCTGCGCCCTGCGTACAGCGCGGCAGACCCCAGCCGCGGACAGCGCGACCGCAAGGTCCAGGGCGTGCTCCTCGTCGCGGGCCAGGAAGGCGCAGGTCGGGCCCGAGCCGGACACGATCGCCCCCAGTGCGCCGTACTCCTGCCCCAGGTCCAACGTGAAGCGCAGCTGGGGACGTAGCGAGAGGGTCGCCCGCTGCAGGTCGTTGCTGATCGCGGCGCCGAGTGACCCCGGCTCACCCGTGCGCAGCGCGGCCATCAGCTCCTCTGACACCCTCGGCTCAGGGCGGATGGAGCCCGCGTCCAGGCGGTCGAAGGCCGCATACACGGCGGCGGTGGCCAGACCGGAGTCGGCCAGGGCGAAGACCCAGTGGTAGCGCCCCCGTGCCAACGCAGGGGTCAGGCTCGCACCCGTGCCGGCCCCGACCGCGGTCCCGCCGACCAGCGCGAACGGGACGTCGGCGCCCAGCCCGGCCGCCACCTGGACCAGCTCTGCGCGGTCCAGGCGCAGACCCCACAGGGCGTCACAGGCGACCAGTGCCCCCGCAGCGTCCGCACTTCCACCGGCCATCCCCCCCGCCACCGGGATGGACTTGCGCAGGTGAAGGTGCACGTCGGGCGAGACCCCGGCGAGCTGGCCGAGCGCCCGCGCTGCGCGGGCGGCAAGGTTGTCCTCCCCGACCGGCACCAGGCCCGCGCCTTCCCCCTCGACGCTCACCCGCACGCCAGAACCTGACGGGGTCGCCGTGACGTCGTCGTAAAGCCCGATCGCCTGGAACACCGTGACCAGGTCGTGCATGCCGTCGGGACGGCTCGCCCCGACCGCCAGCTGGAGGTTGACTTTCGCCGGGACCCGTACGGTCACCGGTGCCCTGGTCACGAAAGGACTCTATTGCGCCGGCCGACCCGGGCGCTGCTCGGCGATCTTGGCAAACGCGGCGACGTCGAGCGCCTCGCCGCGCACGGACGGGTCTATCCCGGCGGCCCGCAGCGCCGTCTCCGCCGCGGCAGCTGATCCGGCCCACCCCGCCAGCGCCGCCCGCATGGTCTTGCGGCGCTGGGCGAAGGCGGCATCCACCACCGCGAACACATCGGCGCGGACTGCACTGGTCTGCGGCGGGGGTCGCCGGGTCATCGCGACCAGTCCGGAGTCGACGTTGGGAGCCGGCCAGAACACGTTGCGGCCGACCGAGCCGGCCAGCCTCACGTCGGCGTACCAGCGAGCCTTGACCGACGGGACGCCGTAGACCCGCGTGCCCGGCCCCGCGGCAAGACGGTCGGCGACCTCCGCCTGCACCATGACCAGGACCCGCCGCAGGCTGGGGACGGCTTCGAGCAGGTGCAAGATCACCGGTACGGAGACGTTGTAGGGCAGGTTCGCGACCAGCGCAGTCGGCGCCGGTCCCGGCAGGTCGCCAGCACCGACGCGCAGGGCGTCGGCAGTCACCACCACGAGCCGACCGGACAGCGCAGGAGCCTGGTCCAGGACCGTGCCGGGCAGCTGGCCCGACAGCAGCGGGTCGATCTCCACGGCGACGACCCCGGCGACCTGCCCGAGCAGGCCCAGAGTCAGCGAGCCCAGTCCCGGGCCGATTTCCAGCACCACATCGTCGACCGCGAGGTCGGCCGTTCGCACGATACGGCGAACGGTGTTCGGGTCGATCAAGAAGTTCTGGCCGCGGGACTTGGTGGGACGCAGCCCGATCCGGGCGGCCAGCGACCGGACCTGCGCGGGACCCAGCAGCGCCGCTGAGCCGCCGGCCACCAAGCCCGCGTCAGAGCCCACGTCAGAGCCCGGTACCGCGCCGGCGACCTCGCCGGCTGTGCACGCCGGTTGTGCACGCCGGCCGGGCGGGCCGCCTCGACCCCGCGACCGTGACGTCGACGGCACCGCGGCCGGTCACGGGTTCGCGGTCTTGGGCGGCCGGTACTGCGGGTTCGAGCGCGTCGCTCACGTGAACAGGAGGTGGCCGCAGTACGGCCACACCCCGGCGCCCGCGCGCAGGTAGAGCAGCTGCGCGCGGTAGGTCTGCTCGCCTGTCGAGGCGTCGATCGGGTTGCCCACTCCGCCGACGCCGCGCCAGGCCCCCAGGGAGAACTGGTACAGACCGAAGTACAGGCCCCCGCCGCCGACCGACCTGGGGTTGCCGCCGGACTCGCAGTCGGCCAGCGCAGCCCAGTTCAGTGCGGACACCGAGGTCTGCGGTGCGGGGGCGACGGGTCGAGCCTTGGTGCCTACGGCGATGATCTCGGTGACCGGCGCGCTGACCTGCTTGCGGGAGACCAGTTTGCCGACCACGGTGCGCCCGTCGTGGAGGGTGTATCTCCACGTCTGCAGGAGCAGGCCAACGGCGCCGGCATGCTGCACCCGTGTCGTGCCGATGTACAGGCTGGGGTCCGCAACACGTTGCACGGCGAAGGCGATCGGCACCGAGCGAATAACGACACGCACTGTGACCCTGGTGATCACCACGGACTGGCCGTCAACGGGCACCGAGTCAGCCGGCACCGACAAGACGTCAAGGGGGCCGAGCACGAACCCTGCCTGGGCCAGCGCGTCGGCCCAGGTCGCATCCGTCGACACGATGGACGTGGTCCGGCCCAGTGCGGTGACCGTGAGCGCCTTGGGCATGCGCACCACCAGGTTCAGCCCCGTCAACGGGATCCGGTCAGACCGCGAGGCGGACAGGTAGGCGGCGTCGAAGCGTCCGCCCAGCTCCCGCGAGAGCTCGGCGACGGTCTGGGCGGTGGTCCAGATCTGGCGGACGACCCCGTCGATCTCCAAAGTCACCGGTCGCGCGGTGACCACCGCGACGTGCAGTCCGTCCCGCAGCCCGGTGGCCAGAGCGGGTGAGACATCGTCGCGCGCGCTCACCGACACACCCTGCTCAGCGAGTACGTCCGCGACGGTCGAGGAGTACGTTCGCACTACCCGGGAGGAGCCGTTGACGTCCAGCGTCACCGCCTTGTCGGCGGTCACGTACGCCAGTGGTCCGGCGATCAGCGCGGCGAGGACGACGCCGTGCAGGGCCAGGGCCGTAGGGCGTCCCCGCACGCAGCCTCCAGCCCTCGCAGGTCCCGGTCACCGGCAGTCGTGCGTATGGTGACGCACAGTCGCCGGATCCGGCTTAACGTTCGAAGGACGGTAACGGAGCGCGCACGGTTGTCACAACACGATCACGCAGACTGGCCCGAAGCCACCCGGCGGCCGAGGCCACGCCCGACCGCCGGGTCGACCCGGAGGCAGCGTCGATGGCCGAGCTCGCGATCGACGCCGAGTCGGTGACCGTGGTCATGTCGACGGTTGAGAAAGTCGAGTCACTGCACGGCGACCTGGTCATCGCGAGGTCCGCGGTCCGCTCGGTGCGGGCGGTGTCCGACGGCCTCGCCGAGGTCCATGGGCTGCGCGCCCCGGGAACCGGGATCCCCGGGGTGATCGCCGCCGGGACGTTCCACGGAAAGCTCGGACGCACCTTCGCCATCGCCCATCACCGG